>Ga0265595_1000243_pt1 | contig 51820 bp, 33 predicted proteins | sample saktaG_15_FD_190148 | JGI IMG/M metagenome (GOLD analysis project Ga0265595, IMG submission 190148) | Saline water microbial communities from Sakinaw Lake, British Columbia, Canada - sak_2013_06_06_50m | ecosystem: Environmental > Aquatic > Non-marine Saline and Alkaline > Saline ...
TTCTCTGGGAACTCCTTTTTTTGTATAATCTTTTTGGATAAGCTCGCTTTCATCCCCACCCCTGAAGGGGCGGGGTCTTCCCGCTCGAATCTATAAATATGTCGAAGTGACCAGTTATGATAGAACCAACTTGGGGAGAAAAGCACCACATCTCTATTTCAAATATCTTCGCAAAATAGTCAAGAAACGCAGGTTCGTTGAAACCGTCTTGGGAGCAAAATTTGAATTTATTCAATTTGTACCATCAAGAGGGCAAAGGAAAATAGTTTATGAGAACAGGTTGGACTGAGATAACTTGTAGTCCTAGCTGGTATGGCTGGAAGGATTAAACAGGTTCGTCATTGAAGAATATAATAGAATCTTTGCATCAAAAGGAGTCTGTCCATGGCATACAGTCAAATAAATCTTTTGTGTTCGTTGCTTCCAAAGACAATCACAATTGGCGATAGCAATATCACCTCTCCATCCCTAAATAAACCGGGGGCTGTAAACTCCATTACCGAAAGACAGGCTCAGATTTACCTCCAGTTTGCCGCACAGGAGATTGACGCCAGATTGTCAACCATCTATCTTGTTCCTCTAAAAAGGTTTAAGGTTTCAGAGCAAGACTTAACAGCCGACTGTAGATCCGGAGTGAAATCAGTAAAAATAGCCGACAACGGTCCATTTAATGCTGGGTGTATTGTAAGAATAAGCGACACCACTGGAAGCGAAGTTAACGAGGTTGATGCGCTGCCAAATAATGCTGTCGATTTAAACACGATTGCTCTTATGAATGGAGTAACTAGAAATTTCACCAGAGGAAACGAATCAACCATTAGCCTGGTGTCCTATCCAGACCCAATACCTATTATTTGTGCCAGAATCGCTGTGGCTACCATTATTGATCGGCTGTTTGTGGCGGAACAGAACCCAGATGTAAGCTCTTATGGAAAGACCCAGAGAACATTAGCTTCAGCCTCCCTCGACGAGATTATGGCTGGTGCAATTCGGTTGAACGGTCAAGAATTTGTTGGACGAAGGTTCGTCAGAATGCAACTCCGCGACACAATGAACACTTCGGCAGAGGTGCTGCGTGGTGGAGGAAAGGAGGCATAAATGGACGAATTTGAGCAACTATTTGAAAAGGTTCAGAAAATTGGCAAGAGTGCAAAAGAGTTGAGTTCACAGGGGATGAAAAACAAGACGATTATTGTACATCCTCAATTATCAAGGACTCCAGACGAAGCAAAAACGATGGAAGGCGACTGGAAAGAGAGAGAAGAGAGACAATTGCTTGAAAACTTCAATAGGTTAATTCAGTAGATATGCCATACGATGTACCAAATTTTGCCATTGAGCCGGTTGTGGACGGGATGATTGACTTACTAAAAGTCAATCTTGTCGCCACCACTTTTCTTACTGCAGATGCTCATATTGGCGACACTGTATTGCAGGTAGACAACTCCAGACGATTTAACAAGTTTGACTATGTCTTGCTGCTCGACAATACATGCACACAAGATCAAACAACTGGAGAATTATCTGGTGTTGAGTTTCATAAGGTGGCCCAAGAGTTTCAATCAACAGAGTTGTTGTATTTGTCCGAGCCTCTTCAACGAGATTTCCTTGTTGCGGATTCTGGACGAATTCAAAAAGCCATAAAGCAAGTTCCTCTTTACGAGAAAGATGTTCTTTATGGAGATCGTCAGGTTATTAATTTTGATTTTGTAGCTATCTGCGTGGAGCCGGAATCTCATTCTCAAGAATGGTTGGCTGTTAGACTTTTGGGCCATGAGTATCGCCTGTCTATTCTTGTCTATGTAAAGTGCGGAGGAATTAGTGAAGACGAAGAGTTCGCAATGAGAGTGTGCAACTCCTATGCCGATGCAATTAATCGCCTACTGATGGGGAATATCCATTTAGATTTGGCTTTTGATGCGGTTCCTCTCGCAAGAGATGCTCATATTGGAGATTCTGGGGTTTGGATTTCATGCGATGCGGCACCAGAATGGACTGCTGGGATCGAGTGTTATAACTACGAAGTGCAAGATAATCGTGGGGCAAATCAGATACTTAAGATTGTTGACAGCAACCCCTCGTCGTCGTCAACTTCAGAATCTTCGTTGACAATCTTGTTGACTTCTTCGCAATCTTCGTTATCAGAGGCTTCTGTGTCATCAAATACAGAGGCTAGTTCGGCATCTTCAGAATCCTCATGGACATCACAATCGGTTTCTCCAGGGACATTTTCCACATCTTTAACTTCCACATCCAGTGAAACTTCGTCTGTGTCCTCCCAGAGCACAGCGGGCGGCTCTGCTTGTTTTATTCAGTTGAGTTATGCTCTAACTAGGGATTTCTTGGTGTCTGATAAGGCCGTTTTGAGGCGTAAGTCTAGATATACCTATGACAGCCGAGTTGACAGTATCGAGTATGGGAATGTACAGAAGGGCTCAGCATTGTTGAAAGCTGCAAAATTGTCATGGTTTGGCAAAGAAGCCGAGGGTTTCCAGTTCCCTCAGGTTGGACTTGGAAGATCTTAACAATGATGAGAAGGGAAAACAAACTTTAGTGAGGAAAAATCAAGGGAACAGAAAAGTGATCAAAGAAAGAGATTGATAGAGGGAAGCAGATAGCAAACCGAGAATGATTGAGCACGGAGAAAAACTATGGCAACAATTATATGCATGGACCCATCAACTGGACTGACAAGGAAAACCATCACGCTCTCGATGGAAGCCTCTATGGTCATCCAAGACCTTTTGGGCGAAATTGAGTTTTTCGTAACTCTTTCAACCTCAGCAAAAGATGTTCTTGGCAATGAAATTGCCAAAGAAACTGTCACCTCTTTGGGTGATGGCGCTGGAGGAGCGGGTTTGGATCGTGTTGGGTCGGCTCTACCCAATGCTGGCAAATATGCCAGCTTAACGACGGCCATCAACGATTATGTTTCGATGATGGTAGAAGGAAGGAATAACGAGCCCTGGACAGAGATGGCCTTTAATTAAGGAGACGAACAATGGCAGACACAAACCTCCGTATGGGTTATATCGGAAGCGTCACGATCGGTGGCGTTGGATATTTCATGTCAGGATCGAGCCTAAACCCAACCCAGGGTGTCGAGGCTCCTGACCTCGTGGCTGGTGCCAAGATGAGGAGAGGTTGGGTCTACGGCAAGGTTGACCCCACAGGTAATGTAACTGGGCCTTTGCACGAAGATTCTGAAAGTCTATGGGATGCCGCCTTCGAACGAGATGACGACGGTAACGGCATCGATCACATGAAGAACACAATAAACATTGAAATAGCCTATTACCAAGGTGGCGGTTGGTCATTTAGCAACTGCGTTCTAAACAGTTTGGCTATTTCAGCAACAGCCGGCGAAGTCGTAACATTCACGGCGGATTTTGCTGCAAAGTCAATCGTAACCAAAAACGACAGTTATACCCCTGTTGACTGTGCCAAACTTATGACATGGGATAGAGTCGTGTTTGGAATTACTGGAATTGACGATGTGACCAACTTCCAGAGCGTGAATTTCACAATCAACAACAATGTTCAAAAGCCGTATGCAATTCAGGCTAGTGTTGGCAACTTATATCCTGTCGATCTGCCTTGCGGAGTTCGTGAAATCACAGGAACTGTTTCTGCTTATGCCCAAAAGAACATCTGGGATATTGTAAATGACAGTGATGTTGGTGCGGATTCATGGTCAGATTATACTGCAACTTCAGCAAAAAAGACTGTTGTTTTCTCTGTTGCTGGAGCTTCAAGCAACATAATCGATGTTACTTTCGAGGCGGTATTCCATCGCCCTGAAGGTTCTGGACAGACTGGTTTGGCTGTCTACACGATGAACTTCACGGCTATCTGCACGGCTGGAGACGACTATTCGTAGATTTGGTCTGCGATTGAGTTGCATCGTCAAACTGACTTCTATGGCATGACGGGATTCCCCGTCTGCCATTTTTCAACCATTCTGATAAAATATGGTTGATAAATTTTTTATCTTGTATAATGCAAGTATCTGGCCTTTTTCGGGCCTATCAGGAGGTATCTATGTTTATTGAGTCAGGCGGAGAAATCGCAGTCGAAATCTACTACAAGCAGTCTGCGAACGGAACTGTGCATATAAAGGCAGATTCTGTCGAGATTCCAGAAAAGGATAAGGATGTGTGGAAGAAGGCTTCATTCACGCTCAAGCCTCTTACCTGGAAGCAGCACAACGACATTCAGCGTGCAGCTACAGTTAACCGTGGACCAGGAATGGGAAGCGACCTTGACTGGGTTCTGTACAAGGAGCGCAAGTTGGTGACAGTTCTAAAGTCTTGGGACGCCAAGGATGCTTCCGACAAGCCAATCCCGGTGAACCAAGAGAACATCTTCAGGCTTTGCCCGCAGATTGCAGAGGCACTTCTGAACGAATTTGACAAAGCGACAGTTCTTGGAGAAGAAGAGCGGGGAAACTAATGAAGGAGGTCCACCGCTATTACATATCCCGCGCACAGGGGAATGTTCAAGCGGAGGCACCTCCAATATTGGTTGAAATTGGTCTGATGGAAAGTTTTCATTGGACTCCAAACCAAATTGATGATATCCCATTGGGGAGGCTCCAGCGCATTTTTGTGGCACTGGAACAACGAGATCACAGTAAAACCGCAGCAGCAGACATTGAACAACAAAAAGTGTCAAAGAAACAAAAGCAAAGGAGTACTAAAAGATGAGCATATTCGTAAAAGATTCCGACCTGATTGAAGTAGTTGTCCATTACACAGATGTAAATGGAAATATTGTTATCGTAGATGAGACTATTGAGCCAACAGAAAATACAACAGCTCTAAAGGTCAAGTTTCGCCGGCCAGACTTTTCGATCTCTCAGAGACTGGTTGCTTCAAGTACCTCTGTTGACCAGTCTGGAAGTCCTTCAGTAAACTTGCTTATGCTTCAGAACAACATGTTGTATTTTTTGGCAAAAGAATGGGATGCGAAAGAGCCTGACACAAAGAATGATTCCGGAGAAGTTGTCAAAGGTAAGGATGTTGAATTGAATGCAGATAGTCTCGGAAGTCTCCGGATTGAGATTGCCAGAAGCCTTATTACCAAGCTTCTTCCGTTGATCGGGCAGATTATGTAGTCTAGTCTGTTACAAATAACAGGAAAACAGACCTCCGGCACGGAAGGATAAACGGAGGACACCAATATGAGAATAATTACCCTTCCATTACACCCAGGTTTTAAAATTTATGCCGAGGCTCCAGCCGCCCCGTCGCCAGAACCTTTAAAAGAATACACATCAGATGATGTGTTAAATGCCATTCAGGCTACAAACGACAAGTCACTAGTGCCTTTGATGGCATTGTATTCCTCAAAATTCCAACTGGGTAAAGATACTAATACAGTTGATCAAGAACTTATGCGGGCAATGGTTGCGTCGGGGTTGGGACCTGAATCAGCGGCTCAAGTTAGTTCCCGTGCTCTTGTTTGGGCTACAACTTTTCAATCGGCTATTGCATTTGGTGGTTTGATGGTAGACCTAGAAGTTTCGGTTGTACTTAATCCAATTAGATCTCGCATATCTGACATTCAAAAATTTTGTCAAACAAATGATCGGCTATTAAAGAGAATAAGAGACCTCAGTCCACCTGCCAAAACCGAAGAGGTCAAGCAACAGTTGTTGAAAGTTAAAGAAGAACTCGAAAAGACTGCGCCCAATACAACGAGTGCCCCAAGTGGCACAAGCAGCCCTGCCGGAAAACAGCAAACAGATAAAGAAATACAGAAACGGTTCAAAGAACGAGAGACGGCCATCCTGAACTCACCAGAAGCAGATACACTTCCAGACCGAACTATGTTTACGCAAGCCATGGAGGCTGTCGCAATAAAATATGCGGAGATAATTTCGGAAAATGCGTTTGCACGCGACAATGTTGATTATACCATAGTAAATTCGATTGCTCAAGCTCTTGGTAATGCTTTATTGGCTGTTGCCAACGCAAAAACCCCAGACCAACAAAAGGCCGTGGTAAAGGCCGTAAATGAACTTGAACGAGTGTGGCCTGGTGCTGGTAATGTTATAAAACGTATACAAGCTAAGGGCGGGCAACTCCTCAAATTATTAGCTACATTCTGCCAAACTAAAGAAGAGTACCATATTAGCGAGAAACTTTTGATGGCGACCCATCAAAAGTTTAGAACTCATGTCGTAAGTGCTCTTCAAAGTACCGTTAGTTCTTGCGAAACAAAGACGCAGTGCGTACAGGCATTTCAGCCTCATAAAAACCTTCTGGATAAAATCAATAGTGAAGGGGACAATGTATTGGGGCAACCAAGAACCATTAACGATGTGTTTTCAAAAAGCGGGGACAGATTCGGCCCTGGCGAAATGATGATGGCTAAAGATGTCATATTGAACAGCATATCCAAAAAGAACTATTTTGATAAACAAAAAAGTGATGAAGATCTTAATCAAACTGATGATGATCAGACAAGTAATAAAATTCTTGGATATGTTGCTAGCTACGGCAAAACTGGCGGCTTAATTGATTGGACAGATGCCCAATGTTCAATTCCTAACGATTGGGCTCATCCTGGAGTAATTTTGTTTGGTAGTATTGTTTTGTGGGTTTTGGCAAGAATGGTTCAAACTGGAGAACGATAATAAATGGCAACCCCGCTTCCAGATAATCTAAAGAGAGCTTATGCGGATATGCAAATGTTGGCACTTCAGACAGTGCACCTTAATGAGCGTCTCCGTCAAGGAATACAACTCTATCATGAAAGTAGTGGCGCCGTAAATAAGATGGTTGCACAGCATCAGAAAATGCTGGATGTTGGTGCCAAGATAATCAGCCAATGGTCTACATCTAACAGAATAAGTGGGAGATCGCTTCTTGAATATTCAAAACTGGCTAAAGGCGTTCAGGATCTGACAAAACAATATAAAGAGTATGCGGCAATTCAGAAGTTATTTGAGTTTTTGGCAAAAACTCACTTGGAAAAAATTACAAGTCTAGTAGTCGGTTTGTCAAAACTGGCATCCAGTGCAACTGGTCTAGCTGCTCGGTTTGGAGGACTTGCTCTTGGATACAAAGAGTTAACCGATCGCCTAGTTACATATAATCGTACAGTTTTTGATGGAATGCGGATTGGCCAAAGGTATGGGGACTCCGTTGAAGAGTTCAACTCTTCATTATTGAAGCTTAAAACAACAACCGCATTCAGTAAACAGGATTTTGCAGAACTTAACTTGGTTATTAAGCAAATGTCTGTTGGTATTCCCATGACATCTTCGGCTGTCGGGAAATTTGCCGAAACTCTTACTAACAAGTTCGGTTGGTCAGCCGAAAAAGTTATATCGGTGGCAAAAGAACTGATGTCTATTCAGACTAAATTGCCCAGCCTTATAACCCGAGTTAACAAAACTATTGATGCGTTCTCTCGAAGTGCTGACGAAGGGGCAGAATCGGCTGATGCTCTCTATAACAAGTTGCTATCTATTGGAGCCAGTCAGGGAGATATTGAAACTGTAATGTCAACAGTTTCTAAGGTCACGCCAGACTTAGCAAAATGGATGTCCTTTGAGAGAACTATAGAAACCTCAAAAAGGGACATCAAAGATGTCAATCTCGAAATAGCTGAAAAAATGAAAAGTGGCTTGGAAACCATTGCCAAAATTCAAGCAGGAATTGCAAAATCTATTAATATGATGGGGCCTGGCTGGATGATGGCGGTTGGTGGGCTTTCTATGTTTGGGGCAGGACTGACAGGCATTCTTATTCAACTTAGTAGTGCGGTTAAAATGGTCAAGTTGATTAGAGGTGCAGTTAGGGGTACGCTTGGAGGGCCAGGTGGAGGGGTTCCTGGTGTGAATACTGGCGGGGCTCCCGGTATACCGGCAACCGGAGGTGCCAATAGCGGATTTGCTCCTGGAGGAAACTATTCTGGATTTCGTAACTCCAGTACTAAAATCTCTCATTATCCTCCTGGGCATTCTCCTCAGTCTCAGTCTAAAGTGTCAGGCGGGGGCGGCAAAGGAGGTGGAGGCTTTGGATTCTCTGGTGCACGATTCGCAGGGGCAATGGCGGTAAGCATTCTTGGATCGGCAGCGGCTTCTGGTCTCGGTTCTTATGATGATAAAATGACTGAAAATTGGATGCGACAGAACCAGGGAGAAAAATCCACAGTGGGTGGGTTGAAGGGCAAAAAAGCTAGAGTGGGAGCGCTCAAGGGTGCAGCAGACTGGGGTGCTAAAGCGGCACCATTACTGATGATTCCTGGCTATGGAGCGGCAATTGTTGGAGGAGCAGCCCTTGTTGGAGGTGCTGTTGGCGGTGTAAAAGGATGGATGGAAGGTGATAAACTTGAAAAACAACATAAAAAGGAAAAAAGAGAAAGTCAGGCATTAAAAGCTGAGCAAATGAGATCTATTGCACAGGAAAAGGGAATACAGATAGACAAGGGTGCTTCGCAGTCAGAGATTATTGAAAAATTACGCATAGAAAACAACGAAAACAAACAACTTGCCGCAATGCAGGTGCTGTATGCGCAGGGATTAATCAAAAAGAATGATTTACAAACTATTTTTGAGGGAAATAAAAGAAATGAAGGAAAGATTGCACAGAAAATTGACGACATAACACTCAAGACCTTTGGGTATGAAAAAGAGCGTTTTACTATTAATATGCAAATTAAAAGGGCTGTTACTGGCCAGTTGGAAGAGTTGGAACGCACTCTTGAAGTTGCTATGAAATTAAAATCTGTTGGAGAAGGGATGCCAGAAGCTCTCAAGACTGGAAATATCGGATCTGGACTTGCACGGACTTTGGCTGGAATTGGCGTTCAGGGAGCACAATCCGCTAAACAGACTCTAGGGAGGAAGTTAAGTGCATCATTTATCCGTGCTCATTCTGACGATCCAGAGATTCAGAAGTTGTTAACTCCAGAAAAAAGTGCGGCACTAGCCAAAATGAAGAGTAACGAAGAAGCACAGAAAAAATTAATAAGAGATGAAGAGGCAATTCACATCAAGGCTCAAACAGATTCATCTGGAGTTTCTGACGAAACAGCAAAACAGCAAATTTTTGACAAGGCAAATGAACAAATTGCAAAACTTAAACAGCAATCTGTAGATCTTGGCAAATCAATGGATGATCTAATGTCGTCTACTAATTGGGAAACTCTTGTTCCTCCTAGTCGTGTTATGGAGGAACTGGATAAACTTAGTAAATCTTTGGAACAGGCCGGCTCGCCAGACGCAAGAGAAAAAATACTTGTGAAGATGAGCCTGTATGCAGAAGACGCAAAAAAATTAGCAGAAGCATCAGGGGCTTTGATGGATCTCCAGTTCAGTCAAAAGACTCAAAAATTACAGCAAGAAAATGCTCTCTTGGAAAAACAAGCGGAATTGGGAGAGACGCAATTGTCGTTGGCTGAAAAAATGGGAATGCCTCAAAGTTATAGAGCATTACAAAGCCAAGTAGATTTAACATTCCAACAATACCAGAACTTGGAGAAACAGAAGGCGGCACAGCAAGAGGTGATCTCTGGGTGGGAGAAAGAACACAATGTTAAACTAGACATCGAGTCTGTAATGAACAGAACCAAAACTGTTGCTGAAGCTCTTGACGAAATTTCAGGACAGACTAATTTATCTGTCGGTGCCCGTAATGATGCAGAGCAAAAACTGACTAAAGCTTTGATAGAACAAACCTGTATTTCAAACGAACAGCTTCAGAAAGAAGCCAAATTAGCTGAACTTACCAAGACATGGCGTGAGGGGTGGATGGACGCCATGGACGAATATGTGGCTAATGCTGGTGACTACGTGTCAATCATGGGGCTTGGAGACAAGAATATTCCAGAAAAGATTGCTGCTGGTGCACCAGACACATTTAAATATGGTGGAGAAAATAGAAAAGCACTTGACGACTATACTCTTCAGCAGACTCGTTATGGACAAGCTGCAAGGTTTACTGATGTGTATGGGAACATGAGCGGGAACACTAAAAACCCTAGTTCCTTAGAGAAACACAGTAATGCAACTTTGTGGAACATACAGTCTTCTGAGGCTCTGCATAAAGCTAATGTAGAAGCTGTTAAAAATAAGGCAATTCCTATAGAAGCGAAATCGCCTTTGGCTGTAGCGGGGCACGATGCCCAAACAGAGGCTTTGCCAGACAATGGAGCATCTTCGTACAAGCCGCCTGCTGCCGATACTATAAAGCATGGAGAGTTTTTCAATGCAGATGTAAAAGCACGAGGAAGGCAGCCTTCAAACATTCCTTCTGGGAAGTTGGCTCCAGATGTTGTGCACCCATTCAAGCCTCAAGAAACAGGGCTGAACGATGCTGCAGCATCTCTAAAAGAGGCTGGAGTAAGTCTGCAGAGTGCTGCCGAGGGTATTAAAAGAATTACATCTCCAGAAGCAAAACCAAGCGGTAAACCAACTCAAAAGTTGGCTACCGGAGGATTGGTTAGAAAATACAGTGGCGGCGGGGTTATGACGAGAGAGACTATGAGTGACAGTCAAAAAGAGGCATACAAAAGTTTTATGCTTTCTATGGTTAAACGACACTTAAAAGGCGAGAATGTATTTAGCAAAGATTTACAAGAAGCTATGAGCAAGAGAAAAGTACTTAGTCGGGGGTATGCTGATTCTGTTGAAGATGTAAAGCGCGCAGAGTGGACCGACAGTCATATGGGAACCGATATGGGAGGCGCTAATTCAAAAAAGGCCAAGTTGTATGAACAAGAAATGAAAAGACTTAGGAATTCGGCAACCCAAGATCAAAACAGAGAAATGTTCAAAGTGTTTAGCACAATGACGGAGAACCGAGCCAAAAGAAAAGAAGCGCAGACTCAAGCCTCCGAAACGGTAAAGCAGAAACAGATGGATTTTTATAATCGATGGGGTGGAAACGGTGAGCCCATCCGCCGTGAGGCTATACCGGGAGATCGCGGGAACTCAAGCGGGGTGAGTACATATAGAAGTTTTACGGGGGGCAGAGGCGGAAGTGGCCGCCTTGAGGGCAGAGGCGGAAGTAGCCGCCTTGAGGATAGAAGAACTACTGCTTTGGCTTCTGGGGGTCAAATAGAGCCAGGAAGCTTTGTCATCAACCAAGCAGCCTCATCTGCTAATTCAGATTTGTTAAACTCAATGGGTGCAGGATGGGTAACAGGAGGAACCGCTGGAAAAGACTCTGTGATGTTTGATGTGAGGGCTGCAGGCGGTCCAACAGAATCTGCAAGAGCTCTTCTTATGCCTGGAGAGGCGGTGCTCCCGCCAGCATTTGCCTCCATAGGTGATGCTATTAATCGTGGTATGCCAGCTTTTGAGTCAGGTGGCATTGTTGCAGACAGAAGGGCGGCTAGAGATATTGCAACTTCAACAATGTCAAGAGGAGGAGGCGGAGGCGGCGGAGGCGGCGGTGGAGCCCCTTCTGGTGGGGTCACACTCGAATTAACTCCAGAAGTTGCAGAACTTCTTCGCTTTCAGGGCAAGAGCGATTATCGGAACGGATCATCTCCGTGACCCACTCTTTCCGCAGAAACCTATTGAGTTTTTAACTCAATAGAGGCGAATTCTAACACTGAGGTCACACGATGCCAAGTAATGTAGAAGGTTTGCCGTTTTATCCATCTGGATGGCACCCTTGGTGTCCTTTTACCAGGGTTGAAACGCTCAACACAGAGAGGGAATTTTACTTCCTTCCCAATATGCTTCCTTCAACCAAGTTCGGGGTTGTTAACGAATATGACAACCTTTCAATTGAAATCCCAAACCAAGACACATCTCTTGCTGGTATCGGTGGCGGACTATATGGGGTGTCAAGTTTCATTTTTGCAGGCGGAGTGACTACAGGGACGAGTCTGGTAATAATTCTATCAAGAAAACAAAGTTGGCTGAATAACGGAGGAAAAACCACCGAAATTCCAATGCAAAGTCCTCGGTTTGGATTTAGTATTGGTGGGCATTTTAAGCACCAAGCATATGTCAAATTGGTAGTGTACGGAAGAGGGTTCGTTGGACAAGGATATCAGATAGGTTGGCTGGAAGCTTATGGAATCCCTCAAATCGAATTGACAACCAACAGCAGACTGACAAAGTTTATTGTACATCACGGGAAGGTGGATATTGTAAACAAGCAACATGTAGATAGCACGACAGAAAATCCAGAAGAGGACAATCTGTTGGTTAAACTGTTTGACAACTCATTTTCAGCTTCTTTTGCAAGTACTCCATCTGGGAAAATTACATTTTACGGGTTAAGAGGAGATGGGTATCAGTCTCGCACCTTCGACTATACTGACATCAATAAAGATTGGTATGCAAAGATTGCGGATCCTTCTGTTGCCGAACCTAATGCTTTTGTTCCAAGTCCTGGAGACTTCTATACTCTGTATAAACCAATCATGTGCGACGATCCGCAATTGATTCACGAGTTTGATCTTAAACTAGACCCAAGTGGAATGTATATGACCAAGGACCAGAGATGGTATATTGACAATCACGGTATTGGTTTATGGATATATGACACAGAAATGGCTCAAGATGTTGCCTATGTAGATAGTGACAAACAGTCTAGGGTTAGACTTCCAAGTAGCCAAGCTCAAGAAGAGTGGGTTGCTGAAAGTAAGCAGTTTGGTGGAAATATGGCCGACGGAGTAGAACTGTGGAAAGCATCAGAACCGCCATTAACAACAGTCAGACTTATTGTAGGGGCTCAAGGAGGAAGTCCAACACAAAACTATTTTAGCAACAACCTCGTTGGAGAATATATTTGTGTCAAGGGGGTGGCTCCAAGAGATGGAGAACCTGTAGCACCTGACGAATGGTATGAAATTGTTAGTCATCCGCGACTCGATACTATTGAGATAAATAACATTGGGATCGTTAACGGTACAGTCTTTATGGATAATCCAACTGCCTCATTTGTGACTTATCAGCAGAAGTTTTGGAAAATCACAGAATTATATTCTGGTTTTGGAGCAGGCTCTGTTGGTGGTGCATTATGGGGCGGGCATATTATTTCTATGGAGAAATCCGAAACAGATAATACCTGTGAAATAAATTGGACGACTAGAGAATATGAGTCATTCCTTTTTCTTCCGGAATTTGAGGTGAAACGAAACGGAATTTCAACCCTTCCAGAAAGATTCCGCACGCAATGCCCTTTGATTGCAACGGCTATTAATGGGTATGATAAATATGCTGGATGGCTGGCTGTCATCGATAGATCAGAATATAAAATCAAATCAATAACATTCGAAGCAAGTTCAACTTCAACAATACAAGTTAAAGTAGTTGTTGAGGGCAACCCGACGGAGCAATCGGATAATGGAAGCCCCGTATATGTTACTTTGGGTGAGCCTTACAAAAGTGCTCTGGGGGCATCTTTTGGAGCAAATTCATATACCGATATGAGAGTTGAAATAGCCAGAACGATAGATAGAACCGCAACACATGCAGCTAATCAGTCGTGCATACGCATGGTTGGAACTTACCAGTCTGGATTTTATGAATTGTCAACAGCTATAGGGTCTAAAGAGCGTATTGCAATAGCAAGTCATTCCTACGGGGTAGAATCTCCCGAAACGGCTATGGGAGTGCCTCAGGGATGGGTTACTACAAAAAAATCTTCTGGGTCTGCAGGGGTTTGCTATGTCGAACATGGAGCAACAAAATCAAGACAAACTGTATTCTATCGGGATTTGGATTTGGATGCTCTAATGTCTGTAAGTGCAGACACTGGGTGGATTGAACGCCGGCAAAAATCAATAATAAAATTAGGCGGCAGCCCTATATTGACAATTGCCAGCGGTGTGCCTTTGTGGGATAGTTATTTAACTGGTATATATGCAAAAATGGATCCTTCAGTGGGTTCAAAACTTAAGGGACTATTTGCTGTAGTCCCAGTTAGTGAAACTAGTGCCTCTCCGTATTACAGCCAAAAAATCCAAGGCTATGGAGGGATTATGACTCCTTTAACAAGGAGACACAACTTGGATATTTCCTCCACATCAGTTCACCCAGTTGAATTGCCGTTTGAAGTTTATGAACCTGTCCCCAAAACAAATCCTCCAGAAGATGCCCAATCTATTTTTGGAATACCAGTAGCTGCTAAATCATCTCAAGTAACTTTGTCTAGGTGTGGGTTTGACGAGGTAAAAACTGGGGACATATTTACCAGACTGTCAAATGGAGAGCAGTTACCAGTTGTAACTCCGAGTGTTCCAGCAACCCACTTTGAATTTACTAAAACCAGTCAGGTGATTAGGAGCCCTAAACTTTCAAATTGCCACGCACTTGAAGACGGAACCGTTGTGTTGTTTTACGGAGCAGATTCAGGGAAGTTCTCTGTTTTTGGAACAGACAATTCAACGAACCCAAGTAAGCCTTGTGTATTTGTTGTTAAGTCAGACACGAATGTTGATAAATGGGGATCTCCAAAATATAACAATCAGCAAGCCAATAGTGGAGATGTTGCGATTGCAGCCGAGTGGGAACGGCCCATGATGTTGGCTTACGATTTTGTGTTTGCCGGGTCGGTAAAAATTACAACAGACCAGTTTTTGATTTTTGGATATGGATATGCCAGAAACACTTCGGGCGAACCGATGGGAGGTCTAAATTATCTGTTTCTTGGTTGTTATCTTGTATCTTTGTCTGGAATGAGAGCGGGAACCACTCACAAGTGTTACCAACCAACTGGGAGTTCTTCCGAAGAAGAGCAACCAAGATTCTATTTCCGAAACAATAATGCTCAAGCGTCCTCGCCAATGTATGAGATGGAGTTTGGGCAGCCTATAGAAGGAGTTCCAGCAGATGTGTCTCCGTCTCCAGCAGACACTTGCCCAGAAAGGTTTACAAAGATTATTGGAGGGCTCGACAGTGGGGCAATGATCAGTGAAATAGATTTATCACAAGAGGTTGTGGCTCCAGTTGCGGCAGAAGACGGTACTCTTTCTGTCTATTTGAGAGATATGAACACAGACAAAATTATGCGCATCTGGTCTTGCAGCGGAGGAGGAGTCTGGAAAATCGAAACCGATTCTGACGGGAAAATCATTTATTATGCCTCTGGATCTTCTCCAACAGTATTTGGAAGGCTTTTGTTTTATTTTGCAGGAGATGCTCTTTACTGCAAAAACCTTTCAACTGTTACGGAAGGAGTATACAACACAAAGCAAGAAGAATTAGACAAGCTTAACGTTGGCATTGTGGCAACTAATGTCGTCGGACATAAAATTGCAGTAAATATAGATCCGCATGGCCAAGTCTTTGTCTTTTATCTCAACAAGTCTGGTGATGTCTGTGCCTCCTGCAGTCAAACATCAGGCTCAACCTGGACCAACCTCCCCAACTGGTAAAATATGGGCAATCTTGGAAAAATCAAAGTCCTGGCGATGATTGGCGGTTCCATGCCTAGCATGTCGGATGGATATTATAATTCAGTTAATGATCTTCCATCAAGGGATGCCTACGAGACTTACGCTAGAAATTCAGAAGGCCCATCACAAGATATTGATTTTATAGAAGACCCACTTGGTGGTGGTTATATGGTTATGCCATCAAAGAGAATACAACTAATTGGAAACTATGTCACTGGGGCTAGCAGTTCTACAGATTTATCAAATCCTCGTGTAGTCTGGGAAGTATTACCTTACAACGGAGACGGCAATCTTGCATCTTGTGTGGGCTCGGAAGACCTGGAAAATTTGATCAGTAATAAAGGCCAAACAATTGTTCCCCCATTTACTGAATTGGGAAGCACAACATACCTAGACTTATACCACGGGCCCAGATGGGGAATCCCTCGGGGTGTCAAAATGATTGCCCCTCCGGACAACTCTGCAGGAGAAGCTCATTTTGAAGATGTTCCAGCCGCACCAGACCCTGAAGCAGATGCAACAGCTTCCACATCCGAACCTTCCGCTTCCGCAGAAGCGGCATCGTCTCCAGACAATTTTAGTTTAGCATACATTGCTCAAGAATCTATCTGTGATGATATCTGGTGGACAATTGAAACTAAATCGTTAGCCGAAAACTTGGTAGGAACACCATTTTTTATAGATGTAGCTTTGAACAAACCGCTGGCTGTCAATCAGTCAACATTCTTTGCTTTAAGGATTGGAGATCTCAGCCAAACAACAGCATTAGGAACAGCCAAAGACATTATTGATTTGGTATTCATTGATGGCTCCCCTACCGTTCTTTATGATTGGGGTATGCCAATAGAACAGACAAGACCAGCTACCGCCACAAGTACTGCAACAACACAACCAACTAAAATAAATTTACCACAAATGCTGTCTTGGGATCATCAGATACATCGTATTGTGATATTGCCAACAGCGGGAAAACTATGCATCTCTGTTGATGGGGAAAACTATGTTTACACACGCATAGACTTGGGAAATGCAATAACCCCACATACTGGAGGAGAAGACCCGATATCTGCTTCGGGAACATCAAAAGGTGCCATTCCGTTTTTCCCGTCCACAAAACAAATTAGGGTTATTGGAACTAACTCACAGGTGGTGCTGAGTGTTGGACAAGTATACTTCCCTAAAAAAGCAGTATTGCATACCAATTTAACAGGCGGATTTGACCCGTCAGCAACTGTCAATTCGACCACACTTGCCTTGCATGGATCCAAAACAGGTTTAGCAACAGAAGAGGCTGACCCTGACGACCCCGAAGATGAGGACGCAAACACTACAATGGTTCACCTCCCCGACCAAGAATACGGAACAACAACCCTTGGGGCTTTTGCCGAAAAATGTGATGGCATTACACTAGAGTCAACTGACACATGGGGCAGTTGGGCGACTGGTAATATGCACGGAGAACTCCTGTTCACTTTGGTTGAAAACACAAGCGGAGGAGCCGGAGGAAGTGCTATCGGAAAACATTACACAATCAGTTTTTTGTCTGAAAAAGCAAGGTTTGGCACGTATGATGATGGAGTGGTAGAAAAACCTATTTTGGCTCCAATCTGGTTTAGAGCGCGTGGAGTAGTGAAAAAAAAACTTGCTGATCCCCCTCCATTTCCTGACCCACTAGATGTCAGCTACGATGTGATGGAAATTACAGAATCGCTTCAGAGTCCAGACAGATATCATGTAACGCATTCTTTAGACATTACGCTTTACAACGAGAACGGTACATATGATGCTATTTCTGAAAATAGTGTTCCAATTCAGGTTGGGTTTGGTTGGACAGATTTAGATGGGGATGGTGAAATTACAACCAACTTTTTCACGGGGGTCACTCTAAACTCTTCAAGAACCTTAGTTGCTGGCAAAGAAACCATTACTATTCATTGCGAAGATTATATGTTTATCCTAGATGCTACGCTAATTATGAATAGTCCGTATTATGACGGAATGGATGGGTTCAATGTTGTACAAGATGTAGTTTCAAGAGCCAACATAGATGCACAAGACGATACTGGTGGTGCCGCACACGAAAGATTTTTCATGCCAAGCGGATATAGTTTTCTTCAACCTGCCAAGCGATATGAATCACGAGAGTCTCTGAAGTCTTGTATTGTTGATGTGTGTGGTATGGGAGCCAAAGTTGTCTATTTCGACGGAGATGGTCTCCTTCATTACGATCACATTCAAGGAGGGATTGCGTTCAGCAGGCCAGCATCTGATATCGATGCGGCTGTGTGGTATGTGTCGGATCCACAATTTGCAACAGATAAAACTCTTGTTCTTGACGAAAAAAGAACAGAAACTAAATTAAACTCAACTGTAAACAGAATAGTGGTGAAGTCTGTTGGAAGAATGGATAGGACAATTATCAGGGTTAGCCAGACAGCTAGTGCCGAATCAAACAGGTTGAGTTATCGTAAAACAATGTTTGCATCTGTTCCTTCTCTTGGTTCGTATGATGCAACAATAAAATATCTTGAAAATCTAAAGCCAATAGTATTTAAAGCAATTCGTGGAATAACAATAAAGACAGCAGACGATACCCTCGTCCTACCCATGTCGTTTATGTCTGTTGATGGAGAGAAATACCGAATTATGTCCATTAACCGATCAATCAGAGCAGATGACAACTCCATCGCAACAACATTGACTGGAGAATGGATGGGGGATTATGATCCTTCGTAAAAAAGAGGTTAAATGTGTCAAGATTCGTAATTAATAAACCTAGTGATATGGAAGCAGCAGTTCGGGCGATCGTCAAACAGTCGTTCCCTGCAGCTCAATCGTCCACACTTGCTATGGAAATCCTCGATAAGGAAACTCGTGGTGGCGGAACAGAGTTTACAACCCAAGCACAAGGCAGCAGCCGTGAAAGGTTCGTCTGGGGCATCAGCCGTATGGGGTGCTCTCGACTCGTTGGATAAAAAATGCCAAAACAAACAACAACTTATCGTCTAGGATACTTCGTAAATGGCGAAATCACAAGCCAGATTACGGATGATCGTCGGATGCGTACCCTTGATTCTCAATTAAGGGGCCTTTATGAAGTGCTTGGAAATGGTGTACTTTCTGGGTGGAAAGTTGGATCTGGAACTTCTGATCTGTCTGTAACAGTTTCTTCTGGAAAGGGGGTTATTGGATCTGAAACTTCTGATCTGTCTGTAACAGTTTCTTCTGGAAAGGGGGTTATTGGGTTTGTAGTTGTTGAAACCACCGGTTCAGAAACTGTTTCGCCACTGTTCCCAAATGCGACCAACTATATCTACGCCACCCGTTTGCCAGAGAGTTATTGGACCAAAACTGCTGCCTTCTCTGTATCCCCGTCTGAAACAGTATCTGACGACAATATTTTACTTTCGGTAGTTACAACTAACGATACTGGAATTGTCTCGATAGACAGCAGTCTCAGAAACAATGTCGGACTTGTAGCTTCAATTGAAAACATTGTAAAAAATCACAGGCATACCGGAGGAACGGACAACCCGGACCCTGTAGATCTTGAGTCACAAGTGGAAGGCACGCTGCCTCAATTAAACATTCCAGATTTGGATGCTTCAAAAGTCAAAACGGGTAAACTAACCAGAAGTGTTATTCCAAAGATTGACCATATTACGGGGCTCAGGAATCAGGGAGAATTGACTCATCCGCAGATTGACTCGTTCATCCAAAACCTTTCGGCCTTTGGCAAAACTGTAATGGGAGAAACAGCACTGGTAAATCTTTTACAGCTTACGCTTGCTCTTAAACACCAATGGCCAGAAATTGATGAGTATCTTGTTAATCATTTGGCTTTTATCCCAGGTATTAGCGATAACAGTTTAATTGATTTTACCAACACGACAGCAGAAGTCGACGAACGCCCACAGTCTGAAGGTGGACTACACAAGATTTACGGATCCACTGGACCTGGAATGAGAGTCTTTACAAAAACCTGGGATACATCACCAGAGTTTGAAGAAGCTGAAAAAGACGGGACAACAGCAGACGGGGATACCCTTCGGTTAGAGGCTGGAGACACATTGGTCACCATTGATGATTTTGACACACTCGGAAATTGGGAAACCAAAATAGAGGATCTGAGCAGTGCGTCAAGTTCTATGGAATTGGATTCCGTGAGCAAGGTTTCTGGGAATTATAGCGCCAAAGTCGGGATCAAAACATTAGAGACAAGTAACATTGCTTTCACGATGCGAAAAGTATTTGCAAGTCAAGACTGGAGTGCGTACAACGGAATTGTTTTTTATCTTAACACAAGCGATGTCAGACATGGCGATTTATTCTTCTATATCAACGATACTCAATACGGAGTACAAAAATCTTACACCTTGGTCATAGGTAGGAACGAACCAACAATAAACCACGATACGCTTCTCAATGGATGGAGAGAGATATATGTTGATTTAACCCCGTATAACAGGGCGTCTGTCAATTCGATAGGGTTCTTTACATCAACCCAGTATGGATGGGACGCCAAATCTCCGTTTGAGCTGAACATAGACAAGATTTCGTTATCTGCAGGGAATCGTTTCGCAGTTAGCGGAGTTGGAAGATTTATTTACGGGAACGGATTCCCGCAAGATTTTTGGCGAGTCAGATGGGACTCTACACTTCCATACGGTTCAAGCTTTATGGTTAGAACGAGAGTTTCCAACAGCATAGATGACTTTGACCAAGAATCGCCTACTCCGGCAACTTGGTCTGCCTATTCGTCTACAAATGGATTTGTTCTGCCAACCTATGAATCCAACTTATATGATTATGCACAGGTTGAAGTGTCCATGACGCCGACATCGGACAGGCTTTCATCTCCAGTGTTGATGCGCCTATATCTTGACAGAAAGGCTTCTGCAGATGATACAGGGTTTACCTACGACGAGCAGGATCAATGGGAATCCGGAACGAGATTTAATGTAGACACAGCATCGTCTCCAGGTAGTATACAAATTGCATCATTGACAGATGTTGACAATGTGTTCTATGGCTCCGAAGGGTCTGTACATCAGTCGGATGTCAATTTGTCTGATCTCTATTCCGATTCTGGGTCTTCCCTTCCTAAAAGCACTCAACAAATTCTGAACGGAGAGAGTGCAGGTCTCGGACAAGTCTCGGCTGTTAAGAGAGGAGAAAATGACACAATCTGGGTTGCTGATACCGACAATGATCGTGTGCTGCAACTAGATAAGGCGGGAAATATAGTCTTTGGATTGTGGGGAAGTTTCTTGACCGAACCGTTTGACGGGTACGGGGTAGAAGAAACTGGGCCAGGGTCAAATACAGATTATGAGACACTTTCAGCAGTAACAGAAGCCGCCAATACAGATTATGAGACACTTTCAGCAGTAACAGAAGCCGCCAAAGTGCCAGAGGCTCTGTATGCTCTTTATAACCCAAGCACAAGAATTTTGTCAGTTGTTTTCAGTGCCAACTTAGAAACTGTAGAAGATTCTGGAACAACCTTTGACAGAAACAAGATGTTCTTGAGAGTCGGAGTAAAGAGAGTGTATTTTGGAAGCGAAACTCAGTTTAGTTTGTTTGGAGTTGAACCTGATAAATATGTTGGGTGGGCTATGTCGGCCAATCCGTTCATTGGGCAATTCACATTTCGATCTCACATTCTTCAGGCTGTTTTGTCTCAAGCAGATTCTGTTGCTCTCACTTCCGCAGCATCGTTAATTGTGCCTTCAATTGTGATCTCTGGGACAGATGAACAAGCCATTGTCGAAGCAGACGAAGCCACTCTCACTTTTGTAACCCCAAATGCCCAAATTGGAAGTGAGTCAGAAGACAACAACGGAATCCGAATTAGAACCAATGGCGGAGCCTACTCTTATAACAGATCAAGATCAATTTTGTTGCAATCTCCAGATGTTATCGAAGGAAGAAATGAAATTGAAGCTACATTGGTGGATGCAAACAACAATCCGTTTGACGGAGAAGAGTCTGCGTGTTCTATTGCAATCATTCTGGACTCGGACGGAAGCCTTAGCGAAGAGCCAAGAATTAGCATATCTTCTCCAAGACAAGGACAAACTATTTCATCAACAACTATTTCTGTCGAATTTGAGGCTTCAAACCATCCGATTCTGCAAATAGGAAGTTGTGTTGAATACTCATTAGACGAAGGCGCATGGACAGAACATCGTGAAACATCACCAATTGAGTTGGTGGGGCTGTCTGGAGGAAGACATTCGATATCTATCAGGCTAGTTTCTTTGCCTGGAATAGTTGTATCGTCCGATTTGTCTGTTGCCACGGTTTCCTTTAATTGTGGAGTTTCAGCAGAGGCTTTAGTTACTTTAGCAATCGGGGCAGGAACAATCAGAGGAGTTACAAGGTCAATCACCACAAAAACTCCCGAAAAGGTCGTTACTGTCCATGTCGAAAATCTATATGTCTCCAATCTGTTTTGCCCAGTTGATCTGCAAGTTATCCCAGATGAAACCAGTGTCATTACTCCATCTGGGAATCCTACAATAGTTGTGGCCAAATTACGCTCTCCTTCTACAACTGCTTATTTGGCAGCTCCACCTGACACAACAGCCCCAGTAGACGAAGCAGCCATTTTTGACGGCTCATATATGGATGGGCATAGTGTTGTCCAATATTCCATGGAAGGGCAAGTCCTTATGTCAAACAATGCGGCACAATTCGCTGACACGAGAGCCCACGCCAAAATTTATCTCGGAAGTGCAAACAAAGCATCTCCTTCCGACATGGTAATAGCAGACGCCATAAGAAATAGAGCTATTGTTGTAAGAACAGACTTGTCTACCGGCAAGCCGTTAATAATCTGGGAGTTTCAATCCGATCGCCTCGTTTCTGATTTCCAGATAGCGACAAGCGGAAGGAAGACCATCTCTGTTGGAAACTCATCATGTGACACCCCGTTGATTTATGTCAGGTCTGGAGAAACAGTGGTGTGGAAGAACAACTCAAACATTCCAATCAGCATTGTGTCTGGAACCACCACCCCAACATTATTCGCTTCCGATCCAGACCTGACTCTTTATGGAGACGAGTTTGAAAGCGACGAGATTGCCCCTGGAGCTGAATATGCCAGAGTTTTTGATGAAGAAGGCGATCTTGGTTGGTTCTCGTACCCAAATTTGGTGACCGGAATAGTTGGTGTTTCTCCGTCTGGAGTGTCTCAGTCCGATGAATTCTTGATTGTCGAGAAAGATCCGATACCGTCAATAGGTAGCGGAAGGGTGTCGATGATTAGTAGCTATGGCATCATTTTGTGGACATTTGGTAGCGGAGTGCTGTATGACCCGAGGGATGTCCGCAGACTTGACGGAAATTCAATCATCGTGAGCACTTAAATGGCCGTACAACAAAACATTTCTTGGACGATCCAATCAGAGGATCTTGCATATTCCCCGTTGGGCTACAAAGTCGAACTTGGGGAAACAAGAGCAGTGTTCCCAAAGACAGCCACACATAGCACATTTGAGGGCACAGACGAGTTTGAATACCTGGTCGATGGAGTATGGCTCCCCTACCCCGTAAACGGGCTCTTGGGAGCTGCTGAAGCAACGCAAGTAAGGATGCTGTGTAAAGGAGAAACTCCAACTTCCACGTTGGTGCTGGGCAACGATTCGGTTGTATTGAAGATGGCTATAGACGGAACAGATGTTTTAGCCTACAAGCAGGTCTGCGAAACAAATTCTTTCCATATTGATTCAATCAGTTGTAATGCAGATGGTCAAATCTGGGTTAAAGACACAGGCAATGTAATTACTGTGTTGGATCGTACATTACGAGTTACAAATACCATGAGGGTTGACAGTGGCTGTCTGTTGGCTGTTGTTGACCCCTTCCGAAATATCTTATGGAAAGTGTTTACCGATCATGTTGATGCGGTCAGAATCACAGATATGGAGTCAATATTTGAAACTGCCATTCCTGAAACAGAGGATGTTCTTGGATGGGACTTCTCTACCCCATCAGGAACTCTTTTTCTTGTTCTTTCTGGAGATTCCTCGTTTGCTTTAGCTGTTGCAACAGACGGGTCCGTTACGCAATTTGCTCCATATGCTACTGGGGTGTGCCAATGGGGATCAAGAGGGGCTATAGCCTGCATGTCAAGTCCTGCGACAGTATGCGTTTTTGATGGGGACACAACTGTACAAACAGTAACTGCCAGCAGTTTGTGGCTGACATCTGCAACACGAGTGACTAGTCAAGGGCACGGCTATTTTTTGGTTACGGACAGCTCTTCTCGTGTTGTTAAAGCCGATGAGTCACTAGACCCTCAATGGTTATTTCAGACTCCATCTTATTGGTCGCACATTGATGTTAAGACTACACCTGGGCCAATCGAGGAGGGTCGAGTTTCTTTTTTGACATCGCCCCTTGGGGTTGCTTCTTATCGAGACCTAACCAATGAGGCCTGGATGTATGGATCAACTGAAATGCCAATAACGCCTCCGCAAAATGGGTCTGAATACATTTTATCCGCTATAATACCAGAACTTCGTAGTGCAAATGTAAGTGCCAAGATTTCTCCTGTAAATCATGACATAAAACTTCAAAGAGACGAAAGTTCAGAAAGTTCAGAGAGTTCAGCACCATGATAAAAGGAATGTCATTATCTAACGCCGTCTCGGTCGAGATCGGAACAATCCGCGGTACATCAACCGACGGCAAGATACAACTACGCATTATTCTGTATTCCCTTTCATCAAAAGTGGCAAGTATCGCATTGCAGTATCGGAAAGACGATTTTGACGAATGGGAGAGCGATACAAAAATAGTTTCGAGCAATTCCATAGTCACACACGGGAACGAAATGATTGGACTTCCATGTTCGAGCGATGGGGCAGAAAGCACCATAGTTTGGAACTATGCATCCAATGGACTGGGAGAGGGCTCAAGATGTTCTATTAAGGCTGTTGTGATTCCTTCCATTTATGTGGGGGTAGAATCTGGAAATTGGTCAAGCGTTGACGTTTTGTTCAAACATGATGAATCGACTAGTCAAAGTCTTATAGAAGGGAGGGTAATGGGACTTGATAGAAATGGCAATATTATCCTCATTGAAGACCATTTTGTCAGGGTGATAGACTCCGAAACTCGCGAAATACTGTTTGACACCCCTCATCTTGACTCTCCTCGTCATGCCGTTGGCTCAAAAGACGGGGGAATCATCGTAATAGAAGCAGACGGAGGAATAACAGAGTTTGATGAAAGCGGTATTCTTGTCAGAATCTATGATGGGGTGGCTATTGCCGGAGATGAGGCAAAATTGGCTTGTGATTGTTCCACGTGGAACATTTTGGTCTCTGGAGGAACTATAGCCAAGGTAACTGAACTATCATGGGGAGGGGTGGATCATGGGACAATCCTATGGACTCATGGAACCGGAACCCCAGGAACAGGCATAAACGACCTGGATACCCCCTGCGGAGTCTCGTATGGAGATAGTTCGGATGTTGTGGTGATATGCGACAAGGGGAACAATAGAGTTGTGATTGCCGATAGGACAAACACAGATGTTCCAGTTAGCGTTGTCGAGTCGATTGAGGTTGAAGATCAGACGATATCGTTTCAGTCTCCTGCAGCATGTGTGTTTTCTGGAGGTCTTTTGCATGTTTATGAATCCAGTGGAATTGAACGATACTTTTCGGCAGTTCCTTCAACACATCCAGCTCTTGCTCGTTCTGGACTGGCATCTTCCGGAGAGGACTCGCTTACTCAATATGCAGGGATGCGTTTTGTGCCACTGGTAAGGGGGATAGTATGAGTTCTTCTAGTTCATCCAGCGTTTTTGACGGTCTCGTATTTGAGGCGTCGTCGGTGCATTACGCCTCCCCATCATTGGTTATTGATGTGGCTAATCGTCCTGCATTAATAGCGTCTACCAAGGCTGCTTTTAGGGATGAGTTTCGCACATCACTAGGCTGGGTGTCTGAAGATAGGTTGCGTGGAAATATGATGGCTGGTGAAGTTGAGTGGCAATTTACTTGTGCGAAATCGAAATCGGCTACAGCAGTTGTCTTAACTGGTGAAACAATAGCAATTTATGTGGCAGCAAAAGGGCACGGAGTCGGTTATCTTGGCGACCAGTCAGACGGGCCAATTTTTTCGAAAACAATTATCAGGATCACTCTACAAGACACCGTGAGGGGAGTTGAAAAGTCTGTTGAATTTGATGATTTTTCAAAGCCCGCTTCTTATCCGTCAAGAACCATCTTGTGGGAGGTTGGGGATTCTGGAGACTGGTCAGAAAGATCCCGTACATCGACAGGGGTTTGTGGCCGTTACATTTTAAGCATAGTGGATGTTAGTGAGTTCTATCTAAACCAAGATTGGACTAACCAAGTTGAGGCTTCTGATGGGACAGCATTCCCGATGCCGGCAGCACGGCTGCAAGTTTTGGCCTATGATTGGCGCGATGCGCTGGGACGAATTCAAATGTTGCCGTCAAGAAATGCCACCATATTGTCTGGAGTTGATTTTAGGACTGGGGTGATTGATCCCGATACACCAAATGACGAAGCCTCTGTTTTTGACTCTGATACAATTTTCCCAACTTACGATTCTGCTGGTCTTACAGACAATCAAAAGGCTGTCGTGTTGCGTGACAGTGCTATGGTTATGTTATCATCCCAAGGCCCCATTTTACCTGCCGACAATCCAGATTCTCCGATTCTTGGTATTAGTATGACTGGAGTCTCATTGCCAAATGATAAGGGGGCATTAGCGTCGGTCAGACCCGGGGCTTACATTGCGGCAGTTCCGAAGGCAACTCGCACTTTTTCTCTTTCTGGGAAACCAGTTGCGTCCAATGTTTTGGACGATCTAAATTCAATGGCGTCAGACAGGAACCAAGGGGATTTTAAGTTTTCAGATCCCGTAAGAGTTCTATCTGATGAAATCGGTGTTGGATGGGCTCTGTCTGGTGCTGGGGCACAATGGATGGGGCTGGTTTCTGGGGCTTCATACAGGGCAGACATCCTTTTGGGAGATGAGGGCTACGAACTGGTGACAGAGGGAGATTGGGCGAGTAGCTCGTCCTGTAGCTCGTCTGAGAGTTCTGAGAGTTCTGTTAGGGAAATATGACAATGGTAACACCACGAAATCTAGTAGTAACAGGAACATCATCATTCAGAATAGACTTTGATGTGTCTGTCGGGAATGACAGAATTCAATCTATTGCTGGAGGCGGTGCTGTTGACGATTTTAATTATCTGATGATCTATGACTCAACTGGAGAAACCAGAGAATTCACTTTTGATTTTACAGACCTCAAAAAGACCATTGTGGCTACAAGCACTCTCAATATTATTATACGAATTATGGATGTTGATGGAATCGTTTATGATTGGACTCTTTCAAAACAGAATGGAGTAGAGGCTGGATATAGTCTCGTATCTAGCCCAAAAATTATCCCCCGAACAGACGGGTCGGATTTGATTGATATCTTTTACGACTATTCAAGTCCACTAGAAATAGACCCTGCGACTGTTGCTGTTTCGATAAGTGATGACGGTGGACTTACATGGAATGTTCTAACAACATCAGCCACTGGAGATGTCGGAACCGGGATAGCCGTTGGCCCGAACCGAAGAATTACATGGAATCCGGTTATTGATATGCCAGACGGAGGAGAGGTGGTTGTTGAAATATCTCTTTCCAGTCTCTTTGGAGGTCAAGCAATTGGGCAGTTTCAGACGGGAACGCTTGTCGTGTCAAAGCCAAAAACGACAGCCCCAGTAGTACGGATAACTGGAACAACCAAACCGAAATATGCTGTTAAAGGGGGCAACCTTTACAAAAATAACTCATTTGATTTTATTCCTTACGAATCGTCGTCAGAATCTTCTGGCAGTTCGCAGTCTTCATTATCTTCACTTTCCACCACTTCACTTTCTACCAACTCGTCAAATTCTTCGCAAAGTTTTTCCAGTCAATCTTCAGTGTCGTCTTTGTCAAGTTCATCGATTAGCAGTCTAAGTAGTTCGTCAATTAGTAGTCTAAGTAGTTCATCTGTTAGCAGTTCGTCTGTTAGTAGTGAGAGTAGTTCTTTGTCATCTGTAAGTTCTGTTTCTTCAGCGTCATCTGTGTCTAGTTTATCATCGTCCAGCACGGAAATGATGACATCAAGTTCTGTCAGTGGTCCAGAGAGTTATTATTTTAGCGCATCTGGATTCGGAGAGGGTGATGGCTATTATTACTATAATGGCGTATGGGCTGGCGGTAGCGAAATACCAAAGTATACTAATTCAACTGGATATAGCATCCAACTTCAAGGATTAAAAATGAGTATCTGGCAACACATAGCACCTGGTGCTTCAATAGCTAAATATTATAGTTCCAACTATACTGTAGCCTTTTCATTTGGTTCGTTTAAAAGTCCTGGTTATCCGGCAGGAGCCCTGCCAACAGGAAATGTTACGGCTAATCATATGCCGTAAAAATCATGTCGGCCATTTCAAACAACCATAGAATGTCAAAATGACAGATGTATTTTTCAACAAAGAAGAACCTGTGGCCATTGTAACCTGCGAGGGGTTTGGATTCCCAAATAGAAATTGGGATCAGAAAATAATTTCGGCGGTTAAGAAAAATCCAAAATGCATTGTAATGCCAGCTTGTCATTCAGTCGGGGAAGGTTCTTTTCGTGGGCTTGCCTATGGCGGATTTCTCGACATAACAGAAGTTCGTGGAGGAATCCCAATTGTTCTCGAACCAAGATGGAATTTAGGAATTCCTGAAGGGGGAGTTGTAGGTTGTGCTATTGGGGGTGTCTACGCCTTCCATAAAGATTGGTATAGGAATATTGGAGGTTGTTCAGGAATGAAAGGGGGCGGAATTATGGATCTTGTAGCCATTAGCCTAAAAACGAGATTGGCTGGCGGATCATGTATAGTGCTTCGGGATGTGATTGCCGAACAGGAATTTAAGACTGAAAGAATCACATCAAAAGATATCAATCACCAGTTACTCTCTGGAACTAATCTAAGTTACAGTAAAATTAGGTTAGCAATGACCTCTTTGCCGTGGGGAATCTCCACAATAGTTCCAACACTTTTGACCGGGACTCCAGGACTTGAAAAGGCAATGATGGACATTATGGATGACATCAAGGAAATCCACCAAGAAAGAGAGTGCTTTGAGGATGTTTGCGGTTGTAGTTTGACTGAAGCTGCGGCTAAAGCTGGGATTACTTTTGGCCCTTTTCAAAAACATGCTGAATTCTAATATGTCTTTAACATTACCAACATCATGCGAAGACTCTCAGGTGTCCATAGCAATGGACGATCTTGGGTATCCTCATTGCGTCTGGACAGACGGAGATAATATTCGTTATGCTAGGTTTTACGGGGATGGCTGGAGGACGGCTGGTGATTCAGCTATAGCAGTATCTTCTAGCAACTTATCTGTCAGCCGCCACTGCATTAGTTTCGACGCTGTTGGAAACTGTTTGTTTGCCTATATGGATGGCTTGGATTTGAAATTGGCAAGTTGGAATGGGTCAACCTGGTCAACTGAAACAATATGGCAGAATGCCGGCAGTGGAGATGCCTTGGCGTGGACGCTGACTTGGGCGGGATTCCCTGTGGCTATGGTCATTACGCGGGGGTATGGTAATAGGGTTATTTTTTGTACTGATAAGTCTTCTGGATCGTGGATTGCTCCAATAGGCATCTCGCTTCCGGCACAGGACAACGACATTATAGAACTGAAGTCTGCGGTGGTGTCTAATTGGGTATATGCCTTTTGGACTGGACGAAACAACGCAAGCGAAACGAGTTGGATTGGACATGCCGCTTGGAGTTACGAAACGGTTGAGTGGATTGCACTTCCGTCCGTACTTGTCAGCATGTCAGTCGAGGAGGCTGAAATTTCTGGAATTGATTTTATTCCGACACATCAGACGGAACCGTTGATATAGGATGATTTATAAACAGGATTGACGGCAACAATTGAGGAAATACATTACATCCACAATATCTAGCCTCAAGAAATAGGGGATTCACAGATGTCCGACAGTTTTGCAAATAGTTATTCCGCTCCAAGAGCATTTGATGAGTCATCGAGTTCTTCTTCGGTATCGTCTTCCTCAATATCTTCAGCTTCTTCAGTCTCTACCGAGTCAAGTTCCATGTCTCAGTATTCATCTCAGTCGCCCAATCATGGATGGACAAATATTGGAGGCGGCGATCACGGTGGAGGAAACTGGATTCCGCATAACGGGGATACAGTAGGGGAGACCCATTACAATATAGGGCTGTTCTATCTGCAAGCTGGCTATACCATTAATGTTGACCCTTACAACGGTACAACAGGTGGTAAACTAGAAATATCGTGCCAAACGGCAATAATGGCACATGGTGCAGTCATTAACGGAACGGGGAAGGGGTTAAGAGGTGGCGGTGGTGGAGGTGGAAGGGGGGCTGACCCACAGGGCATTTGGGGAGGGGCGGCTGGCAGTGGGCATGCTAATGGAACGGCAGGCGGGTACACTGGTGGAGTTGGCGGGAAAGCAGAAGGGGAGTACGGGGGAGAGGCGGGAGTTGATGGAGGATATGTTGGAACGGCAGTAAATGGTGATGTGTCTGTTGATCAAAATCCGGGCGTTTATATGGGGAGCGGTGGCGGCGGAGGAGGTGGGAGTAATTCACCATACGGAGGAGGAGGAGGAGCTGGAGGAACTGGCGGTGCTAGAATATTGATATGGGCCACAGAGTCAATGTCCATACATGGCCTTATAACGTCGCAAGGAACAACTGCAGGGGATGGGGCGGATGGAAGTCCACATCAAGGTGGGGCTGGAGGAAACAGTAACGATGCTGGAAACTCTGTAGCGGGAGGCTATTTTCACGGGGTCAACGGCGGTGCTGGCTCTGGCGGCGGTGTTTTGCTGTGGATTTCTGGACCATATGACGGATCAGATGGCGTTATTAACGTTCTTGGAGGAAGAAGTCAGACATCCAACGGGGGAACAGTAAAGATATTTGCGAACAGCACTTTGGCTTCAGGCACGTATTTAGCTGGAAGAACCTATTTGACGCAGACGGAGGTTGAAACTTCTTCTGTTTCGTCAATATCTAGTCAATCAAGTTTGTCAAGCCGGTCCAGTCAATCAACAGAATTGCTGTCGTCAAGCGTTTCGTCTGCATCCAGTCTGTCAAGTTTGTCAACAGAACTTCTACCGTCAAGTGTTTCGTCGGTATCAAGTCTGTTAAGTTTGTCAACAGAACTTCTGCCATCAAGCGTGTCGTCGGTATCAAGTCTGTCAAGTTTGTCAACAGAACTTTTACCGTCAAGTGTTTCGTCAGTATCGAGCCAGTCAAGCCTGTCTAGTCAGTCAAGCCAATCTTCTGCGTCCAGCTTGTCGAGTTCTTCGTCTGACTATGGACACCTTGACACCCCAAGCAGTTTTGTTATTTCCAGCATCAACCCATTAACAAGGTCGGTTATTCTTGAGTGGAACTGGTCAACTCTCAACCATTGGGGAGATCCCGTAACTCCAACCGGATTTGTTGTGGAACGCAAGATTGGAGCAGACGATTATGTTTTGGTGACATATTCAGTTCTGCCAAATGATCCAATAACCAACGATGCCTACTCTTACGAAGACACATTGACCGATGATGATGCTGCCAGAGTCTTTGCCCTTGGACAACAGATTGTCTATAAGGTCCGAGTATACTGGATGACCCCGTGATGGAAAAATATAAAGAATGCCAGCAACATATGACACATACGAAGAATGGGCCGAAGCCTCTGGTCAACACCACGAGTCGGATCCAACAGAAACTACAATCGTAAGATATGAGTCTGATTATGTGTATTTTTCTCCTCGGATTTGGAATTCGGAATCGGCCAGTCCAGATTTAACTCAAATGAGACTTCCTGGAGGAACTCTCGTGTGGGCAACGAGAAGGGCCAACGGGGAAAGTCACGTCCACGGATGTAGAATACACAAGACAGTAGAGAGTTCCATTGCCGATTCAACCACTCCAACAGCCAGTTCTAGGCTTGACTCATACACACCACCGAGAGCAATGATTTCTCCAACGGGACGATTTCCTTTTGGACGTGCCGCAAGTGCGTATCAGAGAGATGGCAATCCATCTGTGGTTTGTCTTGCTGTTGAACCGGTTATGTTTGCCATAGAGGGAGCCGAAGTTGAGCAGAAAAGCCTAAATATAGACATCCAAGACAGGCCATCTCTCATCTCCGTTTCGGGATTAGCTGGACAGAAAGCCGTTGGTTCCTGTATGAAGATGGTAAATGGTAATGTTGTATTCGTGACGGCAGAAGAAACTGCAGAGATATCGTCTAGCTCGTCTGAATCAAGTCTTTCACCCCTTTAAGGGTCTATTGATATGAGCACAACCCCAACAATATTTTTGCTGACAAATCTGGGAATCCACCAGTCAAAGGATTCAAATCCATATACACTCATCCTTCCTGTCGGGAATTGCATTATTGCATCATCTAATGGAGATTCAAGAGATTCGTCATTTTGGCATGCCGAACTTGAAAATAATCCGCCCAGTTTGGATTTGTTTAGGTCGTCATCCGGAACAAACTTTGATCCAAGCATCTCCACATCTCAATATATCAGATCCATACAATCTGACCCAATGACTGGAAACATGTTCTTTCTTGACACGTTTGGAGGCGCCCAAGCCTCAAATTATCGTAGTACCGTCACAAAATACAACGCCAGCACGATGGCGACAAGTGAGTTTACAATTACAATTGGGAGCACATTGGTTTCTTTGAAGTATGCCTTGGACATGAAAATTGATTCGGTTCGAAGAAAAATGTGGATTCTAGACTCTGGGAACATCCGTATTTTGAGAATAAATCTTGATGCAGGAATAGTTGACAGAGCATATTACCCAGAAGGGCTGATCGCCCCATGTTCCATGGCTATTGATTATACGACTGGAACTGCTTACTTTCGCGCTCTGAACGGGATGGAAGATTTTACTGGGTGGTCTAGTAGTAGTTCAACTGAAGAGGCTGGCAGTCCGATCTATAAGGAAACAATTTATGCCGCAACAGACAATGGAGTTATTGCCATTATTGAGGCAGAAAGTTTGCTGACATATGCAGACAAATATTTAACTCCGTCCACGAGTGATATTGCAGCCATAGTTGTTGGAAACGAATCAATACCACTTCCAAATTCTAGCTCAATGCAGTTTGACCAAACCAGACGAAACTTGTGGTGGACATCAAAGGATGTTGAACGTGTAGTATTTATGACGAGTGTGGCTGACATGGTTATGTCTTCAGTTTCTGTGGCTTCTTCGATGACTCGAATCAAGGGACTATGCGTAAACACATTCGACGGAGGGGCGATTGTATTCGGAAGCCGAAGAATTTATGGCTCTATAGCAATCCTTGACAAGACATGTTCGTTGTCAGCATCTTCAACCATTGCAGACACGACGGTTGTAAATAATGCTATTGTATCCCAAAACGAGATGGGTTGTATTATTCCACTCTATTGCACAGTTGAGGCTAATTTATCAGAACTATCAAGTTCGTCGTCAGGAGATGAGTCTTGTGTCAATGTTGAAAATTTGGATCCAGAACAAATCGCAGAACCACAGGGGCCAGAAACATCTTCGTCTGGAACCGATGAGGAATGGGAAGCACTGACGCAAACAACCTCCTTGCCAAGATTGGACGTGACGGTCGTCTCGATGAGCGAAAATTTGTTGTCTACTGCAGTTTGGCCGATTAAGTCCAACCAGAGTTTAGCAAATTCAGTTTCTTCCGCTTTCAGGACTCCAATATTTTCTTGGAGAGCACAAGCTTCGACCCCAAAACCAGCAATTGTTGCCACAACCACAGACGGAGATTTGGTTAAGGCAGAGTTGGATTTAACCGAAAAAACGACATCTGTTGTGCTTCGATGTGTATCTCCGACAGACGGAGCCGTATTGGGACTTTCAGCCGTAAACGGGAATAGCCATGCCTACATATCTGGAGGAGGCATATTGGCAAAGATCTGTCTCGATCCAACATTAATGGGTACGGCATCAACTTTTGGTTCGTCGTCATCTTCTATGTCATCGTCATCCGAATCTCGCTTTAGTTCGCAATCAGATAGCAAGTCAACAGATAATGAGGTGATTCCGTCAGAGACAAATGAGGTGATTCCGTCAGAGACAATTGAAGATACTGAAGTTGGTGGTTTGTCGGTTCAGTTTCATGATACAACCGATGTGGTCTATGCCTGCTCAAAACAGGAAGGAATGGTATATGTGTTTAGCGGAGTCGGAGGATGGTCAAATAAGACCGCTTATGGCCCGTTCCCTGGCCCATTTAAGGCGGTGCCGACCAGCCGCCATAGCGGAATAATCGTGGCTTGTGCCCATAATGTAAGCCTCTTATCTCTGCCTTCTGGAAGCAAGAGGTTAATCAGCGGGTTTCCTGCGTCAGATGTAACCGATGTGTCTGTAAGAGGGGGTTATGTTGGAATCTCTATTGCATCGTCCGATCGGTTAAGCGGTATGGTGAAGGTTTTGAATTACAACTTGACATCAAATGCGTCGATTTATGTGGCTAACAACGAATTCCCCTCAAAGATTTGCCTATTGGAAACAGGAAAAGCGGTTGTGGCTCTTGAAAGAATTGATAGCGGATTGACGAAAACAAGATTCGTGATAGCTGGTTTAGGCGATGCATCCAGCCTGCCGAGCGGAGACCTTGACGGAGAGGTTGCATCCATCTTTATCGACGACAATTTTGGCGTCGTGTTGGCAGCTATGAAGTCTGGAAAAATTCTGACAATAAGTCAGAATGATTCTGGAACCGTATCTGTGACATCTGTTGGAGCCATTTCAGGTGGCGTAAGTCTTGCTGTTGGAGGACTCGTTTCTTCGATCACAGATTCTGAAACCAGACAAAAGACAGTAAGAATATTTGTCGGAAGCCGAGAAGGGGCAAACGACAGGTGGGATAGCGGGAACATCAGGACAACAAAAACAGAAATTGTTTACGGAGGCGGAGATAATTTAATGTCTGGAGAGGCTTATTGGGTATCTGTTTCGATTATGGACTCTTCTAACAAATGGTCGGCTCCTGCAACAAAGCAATTCGTGGTTCCTATAATGTAATGGTGGAGGTTTAATAATGGCGAGTTTAACTACTAGAGAGTGGAATCCGACGACAGGGGCTATGATAGGAAATGTCTCGTCCTTGAACTTTGGCAAAGTGGCTGCGGGTTCACACACAACCGTTAAGGTCGTGGACTTTGCTTTTACTGGGATGACATCTGTAGACAACATCAGGATTGGCGTTATTAGTAGCACCATGGATGTAAACGATGATCCAGAGGACATCACAGAAGATGGAAGTTCTAGCAATGGGCGTTTTGGGGTAATGCATACTGATGTCTTTGACCTCGAACTCGCCGCAGGCCCTTTGGGGAGACATTTTGCTGGAACAAACGAAAGCGGAGTGTCGAGCGACGAAAATAATGTCCTAATCGGGAACCGCACATCGACAATATCTCAGTTTGTTTATTTAGACATCGAACTTGGGTCAAATGACCTAGGGACTGCATCTGCCGCTATCAAGGTCTTTTTTGACTTTGAGTAATGAAGGCATAGGCGGTCAAAAATGGAAAATCTATGCCTTCATCAACATCAACATCTTCATCGTCTTCCTGCACGTCAAGTGCCTTTTGGTACTCTGGGCGTCCTAGGGCGATCATACCGACATATCCAGTCGATGTGTATAAATGCGGAGGTGCATTTTACAGCATTGGAACATATCGTTCATTAGAAGTACAAGCGTTTGATGCGAACGGGATCAGAATATACGATTCTCACACAAATAACGGGGGCACCACAACTGGCACATGGCTCTTCCCTGGGGGTTGTGACTATATATTCCAAGGGTCTTTTGCGAATGCTGGTTCTCCAGACATAACCGTTGTATGGCCTCCTTCTCCATTGTATGACACCCAACGATCTATATTGGTTTATGATAAAATAATAACAACTGGGATGCTCAGTGGTGCTGCAGTCGCATTTGGAGGTGGTACACCTTATTGTTCTAACGAAGGCCTTGAGCCGGAAATCTCGTCTGTTTCGAGCCTATCGAGCCAGTCTTTAAGTTCTATTAGTAGTCAATCAAGCGACTCAAGCGACTCAAGTGATTCAAGTCTATCGAGCCAGTCTTTAAGTTCTATTAGTAGTCAATCAAGCGACTCAAGCGACTCAAGTGATTCAAGTCTATCGAGCCAGTCTTTAAGTTCTATTAGTAGTCAATCAAGCGACTCAAGCGTGTCTAGCATGTCGTCAAGTTCTGAGTCCGAATCTACTGGATTTCTTTGCAACGAATACGCCGCTTCCGGGTTCACAATTTTATCGGCCAATGGGTGCTATTCTAGGACTGGATCGTATGAAAATGAGCAGCCGATATATAGCAACGGATTTTACTATCTAAAGTTCGGCGGAGAGGCTTATCCAAGGTGGTACCTACAGCGAATAACCTCGTTAGCTATTCATTATTGGTCTGATGTAGATGCCACTCCAGAAAACGACAGCAATGAATATACTGCACAAATTGGACTGGGAGTTGGAGGAACAATAATATGCGGTTGCGACAGTTCAAGCCAAGGTTTGTCTTGGTCATCTGAAAGTGGTTTTAACAGTGTCAGTAGCCAATCTTCGGTTAGTAGTAAAAGTTCATCTTCAACTTTGTTATCTTCCACAAGTTCTTCTTCATATTATAAGAACTTGCCGATTAATCTTGCTTCATATGTATCGACTTGCAAGAATATGTCTGACATAACAAACCCAGCTACAGGAACAGAAGCAAGAATGATGGTTCGTGGATATTTTAATGAGAAAACCTTTCCAGAATATCCAGATTTAACCATTATGGGAGGTCTTGTAAGAACATCCGCAAACGGCGGATGGCTGGATTGCAAAGATGCAAGCAAACTCTTTTCGATGAATTATGGGATGGTTAGAATTACCCTCAATGCACCACATGAAATTAAGAACGGAATCTATGAAGCATTGGCTGGAAAAACATTGTCGGCAAGTCCAGATATGGTTATTTTTTCTGTCAATCCAGGAGACTCATACATCAGCCCCCCTGGGATATATGCGGCCTTAACCCCAGAAGGTATTGAGTTTACGGTTTGGTCAGATGGGTCAAAAGTTAAAATTGTTGATTCAGCCACCACAATTGACCCAGAAACAGACGTGATTATTGCGTTTGCGTGGGATTACTCAAGAAAAATGTTGGTGGATAGTCAGAGGGTTTCAGTTGCAATCTTTGTTGACGGCGTTGCCACAGCGACATCTGATGACCCAATAGTCCCTGGCCAATTTGACAATCTCTTTTCGTTTGGACAGACTATTTTGGGTTCACCTTCAAGTGCAACAGAAGAACCATATCAAGCCAGATTTAGTTTAGGAGATATTCCGTCTGGAAAGAACGGGCTTGTTGGGATTGCCATTCGAAGAATCGAGATTTATAAAGAGCCGTATGGGATGGAGAAAGTTTCGACTCCAGATGCGGACTCTCTTCAGCCTCTCTTTAGAACCTCAAGTATGGGGATCACTTTGCCAATGACTGTAGAAGCCACAAGATGGGTGTCTGTTGATATTGACGAACCAAGGTTCTTGCCAGCGACATCTTTGCCTGTTGTGTTGACAGAAACTGGAGAAGTCCCGCCACAACAGGATTTAGGCGCAATGGAAGACGAAACATATCCAGAAACACCTTCCGGATTGCCGCTAGGGATAGAAGAAGTGCGGGGCAGGCCATGATCTATACATCCAGCAGCCAAAGCAGCTTGAGTTCAAACAGCAGTTCTTCGGGATCGTCTAGATCGTCCTTTTCCAGTAAGTCGACGTCGTCGAACAGTTCTGTTTCAAAATCGTCCATATCGTCTCTGCCAAGTTTGTCAACATCATCAAGTAGTGACTCGTCTCAAACAATGTCTCCGTCATCTTGGTCGTCGAAGTCGTCTATATCGTCTTCGAACAGCAGTAAGTCGTCTTCAAACAGCTCGGCTAGCCTCTCTTCGTTGTCGTCATCAAAATCTTCAAACTCATCATCCTCTTCTATTTCGAGCGTCAGTTCTGCTTCATCTAAAACTTCCAAGTCCTCCAGCAGCACATTGGGCATGTCATCCAGTACATCCAGCAGCACTATTAGGTTTTCGTCTAGCTCTAGCAGCAGTAACTCCAGCTATTCCAGTAGCTCATCTAGCGGGAACGAGGGAACGGTTACGATACCGATAAGGGTTGAGGGGGTTCCAGACAACTCTGTTTGGGGCTTTGCTTCAAGGACGGATGACAACAGCCTCAGAACCGTCTACGCAGGAACTGGCCCATCTGGAGAGGTGCTTCAGAGCACAAATTTGACAGACTGGGAAACATTTATGACCGTTGATGATTCTCATGTCCTGTCGGCTATTGTGTGGGCTAATGCTTTATTTGTTGGGACACGTCCGCATGGTCGAATATTTGTTCACAACTTTGTAAGTGGACAAGAATACTTGTTCGTTGAAACGGAAGACGAGGCAGTAACGGCTTTTGCTGAATACAATGGAGTTCTATATGCTGGAACATCCCCGACTGGGATTGTCTACTCTTTTGATGGAATTCTGTGGAGCGAGGAACATCGCCCTTATGGGCATGGCGTATCTGCGATGGTTTCTTCTGGAGAGGGGTTGATTGTGTTTAGCCATAACTCAGAAGGGCCGGTGATCTATTCTGAAGGAGAATGGAAACCTTATCCATATTCAGATACTACAGACACAAGCCCCACAACAGCATCATCAAGAATTGTTTCTAGGGGGATATATGGGAATGTTGGTCAAACCGAATTGCTGCCAAGCACAATGGCCTCTACTGACGCAGGGACGCCATCAGAAGACATGGTTGCTGTTCACCCAACAACCCCACAGCTTGATGTGTTGGCTGCAACCAGCCTGTCTGGAAGCACCATCTTTGGGGGTCGTAGTAACGGGGTGGTTTGGAAAGCCTCTGGAAACGCAATCTCAAAACTAATGGACATAGGAGTACCAGTCAACGCTTTACTTACTGTAAGCGATGTTACAGTAATGGCAGCGTCTGGAAATACCCTATTCCTTGCGAAAAAGTAATTATGAGTAATTCGCCAAATACATTTTTAGATCCACAGCAACTTCCGGTCAGATTTGTCCAAAGGAGGCCGCAGCCTATTTTTGCCTTTGGAGAGTCCACATTCCCGTTATCATTTTCGTTTGATAGAAGTCCAAGAAGTGCTAGATTCGTATGTGCAACCGCACTGCAGTTGGGGACGTACATGACAGACAAAGATGTGTATGCTGGAAATAGTGTTGTCCAGTTGGCGGTTGGAATGTCTATGTCTATAGAACTTACAGCCTCTAGTTCAGATATCGAAACAGCCTCATTTTATCTTCGAACGGACAGAATAGATGGCTCAGTTGTTTTGGTTCCTGCTTGGTCAGTAATGGAAGTTAGACAACCGTCATTCATATCCGATATTGAGCACTCATTCGGGTCTACCCAGTCTGCAACATCTTTTGATCCTGTTGGAGGCTTATATCCAGCAGCAACTATGACTTTGACATCTCATCGGGTGTTATCATCTGGAATTGTAAATCTTGCACCAGTTGGAACAAGTAAAGATGAAGAAACTAGAATAGCTTTAGCAACGGCAAACTCTTGCGGAATTGTTGATGTGGAGGTGTCTGTTGTTATATCGTGGTACTCTGACGAAAGCAGGACTATTCCAGCGTCTGGACCAGACATAGACACCCCGAAATTTGGGGTTAGACTATATGTATCGTCTGGAAGTTGCTTGTCACGAAAAGTTTCATCTGGAAATTCGTGTGTCGTTTCTTCTGCTTATCCAACCTCTGTTCTTAACAGTTTGGGAGGCGACTATTTGTCTCTTGTGTACTGGGGTCGAGGACAAGACGGAGTTGGCCTGTTTTGGGGGTTAGAAGATGAAGTAGAAGTATCCAGCAACGGATTGGTTATCCAAGAAGGAGACGAAACGGCTTCTTACATTCTTGATAATATGCTGGTGGATTACGATGAATCTTCCAACAGTTCATCTAGTCAGTCTTCTTTAAACTCTCAATCGTCGTCCAGTTCGTTATTGGATGTAACTTCATTGAGCTCGTCGTCTATTAGTAGTTTGTCGTCTGCAACATCAAGAAGTAGTAGTTCTAGGAGTTCCAGAAGTTCGTTGTCATCATCATCCAAGTCAAGTAGCAGTAAAACTTCCGATTCAGAATTATCAGAATCGTCGTCGACAGAGGCTTTGGTTCTTTCATCCTCGTCATTATCGAGTCAGAGCGGAGTTTCGTCACTGTCGTCTTCTAGCTCGTTGATCCCTCAGCAAATAGCTCAATATAGTTTTTCCGAAACTCCAGACGAATTGGGGATTCATGACGGTAGCGGAAATAGTCTGAACCTAACTCTGCCACCAATGGGCGAACTTGGGCCTCCAACCTGGGGGAGTGGTTACGGGGTTGATGGCGGTGGGTTATTGTTTGCAGCAGATTCAACACATACGGACTATGTGAAAGCGAATTATTCTTCGAGTTGGGCTTCGGTTAGAGGGTCTGTTTCGTTCTGGGTAAAAACAGCCAAAACAACTCAGTTTGTTGCATTAACAACTCAGTTTGTTGCATTTTGCATGTCAAATGGATTTGTAACTGCGAAAACGGAATTGGCTGTCAGCGTCAACCAACCATACGAGGCCGTATCGGCCTGGCTTAAAATTGATGGAACCACTATTTGGGAGGGGGCAACTTCTAATGGCTTAGTTGTAAATGAGGTTTGGACACAAATTGTTGTTACGCAAGACGGAGGATTCCCAAGAATATATGTTAATGGGGCAGTCCAAGGGGTATCTTTCTCCACTTCGACAGATCTAACGGCATGGACATCTTCTTTCGCAACTGCCGAATCGCCTCCAGATAGGATTATTGTCGGTGCAGCACCAAGATACAATGCCCCATTTATGACTCTAGGATTTTCTGGGTATTTGGATGAACTATCAATATGGGATGAGGCTTTGTCCGCTAGCGATGTGTCAACTTTATATTCCGAGAAGCAATAAACATGAGAACTGTTCCCATACTCAAACTATCTGGTGATGAAGAAATCCGAGCGATCTTTCGTGACGGATCTGACGGATATGTCCTTGTTGGAACTTCTCAAGGTCGAATCCTGCTTGTTAAAAACTTATCAGCAACAGCCTATATGACGGGGGACAGAACTGTTTATGCAAAAACCATTGACGGGAATGGAGTTCCGTCAGATACGGCGTTTGTAAATATAAGGTACGGACTCCGTGATAAGATTGCAGAATTGGCTGAAGACATGTCTGTGACGAGATGGAAGGTTGTTACTCAGCCTTTTGGGGCAGAGGCTATAAAAAAGATTTCTGGAATGTTTACAACCCCAGTTATGTGGGCTGGAGAGGATTTCGGTTGGTGGGGGGACGCTTCTTGGACGCAGACCCTTAACGGAGGACGTGTGGTTGTTGCCATCCGGATTGCCTCATCCGAAACGGGGCTGTTGTCTGCCCCGTGGAAAACTTACGAGTCTGTGGATTCTGGATCTGTTATATGGCCACTTGAAGATATGTCAGCCGCAGGTAGTTATGCTCAGTTCAAAGTTGTAATAGAATCAACGATAAGTAGCGTTGGCCCTGTTATGTCTGGGCTAGTCATTCCGTATTACTCCAAGCATGCATCATACTTTTTCCTAACAAAACTAACCATGACCAAGGGGTCGGGAATCAAGGGAGGATTGATTACTGCATCCGTTTCTGTTCCGAAACACACAGAGGTAAAATGGGGGGTATCAAATTCGAATTCGGCAAACTGGAATGATTTTCTGCCTGTTGAGCTAGATAAGTTGTTCGAGTTGCCTGATGGGTTTGGAGATAGGTTAAAAGTTGGGGCAAAACTGTTATCTTACGATGACGAAAGATATCCCAGCATTGACGAATTTGCTGTGGCTTTCGATTCTAACATAGACAATCTAATCAACAGGCAATCATAATGACAGGACTGGTACACAACACTCGAACTGACAGGGTAGAAGGATCTGCTTTTACTATTTCTTTTTTCAATGCTGTAAATAATGGGGTGGTGGAACTTGTTGAGGGGTTTGAATTCAGTTCGTCTAGCAGTAGTCTCAGCAGTATCTCTAGCCACTCTAGCAGCAGTAACAGTAGCAGTATCTCCAGTAGTAGCGACTCAAGCTTCAGTAGTGAATCAAGTGGCCTATATCCAGAAGTTTATTTTAAATTCAACGAATCCGCATCGGATGTGACTTGGCGTTCTGAACTAGGAGGATATAGCCTCGATCCTGGTAGTTTGTGGCCGGAATATCCGGAATATTGGGCGCCTCCGCAGCCGTTTTCAAGCTACGTAGTAACTGGGAAAATAGGAAATGCCATAAGGTGTAAAAATGGATCTGTTTTTTGGAGTGGGCCTGCGAATGACGATTTGTTTGTTAACGGATTTATCCCGTGGGTTTCCAAACCAACCTTTGCTGTAAGTTTTTGGATACAAAACTTGGACATAGAAATGCCATCTGATAATCCTCGTGGCATTATGGCTTTCCAGACTGCCGAGCAGATGCCTACAAATAATATGCAAGTTGTTATTGCAACTGGATCTGGTTCATTAACTGGTCATAAAGATTTAGTTTTCTCTTTCAACACAGAAGCAACCGCAAGCAACGTGCTAACCCTTGGTGGTGGATGGAACTTTGTTGTTGTAAACTTTAACGGATCAGGAGTTCCAATAACGGTGTATGTTGACAATGTATTAGTCTCGTTGACTGGCACAACAATTCCAACATCGGTTTTTTCCCCTCCACTACACAGCAACGGATTGGCGTCACTGTATTTGGGTAAATACGGCGTCACTTGTTACGGCGTCACTTGTGATGGATGGCCATGCTGGGCCAGCAATTCTGCATGCACATTGTCTGGAGATATAGACATGTTTGCAGTATGGAATGCTCCACTTTCAGAGAGTGCCATAAACAAACTGTGGAATGGCGGAGTGGGTTTACTATAGGAGCTTACAAAAACCAATGAGAGACAAATCAAGAATGGTTGCTGAGACGAGAATCGGAGACAAAAACTATGGGGTTTTCTACAGTCCCGCAGGGAGGCCGGTCTTTTCTGCAGAAAGAATACAACAGGCTGTTTCTGTGTTCGATTCTAGGCCAGTTGTCCCCTCATCTGGTGTAACCTCTTGGAAGTCTCTTTCCTGGACATCTGTCGTCCCTGAAGGGACTGCAGTTTATGCCTATGTCAGAACAGCAGAAACAGAGGCTGCCCTGTTGTTGAAGAATTGGTCTGGTCCGTTTTTGAACGGTTTTGGAGACCTGTCTGGCGAGGAACAATCTGTCCTTCAGTTTCGGCTAGTCATGCTGTCGGCATATGATGCCATTGCGCAGGAAATGGCCACCCCTCTTGTTACATCAGCAACAGCCTCCTGTTACATAAAGGGACAGGCTCAAGCTTTTTACACAAAGGAGTTTAACCTTTCATTTCTGCCAAAGCACATAATTCTAACATACAACGGAACTATCCCAGCCGCTGCCATTATCCAGTTTGCCGTATCCACCGGGAATTCAGTTAGTACGACCGATTACAAAGTTATATCAGCAAATACTGTCACCAGTCTTGAAGAGATTGCTAGACAGAATTCCATTAAAATTGCCGTGTCTGCTGTTGGCAACACGGAGGTTCCTTTTGTTATAGATGAATTTGCTTTCGCTGTTGGAGGAGATGGTTTCGACCTGTTACAATGAGACAAACAAAAACATACGGACTGACGGCTTTCGATGCAGGAGACTTCCTATATCCTGAACTCGACAAGCGTCGTTTTGTCACTCTTGATTACCACCTTGGAACATATATCGGGGTGGTTGGAAATGGCGTCATCAGAGGCTGGGATATTGAACCCCTTAGCGGATTAAACATAAGGGTAGCAAGCGGGTCTGGTTTTATTGCCGGGATGTACTCTGAAAGTCCTTACTTTCTTGATCCACGAACAGGCGAACCGCTTCGTAAATCCGAGGCCGAATCGTTGGGCTATCCAATTGGAGATGAAATTCCTGGATGGTCAAGCGGAACTGGATCGTGGGCAGGTTCGTTTTTCTCAGAGGGAGGAACCCCTCCGGAGAATGCTGTTGTTTTCAAGCAACTGGGTCCTGATGGAGAAGATGCCAACTACGACGGCATCATAGATGGCGTTTTGGCTCCAGTATATGAGCAGCCGTCATATTCTCATCTTGCTGATCCGTATGTAAAGGCATATGTTCCAGCTTCCAACTATTTGGTTCTCCAAAACAATTCCGACAACTATATATTTGCAGAAAGGGTTAGCACCGACCCTTATGAAACTTTTGTAAGGCTGTTGACTTTTACCTCTTTTGCCGCAAATTCGTCACGTGTGTTTATAGCCAAAGTTGTTACGAGATATGGGTCCGTTAGTAACATAAACATAACTGGTTCGTTTAGACTGACTGGAATGACTGGGAATATTGCCGAATTGGGCAGGGAACTAATACGGAACCATGTTCATGGGGGATCAAAACTGACCGATCCTCCAAAAATCAATCTCAAGACTGACATCCGTAAATGTGCCCCACACAAGAGTGTAAATGGGAAAGCTACATTCACAATCACACCATCCATTTCTACAGAAGTTGCAGAGGGACATCGCCACGAGTTTCGAGCCAACTCGTTAGGAAATGGCTATACCCTTTCCGTTATTGGAGACTACGGGTTCCATTATCATAAGATTAAAAATTTTAAGACAACTAAAACTGTTGGAAATTATGGGGAAACATCAGCAACCTATCATGACCATAATGTTCCGCAGAGTGATACATCCATTACGGGAACCCAATTCCGTGTTTGGGTGAATGGCCGTGAGGCCAACTCGGCTGACTACACTATTAACGCTTCTGATGGCACCATTACCTTTGCAAAAGGTAAGGCCAACATTACATCCAACCTTTATTCGTCATCTTTTGTGGTTCGTGGAGAAAGAGTGTACACTTTCGAGAAAGAGGCTCCTAACCTTCAGTATTTCGTCATCCCGATGATAAGCAACTTCTTAAGGACATACAGCAGCGAAATCGAAGGGGTTGGGGTGGTGGAATCCACACGCACATTGAGTCGAGAATGGAATCCAGAACTCCAAGAGTTTGAGGAAGAGTTTGATGTAACATCTTCTCGCCTTGAGGAATGGGGATACTATCTACGGGATCCATTCTCGTGTAAATTTATTAGGGATGGGACTAGTGTGGAGGTTGATGAGAAGGGGCGAATGCATGTCCAGAATTATGTGCCAACCACCGAGCCGTTGTCCGATGATACAAGGGTGTCCGATTTTAGCAGTGAGAGTGGTGGTGTGACTGGTGGCAGGGGATACCGAATTAATGTGCAAACCGAGATCAACATTTGGGGCTTTGAAGACCTTGCTCCTATGTCGGTTATGGCGTCAAACATCCTAAAGAAAGATGGGGATGTCTTTGTCCTGCTTCCAAATATTGCTAAATTCATACCTGTAGAATTAAAAAGGGCAGGCCGAGCCGACGAAGTTGTGGTGGAAATATTGGATGATGTCGAAATAACGGGAATTTTGCGCAATGATAGCATTTACTTTGTAAGGGCAGAAAAGTTTACCGCGGAGAAATTTGATCAAGCCAGAATTCCATTTATTAATCACTTGGGAAGAATGGGAGAGGTGTTCTACGCCCAAGCGTCAAACACAATTACAAAAGACGGCGTGGAGTTCATTCCGTCAGTCCACAAAACAGACACGGCATCTGGACACTCGCATCGGGTTTATGTGAATGCTAATGGAGATGGCGTAACGATTGCAACTCTTGTAAACAATAAAATTGCGGTTTGGCAATACAACCAATCTGGCAAAGTTGTGCGAATTACACACTCGCACACCATCAAAAACAACAAAGTTCTCCAAACAGTTAGTACTGGGGTTAACCTCTGGTCTGGCGTAGACGCCAGCACAAACCACAAACATTTTGTGGATGAGGTTGTACACGGTTCTGCCCAAGCAGTATATGCTATGGGAGAGGATGATTCTGGGAATCTCACCATGTGCACATCAAACGGCATTGTTGTGCTTCCTATAGATAAAGCTTATCTTGTGTCGGTTGGTGATAGGGAATATTATTCGTATGGCCTATCCTTGTTGGATGCTGTCAAGAAAGCTGGGGCTCGGTATGCCAACGAAACGGGGGAAAGCTCCAACATAACCTCTGCGATGCTTGACCAAGCAGTTGTTGATGAAGTTGGGATGACTCAAGTTGGAGACACATCATTACTTGGGGGGGATCCTGTTATTTCTGCCAGCCGCAAACTTCTTGCCAAAATTGACAACCTATATCAGGAAAGCGCGAAAGTAGTGAAAGATATTGAACACGACGAAGTCAAGGTTAGAAAACTTGACGAAGTCAAGGTTAGAAAACTTGGAGACGACTCGTCTGAACATTTTCTTGTTCGGAGGATGTTTGATAACAGGGTAATGTGGCAAGTGTCCGTTGTTGATGGACTTACCGTATTTGTTTCACACAACGGAATCATCTACGGAACTCAATACAAATGGGATCAGGCATCCCTTCCGTCAAAATCTGGGATCGTTAGAAAAACAGCCCATATTGGATCATCCTATATAGCAGCAACCAGTGGTGGGGTGGCAATAAGTCGCAACAACAGTTCAGCCTATGCATCTTTAAATGCCTTAGCTTCGTCTGATTGTTTTGACATTGTGACTGTTGGGTCGAGAGTTGCCATTGCTACCCAATCTGGCGTTTATATGGTTTCCGAGGATGGGACTGCAGAACTTGCTCTCAACACAAGTAACTGTCGCCAGTTGGCTGTTGATATGGCTTTCCCTGGAGGTGCCGCCGTCTATTGTGTTGATGAGACGGGAAAAATTTGGATTTCTACCGATGACGGATCAGCTTGGACTTATCTCGCAGATATGCCTCAAACATTGGGAGAATATGGAAAATTGTATCCAATGTTTGGAAAAGTTCTAGCGGCTACAGTTTCTGGCTTATACTTAATTGATGGAGGTAGCCTCCAACTTGTATTCGATAATATTGTCAGGTGTTCTACTTGGTCGTCAGATTTTTCTACAGTTAAAATTGGTGGCGATGGCTTTGTGTATTCGACAGTGGACGGAGAATCATTTGTTGAGGTTCTAACATTTGACGGGATTCCGTTCCCAGCCGTTAATGTTGATAACAACCGAAAAGTGTTTGGATACGCACACAATTATCTAGGAGGGGTGTGTTTCGAGATTCCGCCGGACACATCATCAAAAGTATCTGTTTCAATGTCATTTGATAAATGGATAGCAACAGAAGGAAGTTGGAATGCATCTGCTTATGAGTTTTTTATCGACAAAAAACGAGTGCTTTCTACAAGACCTCAAACCGCTGTAGATTTAAGAGATTCGGCTTGTGATAATTTCCAAGTCTATCAACAGAGCGGAGAGATTGATTTTACATGGAGGGTGACATTGTCGGCTAATGCCAAACGCGGAGACAAAATTCTCTATGTAAACCAAACTGCATCATTTGATCGGCCTAGAAGTATAAGCTTACTTGGTGTTTATATTATTTTTGTTAAGGAACCCCATACGGGTAAAACTGTAGCACAAAAAATATATCGTACGATCTATACACTCGCATCATCGGCCTCCAACGGGGTGGTTTTCCTAGACGAAAAACTACCAACCGATGTTGATGCCGGTTCTTTCGTGCGAATTCTGTCAACGATGACGGCAGACAAAATTGTAACGGCCAATCTGTACGATAGCGATCTTGAGTCAATTGGCATCTTGAACCACTACGAGGTGGATGATGCCCTTTCGGATGCCTCTGTCGGACTTCCAATGCGTATCAGCGAGACCTATGTTTGGAATCTTTCAGCACTCGCTATGGCCGTAAAACGAGCCATCCCGGCGGCAACTGACAGCTTTAAAGGGTGGAAGTCATATGACATGAACTATGAATGCGATCCAAGTTCATTGAATTATGTTGGAAACGAGTTCGATATTGAAGCAACCATGGCTGGGAGACAGACCACTTTTGGCCGTGATTCCGGGAACCTAGCGGCCAGCATTGTAAGGTGCATAACCTTCGGAGACGGAGATCACGAAGGAATACTCTTTGCCGGAACAGATGTTGGCTTGTTCATGATGATGATTACACCATCTATGGAAAGACCTTGGCTTCCAGTTTCAAACTGTCCCGTGAAAGATGTGTATGGGATTGTGATAATCAATGGCAACTCGGTTATGGTTGCTGGGGTCGGCGGAATATACATGTCTGACGCTGGAACTCTGGATACTTGGAACCTTATGTTAGATGTTTCGGAGAATAATATTCCTTCGTTCTTAGCATTTAGGTGGGCTGGGACTTCTGGGCCATATTGGTGGAATTCGTGGAGTGGGTCGCACAACACAATGTCGATCGATCTTACCAATGCTATTGTGGCTGGTGGTAATGGCAATGTGCTTGTGACGCAAGACGATGGACAGACCTGGACTTCTGTAGCTATTCCTGCTACCGCATCTGGGTTTGCTGCCTTATCGGATGGAACCTCTTTAATGGGAGCCAACGGTGGGCCTGAAAATAACAATGCCATTCTATACGATATTGGAAAGGGAGATTTATGGAATGTGGCAGCATTTTTGCCTGGTATGATGGGCAATGTAATTTCTAGGGTGGTCAACACAAGTGGGAATCTATCGGTTGTTTTAAACAGTGGAACAAATTATGTTGCCATGAAAGATGGGTCGTTGACTGGACTACTAGCTATCTGTGGGCAGTCAACACGAATAGTTGCTGGAAATGAGAACAACACCGTTTTTTTACAGGGGTCTAAAGATGTGCCTGTCGGAATACAGGTTGTTGTTCGTCCTCCAAATGTTAATGCAATTATTGAGACTGGCGAAAACTCTGTGTTTGTTGGCACAAGCATCGGAATGCTAACAGATCGCGGATCATACATTTCTCAAAATAAACATGGCGGAATCATTAATGTCCTGGACAAGCAAGCAGTTGTTGAGGCAATAGATGTTAACGGAGAAATTGAGGGAGTTAACCAGGAATCTAATAAAACAACATTGACATGTTACCTTGACAGGGCTGTTCGACAAAATAAACTGGCTGGCCTAAAGTTGTTTGTAAATCAAGGAGGACTGCCCTACGTAGCTGTATTATCGCCGCTTCCCGGAAGTGTTGTTGCCTCCACAACTTTGTCTATTATTACATCGACAATTCAGTTTGAACCTGGAGCAAGCGGGTATATCAAGATTGTGGTGGATACTCGTGACCCGATTTATTCAGTCACCAACACAACCTCAATAAGCGGATTGTCTGCTGGAAAGCACAAAGTTGTAGTGACTTTAACCGACAGAAGTCGGAATGAGTTGAGCGGAGGTGGAGCCTCAAAGACTGTTTATTTTTACACCACAACATCTGATAAGGCTCCATCAATCGCCGTTTCGTTCCCCTCTTCTGGACAGAGGATTTCATCGGCCAACATTGATGTTGTTGGCCGAGTTTTAAACTTCGATGCTAACGGCGGGGATGGATACCTACACTACTCACTTGACGCAGGAACAGCTTCTGCCGTAATCATGAGACAGAATGGAGAATTTTCCATCTCATTGAAAAATCTGACAGAGGGGAGTCATTCGATTAAGTTGTCATTGGTTGGGGTGAGTGGGCTTGCTACTGGAGTATATGTTGACATTCCATTCTCAATAGCGTCTACAGATAGCCCATATATTAGGATTATCTCTCCTTCTTCTGGGGCAACCTTACCTGTCAATTATACCACAATCCAATACAGTATAACTAACTTCTCGGTTCCGTCCCAAGGAGTTGTTGTTGTGTATCTGGACGGAGTTCAGGTTTCAACCAGTCAGAGCCCAACATCAGCCACCCTTGTTAATTTACCAGACGATGATCGTATTCACAGTATTAAAGTTGTGTTGGCCAGTCCGGGGTTAGTTCCAATTGACAGTGCTTATGGATCTCACTCTGTTTCATTTACTGTATCTAGTTCTGCGGCTACAGATCCCCTTGCGGTTATTCTTGCCCCTGTAAACAATCAGGTTTTTTCCGAAGGAACATCTGTTGTTGCGATCGATTATGACACAAATAACTTTAAAATACCAACAGATGGAGGAGTGGTTATTGCATCTGGAGGAACCGAAACCTATGTTACGTCGGCTTCTCCATATTCTTTTCCAACTCCATCAAACGGGACTTATACAGTCACCATTACATTAGCAACCTCTGCAACAGCCAAATTAACAAACCAGACGGCTACGGCTACGGTTACATTTGTTGTGGGAAGTGCGTCTCCAAAAGCCATTTTGTCTGGTCAGACTGTCATAACTGCAACAAGAGCAACTCCAGCATCCCCAAGAGCCGTTATTGTTGATTCGTCGTCTAGTTCATCGAGCGAAAGGGAATTGGCTGGGTTTTCGATTGTATCGAATGACACTTCTGCCGCCAACGGGGCAACTAACATTGTTGTAAGAGCCGTTCTTTCTAGCAATGTGAAGGGAAAGACAGTCCGCATAGTTGGTGGAGGCTCGACTGTGTATTTCTCATCAAGCTATCCGATTGAAGCTGGAGAGTTTGCTGGTGGAACTCTTTATGTTGGCAGGGGGGAACGAAACAATGAAGGGAAGACTTATTCTATTGTTTCAAATACCCAGACATCGGCAACCCTTAGTGTGGCTATTTCTCCAGCGTCCAATGAATCCGTCTTAGATGTTTATGTTGGAGAAAATATTGGACTGGTCAAAAAGTCTGGGCGTAGTACAGCTTGGGTTACATTTGACACTTTTTGGGAGCGTAACGCTTTAGCCAGAGAGGTCTTTGCGATTGACCACTCTGCTGGCGGGCGTTCGTATGGGATAATCATTTCAAATGATTCAAGGTCTATAGAGGTTGAGAGTATTGATAGGGCGTCATTTTCACCAGGGGATCGCTTTTTCATGCTGAATCCTGTTTTTTCTGACTTGCTATCTTTTTCCAGAACAGAAACGACGATTGATTCAGACCACAACCATGAAACTTCTTTGGTTGGAGGATCGGTTAGTGGAAAGATTGCATCAATGCAATTTATAACATCATCTATGGTGGAGATTCTTGTTTCGGATGGGATTGGACTGGATGATCCTTTAATAACTGAAAATCCAGAAGTTTTGGCAGGGACAACGGCTGTATTTTATGCAAACGACGGATCAATTTCGTATCGTGAAACAATCAAGTATGCTTATTCCGATCGAATTGTTGTCGAGGTTGCAAACCAAAACGACTGGAATCTAGAGGGTTCACGCTCCAGAGGAATAGACACCACATACGGATGGGAAGCTGACGCTAAATCCTGTGGAAAAACGGTTGGGATAACCTACCATGATTTCATTACATACATCGTAGCTCTAGACAAAGATGCGGTCATAGGATCACTATTAATATCCGTTCCAGACATTGATGCTTTTGATGTTGGAGATATCATTGACCTGTTTGATTCTAGCAGAACGATTCAGGCGAATAGCGTTGTTGGCATTGTGGAGGGAAGACTACAACTTGACACCCCTGTATCAAAAACATTTGCAACTGTATGGGGAGCGTCAATTCGCATTAGGTCTAGTACTTTTTCGAATGAACATGAGCATGCCATTATAGATGGACAAATCGCACAAGCATCTGTTTCAGATTATGTTGGGTTTGGATATCCGTTATCTCACAATCATGTGTTGGCCAACCTTCTCCCAGGGGTGGCGTGCATGAAGTATGACGGATGCGGAAGGATATACGCAGGCGGAGCGTCTAGTGAGTTGCTGGTTTCGACAGATGGAGGGGCGTCGTGGGGTGTGGCTGTTAATGCAGGCTTGGATGGGGTAAAAGGAGCTAGGTCCGTATCAACATCTGCCTGTGAAAGTATATCCTGTCTAGCCATAGATGCCACAGGAAAGGTAGCAGCCGGATCGGGATGCGGCTCTGTTGTTCTCCAAGCGACTAGTGCGGACAGGGGAGGATTACCAATAGATGTCCCAGAAGTAGAAGAAAGTTCAAGTTCGTCCAGTTTATCCAGCCAAAGTAGTTTGAATTCAAGTAGTAGCAGTTTGTCGAGTTTGTCTTCAAGTTCGGTCAGTTCTACCAGTTCTGTTAGCTCCTTGAGTTCTATTAGTTCTTCAAGTCGTAGCAGTTCGTCCAGTTTATCCAGCCAAAGTAGTTTGAATTCAAGTAGTAGCAGTTTGTCGAGTTTGTCCAGCCAGTCTTCTAGTTCTATCAGTAGCGTATCTAGTCAGTCTAGTCTGTCCAGCCAGAGT
>Ga0265595_1000245_pt1 | contig 51656 bp, 52 predicted proteins | sample saktaG_15_FD_190148 | JGI IMG/M metagenome (GOLD analysis project Ga0265595, IMG submission 190148) | Saline water microbial communities from Sakinaw Lake, British Columbia, Canada - sak_2013_06_06_50m | ecosystem: Environmental > Aquatic > Non-marine Saline and Alkaline > Saline ...
ACGTTTCCTGGCGGTATAGATCAGGGGGAAAGAATCCCCCCAGGTGGACGTGGGGAATGGCCCCGAAGTACTCCAGTCCGATCAATGAGCAGAGCAACAAAACGGCCAGAGTAGCCAGTGAATAGGCCGCACCGTAGGGGAGCAGAATGCTAGCGATGGTGATGTGAAACACGAAATAGAAAACGAAGGGGTTTTCTATCCCTCCCGTGAAATGGAGAAGTACGGTGAGGGCCAGCAGATCCACCACGCTCTGTACGGCAGCAAACCTTCTGGCTTTCTCCACCAGATCGGGGGTATCTTCAGGCCTCAGACCCCTGGCATACAACCAGAATATCAAGTTGTACAAAGCGATGCTGATAGCAATAACATACACAGGGATAGTGGGGAATGTTATCCGAAGGACATTATGAGCAACTAGCGCCAGAACTGCTACCCCGATAGCAGCTATCCACCTGAAGTTCAGGGCATAATGAATCCTTTGAATCAAGGTGGCTTCTTCGGGCGTATACTCAAGAGTGAGCTCCTCTCCCCTCAGGAAGTCCGTCAATTTTTGCCTGGTATCTTTCAGTCTGGAGGCCACTATCTGGGCGATCCCTTCCATAACTCTGTAACCTATGTGGGGCTCGCTGTCGAATAAATCGAGCAACTCGGATCCCCTGAGGACAATGAGCTTGGTTCTCTCCATGCATTTCGCCGACAGGGTCCGAGTATGGGGCTCTACAAGGGCGGACCACCCAAAGGCCTGGCCTTCTGTCACCACCTCAATGGTTGTTTGCCTTGGCGAAGCATACGGCTGGAGCTCTAGCTCCATCTCCAGTGTCACCTTCCCCTCTTGCACGATGTACAAGTATTCCGCCGCACTGCCTTCTTCGTGAATGGTTGCCCCGGCCTCGTAAACCTCTACGCGGCAGAGATCAGCTATCCTGTCCAGTTCGTCATCGGTCAGGTGTTCGAAGATGGGAAATTTGCTCAGGATGTGAATGGCTCCGTAATCTTTCACAGCCGTAGATCTTCCCTTACAATCTTACGCGGGCCGCCGTCGCGGCTGGTAGACCAGTCCTTAACGGGTTGGATCTCCGTCATCAACTCCAGTTTGCCCAAGGCTTTGAGGCGGTCGTAGATGAGCTGCCAGGCACAGGCAACTTCGGGATCAATTTCACACTTGCCGTTTTTAGACCCCCCACAGGGGCCGTTGAGGAGGCTCTTGGAGCAGCGGGCAATGGGGCAAATACCTGCGGTTACGTCGAGGATGCAGTTTCCACAAGCCTGGCAGCGCTCCGCCCAGACGCCTTGCTCAGTGGGCTGGCCCAGGAAAGAGGTGTTGAGGCCGGGCAGGGTGATCTTGTCCGGGAACTGCTCGTTCATGGTCTGCACGCCGATGCCACAGGCCAGGGATAGCACCGCGTCGGCCTCTCTGACCAAGTCGGCCACCTCCTCGTTGTACTCGTACTCGCACTGGCGCTGTACCATGGCCTCTGTGAATTCCTTGTTCTGGCCCTCCAGCTTAGTGGCCATACGCAGGGCCGAAGCCAGGATGCCCACCTCTTTCTCTCCGCCAGCGAAACAGACGGTGACACAGGTGCCGCAGCCGAGAATCAGGATCTTCTGATAGTCGGCAACCATCTGTTTGATTTCATCCAGAGGCTTCTGTTCGCCTATGATCATGGGTTCCTCCTGGTTTGGATATTGGATACTGGAGATTGGATATTCCAATCTCCAACCTCTAATCTCCAACCTCCAGCTTCTTGATGGGATTGGGGCCAAGCTGACGGATGCGTTCCGTCATCTCGGTGGCGATCTCGGCGAAACGGGCTCCTTCGGCCGAGGAAAGAAAGTACATCTCCAATCGCTCGCCACCCAGGCCGATTTGGTCGAGGAGATCCTTGACGTAGTTCACCCTTTTCTCAGCGCGTAGATTACCTTCCAGGTAATGGCAAGTTCCCTTCAGTCAACCGGCCACCAGGACGCCGTCCGCCCCCCGCTCGAAGGCTCGCAAGACGTAGAGAACGTCCAGCTTGCCCGTGCAGGGCAGCCGGATGATCTTGACGTTGGTCGGATACTGCAGGCGCATCGAACCCGTCAGGTCGGCGGCAGCGTAGGCGCAATAGTGACAACAGAAAGCCAGAATCTGCGGTTCGAACTGACTCATTGTCGCCCCCTCTCTGCAAACTCTGCTAGATTCTTGTAATTGTTCCGCATCTCGCCAGCAGTCACAGAGTTGAGGAGATTCAAATCGGTGTTTTGCATAGAGCTGCCTTGTTCTCAGTGATGTATTGCTCAATCTCTTGCGGATGCTCGTGGTAATAACTCAAAGCATCGTACACCTGGGCCAGGGTAAGATGTGGATAATCATCTACAATCTGCTCGGGAGTGTCACTCAGTCGCGTGCGCTCGACGATGGTGCGGACGCTGATGCCTGTGCCCTTGATTATAGGCTCTCCACCGCGTATTCCCTCAACCCGCACGATGTGGGGATGCTCCGTCTGGATGGTTGGATGGATTCTGGTAGCGACTTCGCCCACCATCTGTTTCAGGCCTCGCATTTCCTCTTTCAGCGTATCCAATTCAGCGTAAATTCGTTTACTATCCAGAGTTCTCTCCGCCATTATAGCGTTACCTCCTGAGGCAAAGCGAATTGAGCGTAAACAGGAATAGCTACCCGCTCCGCCGCTCTCAGCGAAAAATCAATGACCGTGAACCCCACGACCTCACCTGATCCCGGGTCAATTCTAACCAGAAAACCGTTTCCCTGCTCTATGCACAGAGCCGAATCAGAGTTTCCCAAAGTCACGTAAAGAACGTCTTCTTCTCTGTCGTAGTGATAATTCAAATCTTCAGCCATTCCTGCCATGCCAGTACTCCTGGTCGCTGTTAAGAGCAATGGCTTGCTCCATCATCCTATTATGCCGCTAACAACTCCTCGAACAACGCCTCCTCTTTGGCCAACACCTGCTCATCGCGGTAGTGCTGCAACTGGATGGCCTTGGCCGGACACTCTCCGGCGCAGGTGCCGCAGCCCTGGCAGGCGGCGGCCTCAATCTCGGCCACGCCCAGGATCGCCCCGGCCCCGACCTTAGTCGGGTTGATGCGCGGCACATCATAGGGGCAGATGCGCACACAGGTGAGACAGCCGGTGCACTTCTCCTCGTCCACGACGGCCACCATCCCACCCACCTCCAGGGCTTCCTTAGAGAGAATGGTGGCCGCTCGCGCCGCCGCTGCCTGGGCCTGGGCGATGGTCTCGTCTATGAACTTGGGGTAATGGGCCGCGCCGCACAAAAAGATGCCCTCGGCGGGGAAATCCACGGGCCGCAGCTTGACGTGGGCCTCCAGGAAGAAGCCTTCCAATGTGCACGAAAACTTGAGCAGCTCGGCCAGGCCCTGACTGCCCTCGGCTGGCACCACGGCGCTGGACAGGACCAACAGGTCGGGGGTGAAAGCGAGACGCTGGTTCAGGATTGGTTCAAAAACGGAAACCTGCAAACCACCATCAACCGATTGCACGTCTGGTTTGTTATCGTCGTCATAGCGCAGGAAGATGACGCCTTTCTCCCGCGCCTCGGTATAGAGCGCCTCACTGAAGCCATAGGTGCGCACGTCCTTGTAGAGGACGTAGACATTGCAGTCGGGATTAAGCTCTTTGATTCGAAGAGCGTTCTTGACGGCCACGCCACAGCAGACGCGGCTGCAGTAGAAAGGCACATCATCGCCCTCATCCCAAGGCCCGACGCATTGGATCATGACCACACTGGAACACTTGCTGATTTGCCGATTTGCTGATTTGCTCAGCAACCTCTCCAAGTCGCCTTGGGTGATGACCCGTGGGTCTTGACCCAACAGGTATGCTGTCCCCCGCCACTCCTGCCCGCCGGTGGCCACGATGGTCACGCCGTGCTCGATCAGGCGCTCGGAAGTTTTTTGTTGACTCGCTGATTCGCTGACTCGCTGATTCGCTGACTTGACTGTGGTTTTGAAGTTGCCCACGAAGCCGCTGAATTTGGACACCTCGTAGCCGGTCAGCACCTCAATGCGGGAATCGGCCTGGACCTTGCCCGTCAGCTCTCTCAAATAAGCTTGCGGATCGGCGCCGTCGGCAGTGTAGTAGATCTGGCGCAGGCGCCCACCCAGCTCCTTCTCCCGCTCCACCAGATAGACCCCAAAGCCTTGCTCGGCCAGGTTCAGGGCAGCGGTCATTCCTGCCACTCCCCCGCCGATGACCAGCGCCTCGTGGCTCAAGGCCTGGGGCGCGGTGTAGAGAGGCGTCAGCCAGCGGGAGCGACCTACGGCCATGCGGGTCAGGTCCCTGGCCTTCTGGGTAGCTGCTTCGGGCTGGGAGGAGTGCACCCAGGAGCATTGGTCCCTGATGTTGGCCATCTCGAAGAGATAGGGGTTCAATCCCGCCTCGCGGATGGTGTCGCGGAAGATAGGCTCGTGGGTGCGCGGCGTGCAGGAGGAGACGATGACGCGGTTGAGCCCATGCTCGGCGATGCGCTCCTGAATCAGCTTCAGGGAGTCGGCGGAACAGGTGTAGATGGTGTTCTCGGCGTGGACGACGTTGGGCAGGGTCCTGGCGTAGTCCACTACGGCGTCCACGTCCACCACTCCGGCGATGTTCGATCCGCAGGAGCAGATGAACACCCCGATGCGCGGCTCGTCGGTGATGGCCACGGGGATCTCCGGCGGATACACCTTCTCCTCAACCAGGGTGCCGCGCTCGGCGCCGATCAACGACAAGGCGGCCGCAGCCGCACCGCTGGCCTCGACGACGCTATCAGGAATGTCCTTGGGCTCGGCGAATGTGCCACAGACGTAGACCCCTGGCCGGCTGGTCTCCACTGGCTTGAAGGGTTCGGTGCGGCAAAAGCCTCGCTCGTCCAGCTCGATCCCAGCCACCTGGGCCAGCTCTTCCGAAGCCGGCTCCATTCCCACGCTGAGCACCACCAGGTCGAACTCGTCCCTGTGCAGTTGCCCATCCTCGGCCTCGTAGACCAGCCGCAGGTCGTGGCTGACCGGGTCTTCGGCAATGGCCGGGACGCGAGAGCGAACGTAGCGGATGCCATACTGGGTCTGGGCTCGCTGGAAGTAGGCGTCGAAGCCTTTGCTGAAGGCCCGCATGTCCATCATGAAGACCTGGCATTCCACGCCGGGCACGTGCTCGGTGGCCAGGGTGGCCTCCTTGGTAGCATACATGCAACACACCGCGCTGCAATAGTCGTGCTCGCGGTCGCGAGAGCCGATGCATTGCAGGAACGCAATACGCCTGGGCTCCTCGTGATCGGACGGCCGGGCGATGTGTCCAAGGGTCGGTCCAGAGGCCGAGAGCAACCGCTCAAACTGCATGGAGGTGACCACGTTGGGATACCGGCCATAGCCCAGCGCCGAATATCGCTCCGGATCGAAGAGCTGGTAGCCCGGAGCCAGCACCACCGCGCCGACATTTATCTCCTGTTCATAAGGAGCCTGTTGGTGGTCAATGGCCCCCACCTTGCAGGCCAGGACGCACTGGTAGCACTCAGAGCACAGTCCACAGTGCAGACACCTGAGGGCTTCGGCGCGGGCCTGCTCCTCGGTGAGGACCAGCTCCACCTCGCGGAAGTCGCGGACGCGCTCGTCCACCGGGGAGGTGGGAATCTTCGCCCTCGGTCGCAGGTCCACTTCACCGCGAGCCAGCATCCCAGTCACGTCCTCGTCGCTCAGCTCGGCCACCGGCAGGGGTGTAAGCTCGCGGGGGGTGAGAAGGGGCACTTCACGCAAGTAGCGATCAATGGACAGCGCGCCACGCCGCCCAGCGGCAATGGCCTCGATCAGTGCACCCGGTCCGGCTGCGGCATCGCCTCCCGCAAACACCCCTGGCCGGTTGGTGGCCAGGGTTTCTGGGTCAACCTTGAAGGTGCCCCAGCGCGTGATCTCCAGCCCGTGATCAGGGTCCAGGAAGCTGATCTCCGGCGCCTGGGCCACGGCGGCCACCATTGTATCACATTCAATGACAAACTCTGAGCCCTCAATGGGGATGGGGCGGCGGCGGCCGCTGCCATCGGGTTCGCCCAGCCTCATACGGATGCAACGGACACCAAAGATACGCCCGTTGTCCGACAGCACCTCAACCGGCTGGGTTAGCAGTTGCAACTGCGCCCCTTCCGTCTCGGCGTCGTCCACCTCCCAGGAGTTGGCCGGCATCTCCTCTCGGCCACGGCGATAGGCGATGATCACCTCCCTGCTGCCCATTCGCAGGGCAGTACGAGCGGTGTCTACGGCAGTGTTCCCTCCGCCGACGACCACCACCCGGTCCCCCAGCCTGATCTCCTCGCCCAGGCTGACGCCGCGCAGGAAGGGCACACCCTGAAACACCCCATCGGCGTCCTCGCCGGGGATGCCCAGAAGTTGTGGCTCGTGGGCGCCGATGGCCAGGAACACCGCGCTGTAGCCCCCCCAAGCCCCCCCTATCTGGGGGGGGTGGGAGGGGGCGAAGAGACGGTTGATGTCCCGCACGGCGTGGTTGAGCTTGAGCTCGACGCCCGCTCTGAGGATCTCGTCAATCTCGCGGCGCAGCACGGTGCGCGGCAGACGATAGGCGGGGATACCGACCCGCATCATCCCCCCTGGCACCGGCAGAGCCTCGAAGATCGTCGGCCAGTAGCCCATTCGAGCCAGGAAGTAGCCCGCCGTCAGCCCACACGGGCCAGAGCCGACGACCGCTATCCGCCGCCTATCCTCTGATGGCAACTCCGTTGGAGCCAGAGGAAAAGGAGCCAGTTCCCTCAGTTCCCCTGAGTTCTCCTGAGTTCCCTCCCCGTCCCACCTCGCATACACCGTGTCCGCCACGAACCGCTTGAGAGCGCAGATCGCCACCGGCTCGTCCACCTTCCCCCGGTTGCACTCGCTCTCGCAAGGGTGGTGACACACCCGGCCCACCGTGGCCGGGAAAGGATTGTACTGTTTGATAACCTCCAGCGCCTCTTCGTAGCGTCCCTCGGCGATGAGGGCGATGTAGCCCTGGGCACTGGTGCCGGCCGGGCAGGTATGCTTGCAGGGCGAGGTGCCCTTCTTGGTGATGGCGTAGGCGTTGGGGACGGCCTGAGCGTAGGGCTTGAAGATGGCAGTGCGTTCAGCCAGGCCCTCGTTGAACTCGCTGGGGACGTGGATGGGGCACACCTCGACGCAGTCGTTGCAGGCGGTGCATTTTTCGGTGTCCACGTAGCGTGGCCGACGGAGGATGGTGGCGGTGAAGTGGCCGGCCTCGCCCTCCAGCCTGAGCAGGTCGGCGGTGGTGATGATCTCGATGTTACGGTGCCGGCCGGCCTCCACCAGCTTGGGGGAGATGATGCACATGGCGCAGTCGTTGGTGGGGAAGGTCTTGTCGAGCTGGGCCATCTTCCCGCCGATGGCCGGCGAGCGCTCCAGCAGGTAGACCTTGATCTCGGACTCGGCCAAGTCGAGTGCGGCCTGCACCCCGGCGATCCCCGCTCCGATTACCAGCGCTGCGCCAATGGGTTTGCGAAGTGTAGAAGTCACCAGATCACCTCCACCAACTCACTTTCGGCGATGATCGGATCCACCGTGATCAACGGCAGGTTCAAGGCTCGCGCCGTTGCCGCGATGATGCGGTTCGGCATATCGGGAATCGCTACTGGACCAAAGTCACTCACCGCCTGAGCCACCGCCATGTTCAACGGCGCGACACAAATACTGGCCTCCGTATCTTCCGATAACTCGAACAGCTTCGTGACCTGAGCCTCTGCTATCCGCCGCCGTTGCATCAAAAAGATTGCCTCCACCAGCACGATGCTGGGGACAAGTATCTGCGCCCGATCCTCCTTTGCTGCTTGAAAGACGGACCGAGCACGCCTGGATAGGCAACGGTCCTTAGCCAAATACCAGAGAATGCTGTGAGTATCGGCGACATAACGTCTCATGACTCTTCCGTGGCGATGCCTATCTCGATATCCCTGGGAAAGTTGCCCCACATTTCCCGACGCGCCTCGGCGATGAATTCCGGTGAAAAGTCGTAGCCTTCCAACAGTCCTTCCAGGTCCCTGATATGCACAGGCTTCTTGGCTTGCTTACCCTTCTTAGCTCCGTCTGCCTTGAAACGTAAGAACTCGATATATTTCGACAGGTCAACAAGACTTTCCTGAGGCAACTCTCGAATCTGCTGATAAATATTCTGATACGTCACCCTAACTGTGCTCATCGGGCCTACTCCTCTCAATGTCCCTGGGGAAGTTGCCCCACATTTCCCGACGTCCTTCGGCAATGAATCCCGGTGAGAAATCATAGCCTTTCAGCAATCCCTTTAGTTTGACAGGACAGAAAGGTCTTTTCTCTGCATCTTCTGCCCTGGGTTCGGTTTTGTCTGCTTTAAAGCGCAAGAACTCAATGAATTCCGCCAACTCTACCAGGCTTTCCTGGGGCAGCTCAAGAATCTGCTGGTAGATGTCCTGATACGTCATAGCGACTGTACTCATCACTCCTCCCTTCTCACCCCTCCAACCTCTAACCTCTACCTCGCCATCTCCATCAGCTTCCGGGACTTTACCCGGTTCAAGCGCAGCCCCACCTGGTCGGCCGATAGGCCCATCGCCAGTCCCAGAAGTTGGGGATAGAACACCACTGGCAGGTTGTATCGGGCCTCGTACAGCTTCTCGATGCGGCGCTGCTGGAGTTCGTACATGATGTCGCAGAAGGGGCAGATGACCACCAGGGCGTCAGCGCCGGCGGCCACGGCCCGCTCCAGCTTGAGGCGGGGCAAGGCCAGGGCCGTCTCCTCGTCAGCGCCCAGAATGCCCCCACCGCAGCACTGCTCGCGGCCCTCGTAGTAGATCGAGCTGGCACCAAGGGCCTCGATCAACCGATCCAGGCTGTGCGGATTCTCCGGATCATCGAACCCATCGTGCGCCTCGATTGGCTTGAGATAGTGACAGCCGTAGTGGGCCGCCAGCCGCAGGTCAGAAAGGTCAACGGTCACCGCCTCCTGGATGCGCTCCAGGCCGACTTCCTCGTACAAGATGCGAGCCAGATGTCGCACCCGGCTGGTGCCATTGTACCTTCGGCCAGTAGCCGCTTCCAGCTCGTCGTTGACGCGCTCCCGCAGTGCATCGTCATCTTGCAGAGCGTGGTTGGCCTCGGCCAGGGTGCCAGTGCACGAACTGCACAGGGCGCAGATGTCCAGCTCCTGCTCTTCGGCCAGGGCCAGGTTGCGCGCCGATAGGAGCAAAGCGGACTCGTGGTGCACCGATTTGAGCGGAAAGCCGCAGCAGCCGAAGTCGTTGATGTCCACCAGCCCGATCCCCAGTCGGCTGGCCGTGTGGCGGGCGGCCAGCTCGTAGTTCATGGCCCGCACCGGGGCTGTGCATCCCAGATAGAGCGCGTATCTCATCACTACGCCCCCTCCCCTTCTGACTGGATCAACTCCCCCAGGCCGGTGGCGGCAAAGATCTCGCCGAAATCCTCCGCTCGCTCGGCGATGGCCGGTAGCGCCTGTTCCGCTCGCTTCTCGTTCTCGAACTCGGTGATGTCGTACAATCGGCCGTGCTGGCGCAGCAGGTCAACTTGCGTCCGAAACGAAGGATGGATGTAGCCTTCTCGCACGGCGACGTTCTTGATGGCGTTCATGAGCTTGGTGATGCGCACGTCCTGGGGACAGCGTTCGTAGCAGGAATAGCAGGTCGAGCACAGCCAGATAAAATCGCTGGACAGCACCGCTTCTCTGAGCCCCAACACAGCCATGCGGATGATGCGACGAGGGTTGTAGCGCTCCGTGACTTCGCGCACCGGGCACGAGGCGGTGCAGGTGCCGCAGGAGAAGCAGCGCCGGATGTGCTCGCCACCGGGCTCGGCAGCGATCTGATCGGCAAAGGTTGGATCCATCTGGCTGGCGTCAATCACAGTGTCCATGTCGGCTCCCTCACGTCGTTGACCTCGGCAATTATAGCATGGGTGGTGAGATTGCGCAAATGAGCCAGACGTGATAAGCAGGCCCGCTGGCTTGAGCTTATTGAACAAGTGTGGTACAATTATAAACGAGATGTGACTACTCAGGTGTCATTGCGAGCGAAGCGAAGCAATCTCCAATGCGCGAGCAGGGGATTGCTTCGGCGGAAAAGCGCCACCTCGCAATGACACAGCCTGAGCAGTTACAACGAGACTTGATAGCATCACCCCGTTGCTGAGGGGGCAGTGATGAAACGCAAGAATCCTCTGCTGGATGGCATTGAGCAGATAGAAACAGAGATGGATCGCTTCTTCGACGAGGTGATTCCCCCCAGGCGTTGGCTCCCCTTGCGCCACATCAGAACCTGGTGCCCCCCTACCGACGTCTACGAGACCAACGATTGCGTGGTGGTCAAGGTGGAAATAGCCGGCATGGAGGAAGGTGAGTTCACCATATCCCTATCCGAACGCAATTTGACCATCACTGGTGTGAGGCCGGATCCATTGGCCGAGGCTGAGGGCTCAACCTTGAGCTATCAGCAGATAGAGATTCGCTACGGAGAGTTCAAGACGGAGGTCTATCTTCCGTGTACCATCGTCGAAAACGAGATCGACGCCACCTACGCAGACGGCTTCCTGAGAGTGGTCTTGCCCAAGGCCAGGGCCCAAAAGGTCCCCGTGGTTGAAACCCGTGGCTTCGTCGTGAGCTCAGCCGAACGGGACGGAGTGAGTTCTTAACTGTGAATCTAAAGAGACTATGGGAATTGATAGGGAGGAAAGTATTTATGCCTTCGTCGGAAAAGCAAACACACCCTGAAAGCGAAGAAAAGGAAGGCAATTCCCCGACCGATTTGGTCCCCAAGACAGTCCTCGTTCCTTCGACACAAGAAGATGGACTTGGGAGCAAGAGAGTTCCGGACGAGAGCCTGACGGACATCCCCAGTGAACTGGCCATCCTGCCTCTGCGTGGCGTGGTCGTCTACCCCTTGACCGCTTTGCCCCTGACGGTGGGACGACCACGCTCCATCCGCCTGGTAGATGACGCCGTTCTGGGCAAGCGCATCATCGGCCTGGTGGCGGCCCAGGATCCAGAACAGGAGGACCCCGGGCCTGATGGCGTCTACCAGGTTGGCACGGCAGCCCTGGTACATCGCCTGCGCAAGGCCCCCGACGGCACCGTCGTCCTCCTGGTGCAGGGATTGGAGCGGATCAAGATCCGCGAGTTCACCCAATCTGAGCCTTACCTGAAAGCCGGGGTGGAGGTCACCCCCGATCTTGTCGAGGATACGGTGGAGGTGGAGGCTCTGATGCGCAACCTCGTGGAGCTCTTCCGCCGCCTGGTCGCCCTGGTGCCCCACATACCCGACGAGTTGATCATGTTGGCCCTGAGCGTTGACGACCCGCGCCAGTTGGCTTATGCCATCGCCACCTACATGCGCATGGATCTCGACGATGCCCAGGGGATCCTGGAGATTGACGAGGTTACGGAGAAACTCCGCAAACTCACGGTCATCCTCAATCGGGAGCTGGAAGTGCTGGAGCTGGGCAAGAAGATTCAGACCGAGGCCCAGACCGAGATGACCAAGGTGCAGAGAGAGTACTTCTTGCGGGAGCAACTGAAGGCCATCAAAAAAGAGCTGGGCGAGGAAGACGAGCAGACCATAGAGGCCGAGGAACTCCACCAAAAGATCGAAGAGGCCGACATGCCCGAGGAGGCGGAGAAGGAGGCCAGGCGTGAGCTGGATCGCCTGTCCAAGCTGCCCACCGCTGCGGCGGAATATTCGGTGATCCGAACCTACCTCGATTGGTTGGTGAGCCTCCCCTGGAGCAAGAGCACCGAAGACAACCTGGACATCGCCCGCGCCCGCCGGGTGCTGGACGAGGACCACTACGACCTGGACGATATCAAAGAGCGCATCCTGGAATATCTGGCGGTGCGCAAGCTGCGCCTGGAGCGAAAAAATGGGGAAGAAGAAGAGAAAGAGGAAGAGCCAGCAGACTTTATCCGTAGAGAGCGCGAGGGGGTGATCCTGTGCTTCATCGGGCCGCCGGGCACTGGCAAGACCTCGCTGGGGCGGTCCATCGCCCGCGCCCTGGGCCGCAAGTTCGTGCGCCAATCGCTGGGTGGCGTGCGCGACGAGGCCGAGATTCGCGGCCACCGGCGCACCTACATCGGCGCCCTGCCAGGCCGCATCATCCAGGCCCTGCGGCGCGTGGAGTCCAGGAACCCCGTCTTCATGCTGGATGAGATTGACAAGGTGGGCCAGGATTGGCGCGGCGATCCTTCCTCGGCTCTGTTGGAGGTGCTGGATCCAGAACAGAACCGAGACTTCCGCGACCACTACCTGGATGTGCCTTTCGATCTCTCTCAAGTGATGTTCATCACCACCGGCAACATCCTGGACACCATCCCTCCCCCTCTGCGCGACCGCATGGAGATCCTCAGGCTCTCTGGCTACACCGAGGAGGAGAAGATCAAGATCGCCCAGCAATACCTGATCCCACGCCAGATCAGGGAGAACAGCCTGCTTCCTGAAGAGATCGAGTTCGACAAAGGGGCCATCCGCAAGGTCATCCGCGATTACACCCGCGAGGCAGGGGTGCGCAACCTGGAGCGGGAGCTGGGCAGCATCTGCCGAAAGGTGGCGACCCAGGTGGCCGAGGCCAGCGAATCAGCGAATCAGCGAGTCAGCGAAAGAACGCTGATCACTGAGGAAAAGGTGGCCGAATTCCTGGGCAAGCCCAGGTACTTCTTCGAGGCGGCGGAGCGGACGGAAATACCCGGCGTGGCCACCGCCCTGGCCTGGACGCCTACCGGCGGCGACATCCTGTTCATCGAGGCCACCAGGATGCCGGGCGGTAAGGGCTTCACCCTCACCGGGCAACTTGGCGACGTGATGAAGGAATCGGCCCAGGCGGCCCTCAGCTATGTGCGCTCCAAGGCCGAGGAGCTGGGGATTGACGGGAACTTCTTCGAGGAGAGCGACATTCACCTCCACGTGCCCGCCGGTTCCATCCCCAAGGATGGCCCCTCGGCCGGAGTGACCATGGCCACGGCCCTCGCCTCCTTGCTCCTGGAGACGCCGGTGCGGGCCGACGTGGGCATGACGGGCGAAATCACCCTGCGGGGGCAGGTGCTGCCAGTGGGGGGCATCAAAGAGAAGATACTCGCCGCCCACCGCGTTGGGCTGAAGACGGTGATCCTGCCCCAGCGCAACGAGCCAGACCTGGACGACGTGCCAGAGGAGGTCAAAGAGGAGATGACGTTCATCCTGGCCGATAAGGTGGATCAGGTCTTTGCCGCTGCTCTGGCGGACCAGCAGCCAGCGGTCAAAAAAGCTCAAAATCCAAAGCCCAAAGGGGGCAGAGGCCCGACCACCTGACCACCCGACCAATAGAGAGGCAGAACCTTTACCCTATCAAGTAGACCAAAGCAACAAAATCGAACGCTCTGGCGATACAGTCCTGGCGCTAAGTAACGACCAGGCCTACACAATTCGCATCCCTGCCAGGGAGAAGCGGGAAGCCATCAATGTTCTGGTTCAGCGTCGCAAAGGCAGGCGACGCAAGTGGGTTATCCTGCAACTGTTCGCTGTGGCACTATACTACTTGATCCGCGAGTTGCCGCCAGGGGAACAGGTCACGATTGACAAAGAATACACGGGCCACGAAGACGACATCAAGAACACATTGCTCCCCTTACTATGGCGAACCGATCCCGATTCCGACGCCGAGAACATTGCCTTCGGGCACGTAGGGAAGAGATCAGCCGCGCACAAAAAGGCCCTGGCCGTGTGTCATGGAAAGGCCGAAGCCGACACAATACTAAAGGCCGATGACCTGCTGAGACAGATCATCGGCCGATAAGACCACGGGAGAGCGGCTCTCGATGTGCCGCCTGCAGCCGCCGAGCATACCGTCCGGTTAAGGATAGGAGCGCGTGCGGCCTCCCGCTCGAACATAATCTTACCACAAGCAGTGAGAATTGTCAAGGAGAGGTCATGGGCAGGCGTTCCCACTGGCCGCCAAGACCACGCCCAGGACGGGTGCCAAAGCTTAAGGAAAGCTCATGGAGAGCACGGTGGAATCGCAGGGCGAAGTGTTGGTCGCCATCATGAACAACTTGCTCGACTTCGTCATTGCGCGTGACCAGCTCCCAAGGAAAGAGTTTCGAGTTCTTGAGTTTTGAGTTTCGGGTTCATCGTTCCACAACTCGAAACTCACAAACCCGAAACCCGTTGTACTTTGGAGGTAGAATGTTAAGAAAAGGCAAAACCCGCATAGATAAACGTTTGGCTTTTTTAGGGCTGAGTTTGGTGGCAGCTTTCCTCCTTGTCAGCCCCCTCGCCTCGGCCCAGCCTGGCGAGCACGTTGACCTCATCATCGTAGAAGGGGTCATAGATCCGTTCACCGCTCAATACGTCGAGCGAGGCCTGGACATCGCCCAAAGTGACGGCGCCCAGTGCCTGATTATCCAACTGGATACGCCCGGCGGATCGGACGCCCCCATGCGGGACATCGTGCAGAGGATGTTGAACTCCTCTGTGCCGACCGTGGCCTACGTCGCCCCCGCGGGGGCCAGAGCAGGCTCGGCAGGGGTTTTCATCACCCTGGCCGCCGACGTCGCGGCCATGGCCCCCGGCACTAACATCGGGGCCGCCCACCCCGTGGACATCACCGGGGCGATAACCGGTACGGTGGGCGAGAAAGTAACCAACGATGCCGCCGCCTACATCAGAGCCATCGCCGAGAAACGAGGGCGGAACGCCGAGTGGGCAGAGGAGGCGGTGCGGGAGAGTGTCTCCATCATAGAGAGGGAGGCGGTGGAGTATCAAGTGGTGGACCTCGTCGCCGACGACCTGACGGATCTGTTGGACGAGATAGACGGCAGGGAGGTGATCACGGCCGCCGGTCCTGTGACCCTGCGGACCCGTGGGGCTCCGGTTCGTATCATCGGCATGAACTTTGCCGAGAACTTCCTGCACGTCATCGTTGATCCCAACATAGCCTATCTGCTGCTTTCCATCGGCACCCTGGCCCTGACGGCCGAGTTCTATCACCCTGGAGCCGTTTTCCCTGGGGTGACAGGGGTCATCTGCTTGATCCTGGCTTTCGTGGCTTTCGGCAGCCTGCCCGTGAACTGGGGTGGGGTGGTCCTCATCATTCTGGCGGTGGTGCTCTTCATCGTGGACATCAAGGTGGCCGGCTTCATGCTCAGCGTGGGAGGAGCCATCGCCTTCGTCCTCGGCTCGCTGATGCTCTTCAGTCCCTTCGCCTCTCCCTCCCCCACCATGCCCCGGCTCACCGTCTCCTGGCCCCTCATCGTTCTCATGACAGCCGCCATCGCTTCTTTCTTCCTCTTTGCCCTTTCGGCGGGGATCAGGGCCCAGCGGGCCAAGGCGACCAGCGGCATCGAGTCCATGGTCGGAGCCACGGGGACAGCGGTTTCGGACCTGGACCCCTGGGGCACGGTTCAGGTCAAGAGCGAGCTATGGAGCGCCATCGCTGAGGAAGGTCCGATCAAGGAGGGAGAACAGGTCAGGGTAGTGAGTGCAAAGGGGGTGAGGCTAAAGGTTATCAAAAAATAAGCTCGTAGTAGCGACTTCAGTCGCTTTAGCTTCGTGAGGACGACTGAAGTCGTCACTACCGTCCAAAACTACGGAACAGAATAAATCACAGAAGGAGGTCAAAATGTTTATTGACATATTGGGTAATCTGGCCACTATATCCTTGTTCCTCTTGCTTGTGGCGTTCGTCTTAGGCATGGCCATCAAGGTCGTGCGGGAGTACCAGCGGCTGGTGATCTTCCGTCTGGGTCGCTCTATCGGCGAGAAGGGGCCTGGAATTGTTTTCGTGATCCCCTTCCTTGACCGGCCAATCCTGGTAGACCTGCGGGAGCAGTTCCTTCAGATCCCGCACCAGACCTGCATCACCAGGGACAACGCCCCCATTGACGTAGAGTTTCTGATCTACTGGAGGGTGGTGAACCCTGCGGACAGTGTGATCCAGGTGGCGAACTTCGCCGGCGCCTCCCAGGGGATCGCTACCACCACTTTGCGGGCCGTGATTGGCGACATTAGTCTGGATGAGGTGCTCTCCAAGCGGGAGGAGATCAACCTGATTCTGCGCGTCAAGATGGATGAGGTCACCGAGCGCTGGGGGGTCAAGGTCACCAGCGTGGAGATTCGGGAAATCGTACCACCCCGAGAGGTGCAAGATGCCATGAACCGCCAACTGGCAGCCGAGCGCAATCGCCGGGCGATGGTCATCGAGGCCGACGGCAAGCGCGAGGCAGCCATTATGGTGGCCGAGGGCGAGAAGCAATCAGCTATCCTCAGGTCCGAGGGGGATCGGCGGTCCTCCATCCTGCGAGCTGAGGGGTTCTCCATGGCCCTGGACAAGATCTTCAAAGTAGCCAAGACAGTGGACAGCAAGACCATGAGCTTGCAGTATCTGGAGGCTCTCAAGGCTCTGGGGGCCAGTCCCGCTACCAAATTCATCTTCCCCATGGAGTTTGCCAACCTCCTCAGACCCTTCACCCGGTACACCGAAAGCGTGGCCAGGGAGGAGGCCAGCCCTACCCCTCCTGAGACGACAGTCGAGCAGGGATAGTCAAACATGTCAACTTAAGAGAACGATCCAGACTTCGGAGGTTTTCAGACGCGATTTCGCCAGCAAACCAACCAGATAATCCCTGTCCTGAGCCTGTTGAAGGGAAGGTAACTTTGCCAGCAGAGTCGCTGCCGGAAGCCTCCGAAGTCTTAAGTTGACACTAATGGATAGTCAAAGGATTTGAATATGCCAAATAACAAAAGAAGTAAGGAAGAGAAATCGCAGTGGGGGCGGATGGATGTCCATATCCACACCCCCGCCTCTGCTGACTTCCAGCAGTCGGGCGTTTCTTATTTGGATGTCCTGCAGGAGGCTGAGAGGAAGGGCCTGGAAATCATAGCCTTCACTGATCACAACACCGTGGCCGGCTACGCGAGGATGCTGGAGGAGATCGAGGAATTGGAGATGCTGGAGCGCCTGGAGCGCCTCCGCCCTCAGGAGAAAGAGAGGCTTCAGGAGTATCGTCGCCTGCGGGAGAAGATGTTGGTGCTGCCCGGCTTCGAGTTGACGGCGACCCTGGGTTTTCACATTTTAGGCATCTTCTCAGAGGAGACCACCGTCCGCGAGCTGGAGCACATTCTCCTGGACCTCAACGTTCCCGCCGACAAGCTGGACGAGGGGTCCACCGAGGTAGGAGCTACAAGCGATGTGTTGACGGCCTACCGGGTGATTGATGAGGCAGGCGGCATCGTGATCGCAGCCCACGCCAACTCGACTCACGGCGTGGCCATGCGGGGCTACGGCTTCGGCGGCCAGACCAAGATCGCCTACACCCAGGACGAGCACCTTCATGCCCTGGAGGTGACGGATCTGGAGAGCAAAGGGCGGCGCACTACCGCGGCCTTCTTCAGCGGCTCCAAGCCGGAATACCCTCGCCGCATGCGCTGCATCCAGGGATCCGACAACCACCGCCTGACCCGCGATCCCAAGGACAACAAATCCTTGGGCATTGGCGACCGGGTCACTGAGGTGCTGCTGCCAGAGCTCAGTTTCGAGGCCCTGCGGCAGGTCTTCCTGGGCGACAATTTCACCCTCACCCGGCCCTATCGGCCTGAGCACGCTCCCTTCGATTACGTCCGAGCAGCGCGGGAGCAGGGAGCCAGCATCGTCCAGTCCTTCCACGAGAGGATGACCCGTCGTGGCGGCCGCCTATATGCCATCATCGCCGACGTGGTGGCCTTCGCCAACACCAACGGCGGCACCATTTACGTGGGCGTTAGCGCCAATCCCAAGACGCCGCCCACGAGCATTGACAATACCCACGATGCCATCGCCGCCCTCAGGACTGAGATCGAGCGCAAGATCACCCCGCCTCTGGAGGTGACCATTGACGTTCAACAGACCGAGGGCAAAGGGGTTTTGCGCCTGGCTGTGCCACGGGGCAACGATCCCCCCTATGCGATTGAGGGCAGCAAGATCTACGTCCGTCAGGAGACAGAGACCAACCTGGCCGTGCGTGACGAGATCGTGCAGTTGGTGAGGCGGGCCCCTCGGCAAGCCTCAGGACAGGCCCTGCAGCCAGCGCCGCCCGCAGAGGAGGAAGCACCCATAGAAGAAGCCGCCGCGGTAGAGGAGGGGCCACCCGTCGTGGAGCCCCCCAAGACAGGGGTGGAGATCGCGACAACGGTGGAGCGGAAGGGCACCCTCTATCACACCATGAAGGATTTGCGCAACGGCAACGAGGTTCGTAACGTAAGCCGCTCCTCGGCCCGGCGGCTGTGGCAATACGCCATCACCCAGAAAGAGCAGCACCCCGTCCAGGTGGACCAGGTGAACTGGCATGGCGACATCGGCCTCTGGAAGAAGAAGCAGCGGGCGGGCAAGGTACGCTACGACTTTGTCCAGCGGGATGCCGAGGGCCAGTTGCACGTCTACTACGGCGTGACAGAGGAGGGCATCCACGGGCCGTGGAGGGAGTTTTTGGAGGGGGAGTAGGAAAAGCAGTCGAATTGCGTGAGGGCAACACTATGTCCCAGAAGATAGCCAACCATGAGGTGCTAACCAGATACCGTGACGCTTTGCTGACCCGCTTTCCGGACCAACTGCAGCGATTGATCCTCTTTGGCTCCCAAGCTAGAGGAGACGCCACAGAGGGATCGGACATTGACGTATTGGTGGTGGTGAGCTGGGGAGAAGAACGTCTGCCCGGTGGTTTCTATGCCGCTCCCTTCAGTGACCCCCGCTGGCAGGCCATTGTTGATACGGCCAGTGACATCTCTCTGGAGCACGGAGTCTACATCTCGCCTCTGGTGATCAGCGAGCAACGGTTTCACGAATTGTCTCCGCTGCTCAAGCGAGCGAAGGAAGAGGGAATAGAGATATGGAGGAAAAGTCAGAGCTGATCCAGGTCTGGCTGGCTCTAGCGGAAGAGAAGCTGGAAGTCGCCCATGAGTTGCTCGATCTGTCCCGCTTTGACGACGCCGTGTCCAAGGCTTACTACGTGATGTTCTACTCGGCCAAAGCCGCGCTCCTGGCCGTTGACGTGGACTTGCGCCGCCACTCCGGTGTCGTGTCTCAGTTCGGTCAGCACTTCGTCAAGGGGGGCTACGCAGACAGGCGGTATAGTCGTATACTCGCAAAACGGCGGGCGGGCAAGGCGCGCTACGACTTTGTCCAGCGGGACGCCGAAGGCCAGTTGCACGTCTACTACGGCGTGACAGAGGAGGGCATCCACGGGCCGTGGAGGGAGTTTTTGGAGGGGGAGTAGGAAAAGTAGCCAGGAGGCGTGGATATGGAATTGGCAGACAGGGAGAGCAGCCTGCTTCAGGAATTCAAGGATGCTGTAACAGAAGGACTGTCCCATAATACTGTTAAGCTGATCAAAGTTTTCGGCTCCAGGGCCAGGGGGGACGCCGAAGAGTGGTCCGACCTCGACGTGCTGATCGTTGTCAAAGGGGATTCCACTTCTATCGAGGAAAAAATACGTGAGATCCGCTATGAGACCATGTGGCAGCATAACTTCCACCCCTTGATCTCTTTGCTGTTGCTAAGTGAAGAGGAATATGCCAATCTGTCTCGCCTGCAAACGGGGCTCTGGCGGAACATCGAACGAGAAGGAGTGACTTTATGGCGAGCCCTGTAAGGGAAGAGGTGGAGCAATACATGACTCGTAGTGAGCGAGCTCTTGAGGCAGCCCAGGTGCTGGCGGAGCATGGTTATTGGCGCGATGTGCTTTCTAAGACCTACTTCGCCATGTTCTATGCGGCGAGCGCTCTGCTCTGCGCCGATGGCATCTCTGTCTCAAAACACTCGGCAGTGGTGGCCCTGGTGGGGGAGCGATTTGCCAAGCCAGGACGCATCGACCGCAGATTGCACCGGATGCTAATTGATATGCTGGATGAACGGCACGTAGCGGACTATAGAATCGAGATAGAGGTCACACAAGAGGAGGCTGAACAAGGATTGCGCACCGCCAGGGAGTTTGTGGAGGCAATCAGAGAGTATCTGGAGAGCGAAAGGGGAAGCTAGCCGAGAGGTGCACCAAGATTCTGTCCAGCGGGACGCCGAAGGCCAGTTGCACGTCTACTACGGCGTGACAGAGGAGGGCATCCACGGGCCGTGGAGGGAGTTTTTGGAGGGGGAGTAGAGGGCTCCAGGAACAGACATTCGGAGTAAGACGAATGAAGATACCAATCGGACGCGACGAGCTCATTGCCTTTCTGATAGACGCCAAACGCCGTACGTATGCGGCTGGAGGCAGTGAGAGCGAGGCTATTGTCACGCCCTTGCTGCCCAGCTCGCACCAATTCGAGTACCGCGACGGCAGCTTGCTCTATCGTGACATCTACTTCGGCGAAGCCTACTTCGTAGGTCAAGAGACGGTCTACGCCGCTTCATCGCCCATCTGGGCGATGTGCTATGCTGGCGGCTTCACGACGAGCGTGAGCGATCAAAGCGAGGCTGGCGAGATAGGGGGAGTTCTACAAGCCGCGCTCCGCGAAGTCCCCCCAGAGCGACCGTATCGAGGTCCGAGCACGTTTCGTCGCGGCACTTACAGCTATGTGAACGAGACCGAGGGCGATGTTTATCGCTTTTCCGGAATGGAGACCATCGCACGCGGAGATGAAGTTGTGTACCAACTGCGGTACAGTGGCGGTGTGTTGCGCTGAACGAGCCTAGCTTGCCGGTGAAAAAAGCGGGAACTTCGAGGAGGTTTAACCATGACCCAAACTAATGATCAAGCAGCTTTTACCGGCTTTGAGCCGGGAGCGGAACTCTCCAGCCAGCAGGTTGAGGCCAAGGCGCACGAACTGCTGGCGCAGCTCACGCTGGATGAGAAAATCCAGATGATGGATGGCGATGTGCCTTTCTGGTCCGGGCTGGCGAACATGATGGGCGGGGAATACGGCGACCATCCGTGGAATGCGGGTGTCATTTCTCGCCTGGGTATCCCCGGCATCCGTTTTTCGGACGGCCCCCGCGGCGTGGTCATGGAGGGAGCTACCACCTTCCCGGTTTCCATGGCCCGAGGCGCGGCGTGGGACGTGGCCCTCGAAGAACGCATCGGGGATGTCATCGGGCGCGAGTTGCGCGCTCTGGGCGGCAACCTGTTCGGCGGGGTCTGCATCAACCTGCTCCGTCATCCTGCCTGGGGACGCGCTCAGGAAACCTATGGCGAGGACCCATACCATCTGGGCGAGTTGGGCGCCGCACTCACCCGAGGCGTGCAGCGACACGCTATGGCCTGTGTGAAGCACTATGCGCTCAACTCGGTAGAGAATGCCCGTTTCAAGGTCAATGTGCGTATCAGCCCCAGGGCGCTACATGAGATTTACCTGTCCCACTTCAAGCGCGTTGTGGATGAAGGGGTAGCGGCGGTGATGAGCGCGTACAACAGCGTCAACGGTGAATGGTGCGGGCAGAACAAAATCTTGCTGACTGACATTCTCAAAAAGCAGTGGGGCTTTGATGGTTATGTGTTGACCGACTTTATCTTCGGCATGCGAGATGCCAGGAAAGCGGCTCTGGCCGGACAAGACCTGGAGATGCCCTTCCAGATGCACTATCATGGAGAATTGAAACGTCTGGTGGAAAACGGCGAGGTTCCGCTGGAGCGCGTGGATGATGCCGTGCTGCGCCTGCTGCGCCAACAAATACGCCTGGCCCGACCTGGAGCCTACGATTCGGGTCTGGTCGGCTGCGAAAGCCACCGAGCACTGGCGCGGGAAGCGGCAGAGAAATCCATTGTGCTTCTGCAAAACGATGGAGACCTGCTACCGCTTCAGGGCTTGAAGAAAATAGCCGTGATCGGCCGGCTGGCCGACACGCCCAACACCGGCGATGGCGGCTCGAGCGACACCCGCCCCGCTTACGTGGTTACCCCGCTCGAAGGGATTCAGGCAGCGCTCCAGGGCCAGGCGGACGTGCTGCACGACGACGGCAGCGACCTCGAGCGAGCAAAAGCGACAGCGCAGGCAGCCGACGCGGTCGTTCTCGTCGTTGGCTACACCCACGAAGACGAAGGGGAGTATATTGGCCCGGGCACGATGAGGGAATTAGCCTCACTGTTTCCAGCCCCTTCCCTGGAGGAGGCACCCATTGCGCAAGGGTTCATGCAAAGCATGTCAGGGCAGCAGGTTGGAGCGTTCCCGCCCGGCGGCGACCGTGACCGGCTCACCCTGCGCCCCGAGGAGGATGAAGACCTGATTCAGGCGATTGCTGCCGTGAATCCGCGCATCGTTATCGCGGTTATGGGCGGCGGCGCAGTGATCATGGAAGCCTGGCGCGCACGTGTGCCGGCCATCCTGATGCTCTGGTACCCCGGCATGGAAGGCGGGCACGCGCTAGCCGACATTCTCCTGGGCCGGGCAAACCCGAGTGGCAAGCTGCCGCTCGTCATTCCCAGGCGCGCTGAAGACCTGCCCTTCTTCGACAAGGATGCAGCCGAAATCGAATACGACCTGTGGCACGGTTACCGCAAGCTTGAGCGCGATGGCAACACACCGGCTTTCCCCTTTGGCTTTGGCCTCAGCTACACCAGCTACCGCTATGCCAACTTGAAACTCGCACAGAACCAACTTGCCCCGTCAGAGACGCTGAAGGTGAGTCTGGATGTCTCCAACACCGGAGCACACGCCGGTGAGGAAGTGGTGCAGCTCTACGTCTCGCCCATTGGATCGGCAGTGGAGCGGGCGCCCAAAGAACTCAAGGCGTTCACCCGAATCGCCCTGCAGCCTGGTGAAACCAAGACCGTACAACTCAGTGTGCCAATATCCCGCCTGACTTACTACGATGAAACCCAGGCAGATTTCGTTGTGGAACCGCTCGAATACGAGCTCTTTGTCGGAGCACATTCTTTGGATCAACATGCCTTGAAAGCGCGTTTTATGGTTGGCAGCGAGTAACCGCAGCAGGAAGGATACAGAGCATTTGGAAGCGGCGATTCGGGAAAACCCGGGGTTGCCGTGGGGAACGGAAGAATGACATTTACCCAGGAGCAAGCTATGCGAATCAGATACTTTGCCGACACCGCCCTGGTCGAATTCTCCGACCGGCCGCCGGCCGAGACCCGCGAGCTCAATGAAAACGTCTACCTCGACCTGGACGCCGACGGGCGCGTCGTCAGCCTGACCATTGAGCACGCCCGCCAGACCACCGGCATGGACGAATTCACCTATCAACACATCCCCGCCTACGCATGACACCGCCGCCCTACGCTTTGATGCGGAATCAACGAGCCCTGTTTGCCCAACTCGCACCAACTCGAGTACTGCTGTGTGCCCGCGTAGGTGCGATGAGCCCCTTGGCGGCACATCAACTCCTACTCTCCAGGTGGAGGAATGACAGCACTGCCCTACGGCGTGACCGAGGAGGGCATCCACGGGCCGTGGAGGGAGTTTTTGGAGGGGGAGTAGGGGACCACTCAAATACATCACAATAAGGAGAATAGCATGAGAACGGTACAGGTAGAGGAACTAAGCGTTGAGGGGTTCTTGCCCTTCGGATTCTATGTCCATCACATTGATCCTCAGGCGGAGAAGATAGGCGAGCCACCGATAGAGTTCTTCCGCGACATGGTGCAGCAAGACCTGGGTGGTTGCTCGGTCGCCTCGTTTTCGACTTGTCGGGTGGAAAAGAGAGACCTGGTGATTGATGTGACAGAGTATCATTCGAAGACGGCGGAAGGGATTCTGCCGTTGGACAATGACGTCTTGATACACGTAGGGCCAGCGACGGCGAGGGACGAAGGCGCACCGTTGGATAAGCTGCGGGTGTTTCGGGTGCCGAAGAGCACGATGGTGGTACTGCATCCAGGGGTATGGCACCACGCGCCGTTCACCGTGAATGAGAAAGCTGCAAACGTCTTGATCGTGTTGCCAGAGCGGACGTACGCGACGGACTGTGTAGTCATTGAGCTTGGGGAGGGAGAGCAGATTCTGATTGAACAAGTGAAGTCTGCGCCCTAACACTCGCTCTGCGATTCGTTCGCTCGAAACCACATCCTGCGAATTGCTCGCCCAAAGCGTGGGGGATGAGCAGGTAAGGTTCGCAGATTAACGAGCCTTTAGACAAGTGAACATTCTCCATAAAACTGAGAGCAAAGATGACTTTTGATTACGATTTGCACGTTTTCCATTCACCACAGTTTCAAAGCGTGGTAGGCGAGGCAATCAGGTTCTTCACTTCAACACCTGTGCACAGATTACCCCCGCTCGACAGGTTTATTGGGACAGGGGTTTATGGACTCTACTACGTTGGCGATTTTGAGCTCTACTCCAAGATCGCTGATTTGAACCAGGAAGCTTGTGCTCACCCAATCTATGTGGGTAAGGCTGTGCCACCAGGATGGCGAACAGCGCGAGCTACTAACTCTGAAGCACCGATCTTGTATCAGAGATTGCGAGAGCACATCAGGAGTATAAAACAGGTTGCTAATCTACAGGTTAGTGATTTTCGATGCCAGTTCATGATCCTTGGCGGCGTCGAAAGCGACCTGGTTGTGCCTGTAGAGGCAGAACTGATTCGAAGGTGCCGGCCACTATGGAATTCTGTCATTGATGGATTTGGGAATCATGATCCCGGAAGTGGACGTTATAACCAGGCGCGGTCAGAGTGGGATGTTTTGCATCCTGGCAGGCTGTGGGCAGAGCGCCTCACCGGCGAATCTCCACGTTTGGAGGACGTGGAAGCAAAGGTTCAACAGTTTTTAGAGAGATCAGATTTTTCTTAATTCCACTATGGCTTCGTAAAGCTGATCCGAACTCCTGGCTTTGACGACACGAACGTCTGACTGAATGATACTGTTCCCAACGCGGGTTGTTCGTGGCACATCAATTCTGACCAACTCAAGGCCAACCAACTCGGCAATTTTTCCGAAGTATATGTCGGTCGGTATCAGAATGCCCTGCAAAACGCTATTTCCAATGACAACCAATGCTGTACCACCTGGCTTTAGAGCATATTTGATACCTTTTGCGAATTTGTAGCAATCATTGAAATATGAGGCCGCATAATTGGCCCATCCTTTGCCACCATAGATACCCCTTTCGGGCTTAACCTTGCTGAGCGTTTGCAGTCGTTCTGCCAGATCTGTGTTTGGCAAAGAGAATTTCAGAGCCACTGTGTCTTGTTCGCGAACGGTCTGCCAATACTTGCCAAAGTTTGAAAGCTCGAGAGGCTTTAGATCCCTTGGACTCTGTACATATCCCAGCCAGTATAGGTGCGGGCGTGTGTTTCGATTGTAATGATAATTGTTTAGATAAGGGGGTGATGTAATAATAAGATCGATCGTCTCGGGGTCGAGGTACGATTCGTGCTCGAAGAAGGAATCATTGATAATCTGTACATGTGGATCCCGATTCGCTAAGCTTTGTTGAAACCAAGAGATGTCTTGTGCCATTTCTGACAACCTGTCCAGTATTGCTTGGCCAACTGGGAAGTCCTCGATAGCTGGTTTCCCGGCGCTTGCTCGTCTACCCAGGCTCGGTTCATAGGAATAATTCGAGTAGCGTACCATCGTTGAAGCAAAAGCCAGTTTGAACAGGTCTTGCAAGTTGGGATACTCGATTGTGTCAATGAAATCTTGGAGGATCAACACTTTCCGCAACACTTTGGGACTATAAAACGCGGAGCGTGTCTTGAACCCTTGTGGGGGAGTGCTTTTCGGGACATAATTGGCGTATGTTTTCTCCCTGTAGAAGATCTGGAATCTTAGCATCTCACCGTATAGGCTCTCGACATCAATTCTGTGGGCGTTTACCTTTGTGCGACACGCCAAGACGGCATACGGGTTAATCTCAAACCCGATGGCAATGTGACCGCGCAGAATGGCTTCTACCAATGTAGTGCCTACGCCAGAGAATGGATCCAAAACAGTTCCGTTGCCTGTCAAGTATCTATCCAGAGCGTCTCCAACGAAATCACCAGAGAATCCGGCGATCCAGGGAACCCATCGGTGGACAGGTCTTGTCTTGTTGCTGGCGAAAGAGGGATCGTTGAAGTGTGAGCCCCCATTGTCCGATGTCAAAGCGAACTGTTCCTCATCTGTCTCAAACAGTCTCAGTTGCCTCACTTGTTGGTTTCGCAAGTCTGTCAAGTGTGTCATTGGAGCATCCTGATTGAGGAAGATTGCTATTCTGTTCCAGAGGTTGGGGCGATGATTTGCCCTAAGTGGTATCCAGGACGGAGTTCTCTTATGATAGTATCCATCTGTTGGCGTTCACTCTCGTCATCCAGCACATGGGCAAAATCGTCAAAGCTGAGTATGATGACTTGCGGGACGCCACGACGTTCGATGATGTAGCGGGTGCGATTTCGAGTGACATCATCCAGGACTTGTCCAAAGTTGTTCTGTGCCTGAGTCGAACTGATTCTCTTTGTAATCATCATATCCTCTTTCGCAATATCCAAAATAGCTAATTTAGGTATATTATACCATACAAATGTTTCTTTGTCAAGTACACGTTTTAGCAACCAGGGGCCACCTGACATGCTGCTCTGCGATCCGTTCGCTCGAAACCACGCATTGCGATTCGTTCGCCCAAACCAGGTGGAGGAGTGACGGCACTGCCCTACGGCGTGACGGAGGAGGGCATCCACGGGCCGTGGAGGGAGTTTTTGGAGGGGAGTAGAGAGCTGCGGGAACGGACTTTCTGCGTATAGGCAGCTATGCGGAAAAACTTCCACATAGTAATTGTTAGCCCACGAGGAGGTAAGCGAACACATGTGATTATCTTGGGTATTTGTGCCTATTACCACGATGCTGCGGCCGCTCTAGTTGTTGATGGTACTCCCGTTGCCTTTGCAGAGGAAGAGCGATTTAGCAGACACAAGCACACTGGTGAATTTCCAGTTCAGGCAATCAAGTACTGTCTCGACCAAGCTGGATTGAAAATCCACGAGGTTGATCATATTGCTTTCTATTTTAATCCTCGAATTGTATTATCATCTTTTGCGCGCGACTTGCCAGGTCTTATCACCCGACATGGAATACGTGCTGCCTACCAACGCGGGCTATGGACAGCATCATTTATGCGGGAAGTCGATTTGCTACGTCACCGTCTGAACTACCGTGGTTCAATAACTTGGGTTGAACATCACAAAGCTCACGCAGCTTATGTCTTTTATTTGTCCCCGTTCGAGCGGGCTGCGATTCTGACCCTAGATAGTATTGGGGAGCGTGCAACAACTACCATCTCTCTCGGCGAAAGCAACTCAATTACTACGATTGAAGCCATTTATGACCCTCATTCATTAGGTTATCTATATGGAGCTGTAACACAGCACTTAGGATACAAAAGGGGCGATAGGGAAGGAACCGTAATGGCTTTGGCAGCATATGGCGATCCGTCAGTCTATGATTTTGAGAATGTGTTGCACATCGCTCCCAACGGGCGTTTTACCCTGAATCTAATATATGTGGCACGCCGTTATTCGTGGGCAGACGGTAGGCGACTGACACCAGCCTTTGAGGAGAAATTCGGTCCCGCACGCAAACCAGATGAGCCAATCACTGATCACCATCGCAACTTAGCGGCTGCACTGCAAGCTCGCACAGAGCAAGCCGTACTAGCATTATCAGAACGCGCATTGAAGTTGACCGATTCTCACTACTTATGTATGGCTGGTGGCGTAGCCCTAAACAGTGTTATCAACTCCAGAGTGCGGACGCAGCTGGGCGTAAGAGGTTTATTCATTGCTCCTGCGGCAAATGATGCTGGGACTGCGCTGGGAGCTGCTCTGTATGTTTATGCAGCGCAAACTGGGCTTAGGCCTAACGTTCAAGAGCGAGTGTATCTCGGTCCGAAATACGATGACGCAGACATTCGATATTTGCTTGAATTGACTGACGTACCATACGAGTATCTAGACAAACCAGCACAGAAAGCAGCGAGCTTACTAACTCAAGGTAACATAATTGGCTGGTTTCAAGGAAGGATGGAGAGTGGTCCCCGAACATTGGGTAACCGAAGTATATTGGCTGATCCCTCTATCCCTGACATAAAGGACCGTATCAATGCACGAGTGAAGTTTCGCGAACCGTTTAGACCATTCGCTCCCTCTGTATTACATGAACACCAGCACAAATGGTTCTCTTGCGGAAGTTTGGATCTACCCTATATGCTAGAAGTTGTGGAGTTCTTACCCAACCAAGCCAGCAAAGTTCCAGCAGTTATGCATGTTGATAATACAGCACGCATTCAAACTGTTCGTAGGGATATGAACCCCATGTACTACTCCTTGATTCACGCCTTTCATGAATTGAAGGGTATTCCAATGATTCTTAATACATCCTTCAATGTTAAGGGAGAACCAATTGTGTGTTCACCGTCTGATGCCCTGCGTTGCTTCTACAGTACCGGGTTAGATGCCTTGATATGGAGCATTTCTTGATACAAAAGAGGTATACTTGATGTTGTTTGTAAGAAGTGAAAGTTTCAGTGAATTGTATGTGGAGGTAATACAGAGAGTACTACAAGAAGGACAATTGGTCGCTCCTCGTGGGCTAGCGACCGTCGAGGTGTGTCCAGCTCACTTGGTGCTGGAGAATCCACGCAATCGTTTCTTACAGGTGACCGAACGAAGAATTAACCCTGCATTTGCGGTCGCGGAAGCAGTGTGGATTCTGTCGGGGAGCGATGCTTCTTGGATTTTCACATTCAATGCCAACCTATTTCAATTCACTGATAATGGGGTTTTGAAAGGTGCTTATGGACCTCGCATAAGACGGTGGCAAGCGAATCTCGACCAACTCGACACTGTTCGCCAATTGTTGATTCGTCAACCCGAAACTCGCCAAGCTGTTATACAGATTTTTGATCCTGAAATCGATTATCAAGGATATCGCGATGTAGCCTGCACCTTAAATCATCGGTTCCTTCTGCGAGGTGGCCGTCTGCACATGTTAACCACAATGCGCAGTCAAGACATCTGGCTAGGTATGCCTTATGATATCCTCACTAACACACTACTGCATGAGCTGATGGCAGGCTGGGTTGGCTGCGAAATCGGTAGCTATCATCACAGGGTTGACTCTTTGCATCTTTACACACGTGACCTAGGGTCTGCCAAACGTGTGGAAGTATTAGATAACTTGAGGGAAGAGCCCCCTGAGAACTTCCAAGTTGAGTGGGAAGAGTTTGATGCCATTCTTAGGAATCTTGTCAGAGGACATGATGTAGAAAACCCCAGTTGGCAGAACTTTGGTCTCATTATGCGGAGTTATCGGGCATGGAAAAACAATGACACAAGGGCTGCTGTTCAAATAGCTGAGACGGTGACTGGTTGGCTCGGAGCAGAACTCAGGCAGTGGTACTCACAACACCTGCGAACTCCCACAGAGAACAGCCTATGAAAGCGAAACGTCTTCTGGGACGGGGGATGTTCAAGTACACAACATCCTATGAAGCAATGTGGACAAAGTATCTCGCCCCGGGTGTTTTTGTAGGTTACTGGGGGGGATGGTTAGTCCAAAGACGTATTAAGGGTATGAGGCTTGATGAAATCGAATATGCTGAACAAAAACCAATATTGCTGAATGTAGTCTCTAGGCTTGGGGAACTCCACAGACGGGCCCTCTCTTCGGATGCTCCAAGGTTACGTTCTATGACTGATTGGTATAGTAATCTGTACAGAATCTGGAGAACGCCGCGATACTCCATAGACAATCAGGAGTGGCAGATTTTCGAATGCCTACAGCCGCTTCTCAGTGCATTATCCAATGTTGATACGCAGGGTGTCTTCAAAGACGCTAATCCGCGCAACTGGATAGTCTCGAGTGGCACTGCTTTCGCAATTGACTTCGGTGCTATGTCAACCGCTTCTTTTTCGTCTGATTTCGCTCAGCTCATTGATTACTACAAACCAATTGATGAATCATTATGGGATGAGTTGATTCAATACTGGGCAGACAGTTTTGGTGCTGGTGCTCCCGTTCGTCAGATCAAGATTGATTTGCCAACAATCCTCATTTACTCAGCTTTGTGCAGGATCCCATTTCATGAACGTTCTCAACGCCGGCAATGGGATCTTCGTGCAGCGAATCGCGCTAGACAATATGGCTGGAAGAAATTTGCCGATACCTTGAAGGCGGCGGCTGAGGAACCTGAGTTAGTCGAGTAGAATCAGCCATTTCAGGAGAGTAGCCGATGCGTTTATCCCAAAGGTGGCAAGGATGGCGGCCAGATGACTATACTGACAAGGAGGCAATCAGGAAGAAACTATATGGAGATCCGAGACGATATGAGCTTAGGGGGCAAACCCTTGCTCAGTACACACGCGGCACTCCCGCACAAATCCTTAGAATTGGCTTGGACTTGCTAGACTTGAAGCCTAGCGAAGTCGTCGCGGACGCGGGTGCTGGCAGCGGTTATTTTGCGGATCTCGTTAGTAGTCGAACGGGGAATCCAGTATTCGCCTTTGATATATCATCTGGTCAGGTACTCAATGGCTACCGACGTTACCCACATCTGCACTGGTGTGTTTGTGATGTCGAAGCGATACCTGCACCCAGTCAACGGTTCGACGCAGCTTGTGCCAACTTTATGCTCTACCATTTGTTACGACCAGAGATAGCCCTGTTTGAATTAGCGCGCATACTTCGCAATGAGGGCAGATTGTTAATCCTAACAAAGGGACACAACACCTACGCTGAAATGGATAGATGGTATCGCCTAGCACTTGCTCAGTTTGGTTTATCTGATAACGCGCCACGTGATGAATCTCGCATATCTGAACTCAATATAGACGAACTGCTTCCACCAGCAATGCAGGTTGAGAAAAGGGTATGTGTCGAATCTTGGGTAGATTTCCCAACAGTTGAGGCACTGTTGGACTATTTTGCTAGTACGCCCCGATACCATTATTACGTTACAGAAGAGCAATGGAAGAATTTGCTAGGAGCTATAGGCCAAGAGGCCCCAAAAGCGGGGTTGAGTATCCGCAAGATTGAGTGGGCATTTCTTGTGCGCGTCCGACATTATTAGCGTATACCACGAAGTCAGACCAGGTTTGATTACGATGAACGCAAAAGAATGGCTGTTGCCACAGGCTCTGGTGGCACAACTCGTAAAGCAAGCAGTTACAATACAAGGACTATCCTACAGTCCATACTCAAATAAGAGCATTGGCAGTGCCGTTTTTGGACTTGATAAATCAGGAAGAGCCGTAATGGCCGCTGGAACTAATGTTGAATTTGTATCATATGGCCTAACTCTTTGTGCAGAGAGTGTGGCCCTAGCAAATGCAGTAACTCAGGGTACGCGAGAACTAATAGCTGTAGTATGTGTGGGACATAGTGAGAAAATACAGACTGTTTGTGGAGCATGTCGTCAAAGGTTGGCGGAATTCATCGTTGGTGCACCCGCTTGGCTGATAGCAACAGCAAAAGGTGGTGGTCCCGTCCAGGTTTTTAGGATTGATCAGTGCTGGAGCGATTTGATACCGTATCAAATGCACTCATCCAATATTTCTAGAGAAAGCAACGTGATACAAGCTCTCAAGGGGTACTATGATGAGCAAGCGGATCGGGTATAGTTGTTGGGGGTTTCTTGGAAACGGAATCGTAGATACACCCGATGGAGGACGTAGTCACCGCCCGACCTTGATTAGGGGATTGATAAGACGTGGTTACAAGGTGATTATGCTTCAGCTGGACCGTGATAGATTTGAAGCAAGAGAAACTGTTGACTTAGGACAGACTTACGGTTCGGGATTCCCAGACATTGATGTTTTGTTTCTAGAGTGGCGTTGGCCGATTCCAGGGCGCAATGACAATCCCGCTATCCCTGGTTATACTCCTGACCTAGCACGACAGCGTGAGTTGGTTCGATATTACGCATCGCGTGTGCCAATCGTTGTTTGGGATAAAGATCAACAGCTTGCACATAGTCCAGTGGATGATCGCTTAGCATTGGTTAAAGCCAATACGTATGTCTTGGAACCTAGCTTATATCTCTCAGCCCCGGATCGCGCTCGTGCCCTCTTTCCCGTCGAGCCTGGCAATCTGTGCGTTCCCCCTGAACGGGGCAGACGCACCATTGAGCTAATCTACATTGGTAACCAATATGATCGAGATCGTGTTTATGATCAATATATTGTTAGTGCAGCAAAGTATATTCCCGTTCACGTTTATGGAAAATGGCCACGATATGCTACTGTGCCTGGCTTGACTCATCATGGGAGGATTGGTTTATCGAGAGTCGTCGAGCTTTATCAGCAATCAGTGGCGACAGTTCTATTAGCACCTGACCGATATATGAAAACGGGCCAGTTCACTCAACGGATCTTTGAATCAGTAATCGGTGGATGTATTCCTTTAGTACCAGCTGATTATCGCGGTTCAGATATCTTGCTGCCACCTTTTGCACACGCTAATACAGGATGTGGTGTTGTTAAACGTGTTCGAGAGATTCAAGCTATGTCCTTCGAGGAGTGGCAAGAGCTAGTACACGAACAAATGTCTCTTCTAGAACCATTTCACGTTGATCATACTCTTGATGCAGTAGAATCGGCAATAAACTGTCAGACGCCACAGTTCAAAGATATGTCGCCACTTGGAGACAAGATTTAGCAGAGTTGTAGTTGTAAATTCCCTATGCCAGTTCTCGAAACTCAGTGACCATTGTCCGTGGTTAACATGCGGGCTAACACTGTGTTCAGCCGACGCCGCTTCGCTAAGCTACGCGGCGCGGCTGAACACGACCATTATGCAACCAACTGGAGCGAAGGCCCTGTGAAGATGATGAGAAAAGAGGTAATTGACGATGGCTAACGTTACTTCGGATAGCTCGATTGGGGAACTCGTTTTGATACCTGGTGGCGAGTTCCTCATGGGCTCGGATTCAGAGGGAGATCATAGCCCCGTTCACAAGGTGTACGTTGACTCCTTCTACATGGACAAGTATGAGGTGACGAACGGGCAGTATCTGAGGTTCTGCCAGGCAACGGGACACCGCCTACCAGACTTTTGGGGCATGGACGGTTTCCGGTGTGGCCCGGACTACCCGAACCATCCAGTGATTACGGTGAGTTGGTACGATGCTACTGTGTATGCGGAGTGGTGTGGCAAGCGACTCCCGACTGAGGCCGAGTGGGAGTACGCAGCCAGAGGGGGGCTGGTAGGCATGAGCTTCCCCAACGGTGACACGCTCCAACCATCCGACGGGAACTACAACCGGTCAGGCAAGGGCGGCCCGGTCGCCGTCGGCAGCTACCCCCCAAACGGCTTTGGCCTTTGTGATATGCAGGGAAACGTTGTCGAGTGGGTCTGGGATCTCTACGATCCAGATTACTACTCGTCGAGTCCTTCGGTGAATCCGCAGGGGCCCGAGTCTGGCAGGTTCCGGGTCATCCGAGGGGGTGGTTGGCACTCAGGTGCGTCTTGTAACCGGGTGTACTACAGAAATGCGCTTCCGCCAGGCTGGGCGGATTTCAATGTGGGCTTCCGGTGCGCGAAGGATCTCGAGTCGCACGACGATGCTGACACAGCGGGCTCGTAGCGGCGTGCCCAGGAATGGTCTAGAGAGCGTCTCATCGCGGAGGCTTACGGAGTTGGATGGTAGCGAGTTTGAAAAGCTGCTTGGTGTGGTGGGCGCGTACTGTGGTTAGTGGACTGACTGTAAGCTATGGAAGTGTCAAGTCAATATAAGGTCAATTCAATCACAGATGTGGTTAGCGTGGAAGGTCTAACAGAACGCGTAGATCTCTATCGCGTTGATGCGTGCCGCAAGCTGGATGCTGAACAGCGGTCAAAAATGGGGCAGTTTTTCACACCGCCCTCTGTGGCCCGATTCATGGCCTCTCTGTTTGGGGACTCGTCGCCAGAACTCCGCCTGCTAGATGCGGGAGCGGGGGTGGGAACTCTGACAGTGGCATTCGTGGAGGAGGGTTGCCAGCGTGATGCACGACCGCGCAGTATTTCAGTCATAGCTTACGAGCTGGAGCCACTGTTGGTTGAATACCTCCATTCCACGCTGGTTGAATGTCAAGAGGTATGTCAGGAACGCGGGGTGGAACTCGTTGGGAAGGTGTTAGAAGAAGATTTCATCAGTGCGGGTGTGGAAATGCTGAGGGGAGGACTGTTCCCCGTCGAGCGCCATTCATTCAACCGCGCTATTCTGAATCCTCCGTACAAAAAAATCCGAAGTGACTCAAGGCATCGTCGTCTGCTCAGCAGCATTGGCATAGAAACTGGCAATTTGTACTCTGCCTTCCTCGCGATTGCCATTGACCTATTGGAACCAGGCGGCGAGCTGGTCGCCATTACCCCCCGCAGTTTTTGCAATGGCCCCTATTTTAAGCCTTTCCGCAAGTTATTCCTGAAAGCTATGGCATTGCGTCGCATCCACGTTTTTGAGTCAAGGGAGGAAGCGTTCAGGACTGACGATGTTCTGCAAGAAAACATCATCTTCCATGCAGTCAAGAGCGGTAAGCGGGGAAGGGTTCTCATCTCTGCCAGTCATGGCCCAGCTAAGGAAAGCATGACTGTCCGCGAAGTGGACTATGAACAAGTCGTCAAGCCCGATGATCCAGACTTGATTATCCACATTGCTACCAGCGAAATGGATCAATTCGTGTTGGATCGGATAAGCGTCTTCCCGCACTCTCTGGACGATCTTGGGATTGCCGTTTCCACGGGGCGTGTCGTTGACTTTCGGGCTAAAGACTTCTTGCGGGCGGATCCTGGTGAGGACGCCATGCCTCTCGTATATCCAACCCATTTTCACAATGGGTTCGTCCGATGGCCCAAGCCTGGTGGCAAGAAGCCAAATGCAATTGCTTTGGCCTCGCGGACTGAATCCCTGCTGTTGCCCTCTGGAGACTATGTTCTCGTCAAGCGTTTCTCGTCCAAAGAGGAACGCCGTCGCATCGTGGCTGCCATCTATGACCGGAAACAGATTTCGGCCCCGTATGTGGGTTTTGAAAATCACCTGAATGTTTATCATCGTGACCATGCCGGACTGCCCACGGAACTGGTAAAGGGCCTCGCTGTTTTTCTGAACTCGACTCTGGTGGATAGCTACTTCCGTCAGTTCAACGGTCACACTCAAGTCAATGCAACCGACCTCAGGATGCTGCGGTATCCGAGCCAGGAGGTCCTGGAGGCACTTGGTGCAAGTGTCGGAGACAAATTCCCATCCCAAAGGGAAATTGATGAATTGTTGGAAAAGGAGATCCATCGAATGGCAGACATACAATCCCCTGATCCTGTGGCTGCAAAGCAGAAGATTGACGACGCACTGGAGATTCTAAAGACTCTTGGTATGCCAAGGGGCCAACAGAACGAGCGTTCCGCCCTCACCCTGCTGGCGCTGCTGGACCTGAAACCGGAAACGCCCTGGGCCGAGGCAGGAGACCCTCTGATGGGTATTACGCCTATCATGGATTTCTGTAGAGACCATTACGGAAAGCAATACGCCCCGAACACCCGTGAGACTTTCCGCAGGCAGACTATGCACCAGTTCGTGGATGCTGGTCTCGCCGTGCCTAACCCAGATGACCCAAGCAGGCCGGTCAACAGTCCCAGGTTCTGCTACCAGATTGAACCGACTGCCCTCAGATTGCTCAGGACCTGTGGAATGCCTGCCTGGGCGGACAACTTGAAAACCTACTTGGGATCAGTGGTGACGTTGAAGCAGCGTTACGCACGAGCGCGCGAGTTGAAGATGGTTCCTGTAACGCTGGCAGAAGGACAGGAGGTCTATCTGACACCAGGCGCGCACAGCAGACTCATGAAAGCCATCGTTGATGAGTTTGCACCGAGGTTCGTGCCCGGTGGTTATGTTATCTATGTGGGCGATACAGGCGATAAGTGGAGGTATTTCGACGAGGAAGCGCTCCGAGCTCTGGGCGTGACGGTGGATGTCCATGGGAAGATGCCCGATGTAGTGATCCATCATGTCGAGAAAGACTGGCTGGTTCTAATTGAGGCGGTTACAAGTCACGGCCCAGTCAACGCCAAGCGCCGGGAGGAATTAGCAGCGCTTTTCCAGGATGCGCGACCTGGGCTGGTTTATGTTACGGCCTTCCTCACTCGCAGCGACATGGCGAGGTACATTGGTGACATCTCCTGGGAAACAGAGGTCTGGGTCAAGGAAGCAGGGACGCATCTCATTCACTTCGATGGCAAGCGCTTCCTGGGGCCTTATGACGGCTGATAAGTCGCTGGGTGGGAGTATAAGAAGTCATTCCCTGAAAGACCCATGAACAGGACACGCCAACCATCCCAGGCAAAAGTCAGCCTGGCGCGGGCGCTTTCGAAACTGGGGTATTGCTCGCGCACCCAGGCCCAAGCCCTGATTCAGGCAGGACGAGTGCAGGTCAATGGCGCTGTCCAGCGAGCGCCGTCCTGGCGGGTAGACGTTCGACGTGACCGCATCACGGTGGACGGGCAACGGGTCACAGCGGCTGCCAAAGTGTACCTGATGCTGAACAAACCCCGCGGCCTGGTGACCACCATCACCGACGAGCGAGGGCGCGAGACGGTATACCACTGTCTGACCGATTCCTCCCTGCCCTGGGTATCTCCGGTAGGGCGGCTGGACAAGGCCAGCGAGGGGTTGTTGCTGTTCACCAACGACACCCAATGGGCAGCGCGTATTCTGGACCCCGCCACGCATCTGGACAAGACATACCACGTACAAATCAACTGCGTGGCCGATGACCACCTGCTGCAACAACTGCAGAGCGGAGTCGTTGACGCGGGGGAGACCTTGAGAGCCAGGAGCGTGCGTCTGCTGCGTCACGGCCCGCGCAACAGTTGGCTGGAAATCGTTCTGGATGAGGGCAAGAACCGTCACATCCGCCGCATGCTAGAAGCGCTGGACGTGAGCGTGCTGAGGCTGGTGCGGGTCTCCATCGGGCCGCTGGAACTGGGAGAGCTCAAGAAAGGCGAATATCGCCACTTGACGGTGGCGGAACGCGACGTGGTGTTGAATGGGACCGGTTGTGGGGAGTAAGAGAAACATCAAATCTTCGCTTCTGGTAGTGTGCCTCAGCATCTCACTACTGGCGGCCTGCGGGCCTGCTCCGACCGCTACTTCTGTTGCTGAGTTGCCTACAGCCACTCCTATGGTGACTCCTCCTGCCACGCCAACTCTCACTCCCAACCCAACGCCAACAAGCACACCCACGCCTGCTGCTTATACCTTCACCTACGAGGTCGTCAATGCTTATCCTCATGACCGGAACGCTTTCACCGAAGGATTGGTTTTTGAAAGCGGTGTTTTGTATGAAGGAACAGGGCGGCAGGGATACTCCACTTTGCGCAGAGTGGAATTGACAACTGGAGATGTCCTGCAAATCCGCAAGTTGCCAGACCAGCTCTTTGGTGAAGGCATAACCATCTTCGGTGAAAGGATCATCCAGTTGACCTGGCAATCCGGTGTCGGTTTCGTCTACGATAAGAACAGTTTTGAGCTGCTAGAAGAGTTCCACTATCCAACTGAAGGCTGGGGCATCACGCACGATGGAGAGCGCTTGATCATGAGCGATGGCACCTCGACGCTTCGTTTCCTGGACCCTGAGACCTTTGAGGAAATCGGTCGGATTGAAGTACGCGACGAGGATGGGCCGCTGACCAGGCTCAACGAACTGGAATACGTTCAGGGAGAAATCTACGCCAACGTGTGGCAAACGGACCGCATCGCCAGGGTCGCACCTGATACTGGTGACGTAATCGGATGGATAGAACTGGCAGGGCTTCTGAGTCCGGAGGATCGTACTGAGCCAGTGGACGTTCTCAACGGCATCGCCTATGACGCAGAGAATGATCGGTTGTTCGTTACCGGAAAGCTTTGGCCCAGGCTCTTTGAAATTGAGCTGGCCCCTCTGGAATAGCTGACAATGCAAAACTCAAGGAGAAGGTTATGGAAGATCTCAGGCTGATCACATATTGCGGGCTCTACTGTGGCCTCTGCGCTCAGCGTGGGCGTATCCCATGCCAGGCGAGCGCGCTCAGGGCATCAATGACCAACGAGGGCTACGAGTTCTGGGGCCAGGAACTCACTGGATTCAATGAGTTCTGGGAGTTCCTGACCGACCTCTGCGATCCTGACAAAGCCTGCCCTGGATGTCGGCAAGGCGGTGGGCCACCTTTCTGCGGCATCAGAAAATGCGCCCGCCAACGAGGAGTTGAAATCTGTGCCTTCTGCGAGGAGTACCCCTGTGAGCGGGTGCTTGCTCTCGCGAAAGGCTATCCGACTCTGATTGCAGACGGGCAGAGAATGCGAGAGATAGGGATCGAAGCCTGGATTCAGGAACAGGAGAAGCGCGCCGAGACAGGGTTCGCCTACGTTGATATTCGGTGCTACCCGTACAGCGTTCCTGAAGAGTGAGCATCTGAATAAGCAGGTCTTCACGAATTCCTTGCGCTTTTGCCTGACCCGCGCCGCCGTGGAACAGGCGGCGCTGGAGAGCAGAACATGCCAAAAAGATCCTCTAGCAGCCTGTCGGAGAGGGCGTGCTCCCAGACTTCGGAAGTCTTGATCCGAGAACTCTTAGTGCATCAACTACCTGAAAGCGACTGAAATCCCTGCAAGCTTGAGCTACTATGGAGACTTCCGAAGTCTTCTCCGACAAGCTCCTAGCACCGGCTCTTCAGGCCGGTGCGGCCAGAGGCAAAGGAGACCGTGCCCGTCTACGTGATACAGGGAATTGGCTACGGCTTTGCGGCTGCTGTGCAGCCTGGCCCTTTTCAGGCTTACATCATAGCGCAAACGTTGAACAACGGGTGGCGAAACACCCTGCTTGCAGCCCTCGCCCCTCTCATCAGCGACGGCCCCATCATCGCCCTGGTCTTGCTGGTGTTGAGCCAGGTGCCAGAGGGGATGCAGCGATTCCTCTACGTCGCCAGTGGGCTATTCGTCCTCTACCTGGCAGTGAGCGCTTTCATCGCGTGGCGCAACTTTGGCACGGCAAGCGTGGCGGCGCCCCCATCCAGACAACGGAGTCTGTTCAGAGCGGCGATGATGAACGTGTTGAATCCTGGCCCGTACATCTATTGGAGTCTGGTCACTGGCCCCATTTTGTTAAAAGGTTGGCGCGAAGCTCCAGCCAATGGGATCGGTTTTCTGGCTGGCTTCTACGCGGCAATGATTCTCAGTTTGGCAGGCATCATTGTGCTTTTCGGCACAGCCAGGCAGCTTGGCCCAAAGGTAAACCGCGCCATGCTGGGGATGTCAGTCGTTGCCCTGGCATGTTTTGGACTCTATCAATTGTGGCTTGGGGTGTCGGGTTAGCACGATGTACAGTGAACAAACTTGGAGGTGATACACATGAACGATTTAGTCGAACTATGGGAAAAGCCTCTCGCTGAGGAGATATACATGATAGCAGGCTGGCACCAATGGGCAGACGCCGGCGCTATTTCATCAGGCTTGCCTCAATACCTCATAGACCAAACCGGTGCGAGAAGAATCGGGGAGATCAAGTCTGACAGGTTTTACCTGTTCCAAATCCCTGGTACTCACCATTTTTTGAGACCAGAGGTAAAGCTTGACGAAGGGTATAGGCAAGAACTAAGAATCAGGAAGAACGAGTTCTATTATTCGGGCGATGACAGAAAGGGTCTGGTCGTTTTCCTGGGAGAAGAGCCTCACCTGAACGTGGAACTATATGCAGAGGCCTTCTTTCACGCCGTGAAGGAATTGGGCGTGAGAAGAGTCGCTGCAGTTGGCGGGGTATATGGTGCCATGCCTTATGACAGGGATAGGGAAGTATCTTGCGTCTATAGTCTTCCAGAGATGAAGGTCGAGCTTGCCGAATACGCGGTCAAGTTCTCCAACTACGAAGGCGGGGCAACCATCGGCACGTACTTCGTTGATAGGGCGGAGCAAAGTGAAGTAGAGTTTCTCGTCTTCTATGCCTTTGTTCCAGCTTATGACCTCTCAGAGCTCTCAACGCACCTCCAGGGCCTGAGGATAGAGAATGACTTCAAGGCCTGGTATGACCTCACGACAAGGTTGAACCACATGTTCGACCTGGAGGTGGATCTGTCAGGCCTCAGGAGGCAGGGCGATGAACTCACTTCGTCAATGGATTACAAGATTGATGAGCTGGAAAGGGCGATGCCACAGCTTAAAGTAAGAGAGTACGTGGAGAGCCTGACCAGGGACTTCGTAGAGATGTCCTTCATGCCTCTCAGCGAGGTATGGGAGAGGGAGTTGGGAGACCTCTTCGAGGACATGGAGGACTGACGTGGTGAAGGCGGAGGAGTGACCTATGCGAGCAGAGATCATTTCCATTGGAACAGAACTACTGCTAGGTGCCATCGTGGACACCAACGCGGCCTACATCTCCCGACAGTTGGCTGAGATCGGCATTGACCTGTACCATCGCCTGACGGTGGGGGACAACGAGGGGCGCATCGCTGACTGCATCGAAGAGGCTCTGGAGAGGGCCGACGTGGTGATCTGCAGCGGCGGGTTGGGTCCCACGGTGGACGACGTCACTCGCCAGGCTGTGGCGCGGGCCACGGGCCGGGAGTTGGTGCTGGACCAGGAGATGCTGGGCTGGATCGAGGAGCGCTTTCGCGGCTGGGGCCATCCCATGAGCGAGAACAACCGCCGCCAGGCCTTCAAGCCCGAAGGCGCCATCGCCATCGAGAACCCGGTGGGCACCGCACCCATCTTCATCGTCCAGGATGAGCGGGGCGACGTGATCGTGCTGCCCGGCGTGCCCCACGAGATGGAGTATCTGATGGACCACGAGGTGATCCCCTACCTCAAGCGCAAGCTGGGCCACCAGGAGGTGATCAAGACCCGCGTGCTGCGCACGGTGGGCATCGGGGAGTCACAGGTGGACTCGCGCATCGGCGATCTGATGGAGAGCACCAATCCCACCGTGGGGCTGGCTGCCCACCCGGGCCAGACCGACGTGCGCATCGTGGCCAAGGCGCTCAGCGAGGAAGAGGCGGAGCGGCTCATCGCGGAGATGGAGCGGCAGGTGCGGGAGCGGCTGGGAGAGGTGATCTACGGAGCGGGAGACGAGACGGTAGCGGAGGTGGTGGTTCGGATGCTCGCCGAACGGGAGTTGACCCTGGGCACCGTAGAGTGTGGGGTAGACGGCATGGTCAGCCATCGCATCTTTGACGCGCCAGATGGCCCCGCCGTGCTGGGGAACTGCCTGCTCGTTGACACAGTGGAGGAGGCCATCGGCTTCTTGGATCTGCCTCGGTCGCAGTTCAAAAAGGCGGACGATTTCTCGGCCCAGGCAGCCCAGGCAGCGGCGCGGGAGGGACGTGCCTTTCTGGAGGTGGACTTCTGCCTGGCGGTATGGGTGCGAGCCCCCATCGCCGACGATCCAGCAGAGCGGCAGCCCATGCACATCGCCCTGGACACAGGCCAGGAAGTGAGCGTCAAGACCTTCCAGTATGGGGGGCATACTGAGCGGGCCATGGGTTGGCTGGTGAACCGGGCGCTGGACATGGTGCGGCGGGCGCTGATGATGCAACGGATAAACAACGGATAAACGGATGGGAGTTTGGACGTATCCGCTTTTATGAGTAAAACCACTTTCCAACAACGCCTCTGGCCCAACTTCACTGTCCAGCGCCCCGAACCCGACGACCTGACCCTGCGCTACGGCGGCGCGGACTGCAGCATTGTAGGCTATCCCCATCAACTTCCGCGACTTCGGCGACCGCCGCAGCAACCCCGCTCATTGGGCCCAGGACACGGAGACCTCGAACCGTGATGTAGCTCCCCAGAGTTGACTTTTTCCCCCAGTTGTTATATCCTTTAGGCCGCTTTCAAATCAACATCAAAGGAGATGAGTTATGAGCACAAAAGACATCCAGAAGATGAGGCAAGCCCACAAGGTGCTGGCCGAGTTCGATTATGAGTTGAGCGAAGTGGAGAAGGGCTATGCCAACCGAACGCTCTACGTCAACCTCTCCGACAACGCTATCGCCAGCAAGCCGGTGACCCAGCAGATGAAGGACGTGTTCACCGGTGGCAAGGGCTTTGGCCTGTGGCTGCTGTGGAATGGGGTCACGGGCGACACGAAATGGAACGATCCAGAGAATGAGATCGTCATCGCTTCCGGCCCCATCGGCGGGACCACCCAATACCCCGGCGCTGGCAAGAGCCTGGTGGTTAGTATTTCGCCCACGACCCACTCGGTGATGGATAGCAACGTGGGCGGCCACTTCGGCCCGCTGCTCAAGTTCGCAGGGTGGGATGCCCTCGAGATCCAGGGCCAGGCCGAGAAAGACGTGATCGTCTTCATTGACGGGAACGAGGGGAAGGTTACCATCGAGGAGGCGCCTGAGGAAGCCGTGGACAGCCACCTCATTGGGGAGCAGATGGCGGAGATGTTCGCCGACACTGAACGGGAGAAGCGCGACATCTCGACCGTCTCGGCGGGAAGCGGCGCCGATCACGCCCTCATCGGCTGCCTCAATTTCAGTTGGTACGACGTGCGCCGCAAGAAGGTGCGCTTCAAACAGGCTGGTCGGGGCGGCATCGGCACGGTTCTCAGGGATAAGAAGATCAAAGCCCTGGTGGTCAAGTACGGCGGCGGCAAAGCGGCTGCCAACAACCCCGCGGACAGGAAGCGCATCACCAAGGTAGGCTCCAGGATCAACCAGGAGATCCGCGATTACGATGCGGTGCAGAATAGAATGCGCAATACAGGCACGGCTTACCTGGTCACAATCATGAACGACTACGATCTGTTGCCAGTGCACAACTTCAAGTTCGGCGCACACCCGGAAGTCGAAAGGCTGTCGAGGGAAGTGTGGGAAAGCAAGTTCACCCAGGGCCTACCTGACGGCTGCTGGCTGGGCTGCACCATGAGCTGCTCCCACGCCGTGGATGGATACACAGTCAGGACGGGGCCATACAAAGGGCAGGTGGTGATCGTTGATGGCCCAGAGTACGAGACCATCGCCGGCTGCGGCTCCAGTTGCGGCATCTTCGATCCCGACGCGCTCCTGGAGATCAACTTCTACTGCGACACCTACGGCCTGGACACCATCTCCTTCGGCACTTCCACCGCCTTCATCATGGAGTGCTACGAAGCGGGCATCCTCAACAAAGAAATCACTGACGGATTGGATCTGAACTTCGGCAACGCCGACGCTGCCCTCGAGCTGCTGCATCAGATGGGGCAGGGCGAGGGTTTCGGCGCTATTGTCGGGCAGGGCATCCGCCGCATGAAACACATCTTCGCCCAGGAGTATGGTGGCGATCCTCGGTTCATGCAGGACATCGGCATGGAGGCCAAGGGGCTGGAGTACTCGGAGTACGTGACCAAGGAATCGCTGGCCCAGCAGGGCGGCTACGGACTGGCCAGCAAAGGTCCGCAGCACGACGAGGCCTGGCTGATCTTCATGGACATGGTCAACAACCAGTTGCCCACCTTCGAGGACAAGGCAGAAGCTCTGCACTACTTCCCCGTATGGCGCACCTGGTTCGGGCTGTGCGGGCTGTGCAAGCTACCCTGGAACGACATCACGCCGACGGACAACGCCGAGACCGACGAGCCGTCCAAGATACCGGAGCACGTGCAGAACTACGTGGAGCTTTTCTCCGGCGTGACGGGACGGGAAGTGACCAAAGAAGACCTCATCACCATGTCCGAGCAGGTGTACAACTTCCAGCGCGTCTTCAACTTGAAGATGGGATTCGGCACCCGCCAGCACGACGCCATCCCCTATCGCTCCATGGGGCCGGTGACGGTCGAGGAATACGAATCCCGCACCGAGCGATACGACAGGCAGCTCAAGGAACTGGTGGGATGCGACCCAGAGGGCAAGACCACCGAGGAGAAGATGGCCGCCCTGCGAGCGTACCGCGAGGAGCAGTACGAGTTGTTGATTGATGTCGTCTACAAGCGCCGTGGCTGGACGCCCGACGGCATTCCCACCCCGGAAACCCTCAAGCGGCTGCACATAGACTTCCCCGACGTGCTGGAACTGGTGAGACAACACATCGAGTAGCGCCAAGAGGCCCCCTCCCTCTCCCAAGGTTTGGGAGAGGGAGGGGATGCCCGAAGGGCGGGGGAGGGTGAGGGATAGCGAGATGATTCGAGTCAATAACAAGTTCGACGTCGAGTGGCAAGAGGGAACGACCGTGAACTCTATCTTGAAGATCCTCAAGTTCACCTTCCCGATGGTCGTAGTCTCGGTGAATGGCAAGATCGTCCCCAGGAGCGAGTACGGAACGACGAGGATTGGGGACAACGACGCGGTAAAGGTCATTCACCTCGTCGCTGGTGGATGACATGAGTAACGAGGCAACGAGAAATGAGTGATGAGGAACGAGAAATAAGTGACGAGGGAGACGCCTCCCCGCTACCTGTTACTCGTTACCCCGTTACTACATCTAATATCAAGGAGGATATAGAATCAAAATGGTCAACAAAACGCAACTACCTGGCCCCAGGGCCAGGGCATGGGTCGAGAAGGATGCAGCCGCTGTCTCTCCTTCCTACACCCGTTCTTACCCCTTTGTGATGGACCACGGTCAGGGCTCGGAGGTCTGGGACGTGGACGGCAATCGCTTCATTGATTTCAATGCCGGCATCGCCGTCACAGCCACGGGCCACGCCCATCCCACTGTTGTCAAGGCCATCCAGGAGCAAGCCGAGAAGTTCATCCACATGTCCGGGACAGACTTCTACTACCCCGTCCAGATCAAGCTGGCGGAGAAGCTCAATGCCCTGGTCCCGATAGATGAGGAGACCCAGGTCTTTTTCACTAACTCGGGTACCGAGTCGGTAGAGGCAGCTTTCAAACTGGCCCGCTACCGCATGGGATGTTTCCGCATGTTGGCCTTCATCGGTGCCTTCCACGGCCGCAGCATGGGTTCATTATCCCTGACCGGATCGAAGTACGTGCAACGCAAGGGCTTCGCGCCTTTGGTGCCAGGGGTGACGCATGTGCCTTACGCCTATTGCTATCGCTGCCCCTTTAACCTGGAGTATCCATCCTGCGACATCTACTGCGTAGACTACATCGAGGAAACCATCTTTCGCTACCTGATCCCTGCTGACGAAGTAGCAGCCATCTTTGTCGAGCCCATCCAGGGCGAGGGAGGTTATATAGTGCCACCCCCAGAGTGGCACGGTCGGCTCAAAGCATTGATGGAAAAGTACGACATCCTGTACGTTGTTGACGAGATCCAGACAGGTTTCGGGCGCACCGGCAAGATGTTCGCCATTGAGCACTGGGGGGTGGAGCCCGACATCGTCTGCATGGCCAAGGGGATTGCCTCTGGCATGCCCCTCGGGGCAATGGTGGCCAGGAAATCACTGATGACCTGGGAGACTGGGGCTCACGCCAGCACCTTCGGCGGAAACCCCGTCTGCTGTGCAGCAGCCCTGGCGACCATCAAGCTGATAGAGGGCGGCTTCATGGAGAACGCGGCCCGCGTTGGCCAGCGGATGATGGATCGTTTGAACGAGATCACAGACGCTCATCCGAGCATAGGCGACGTGAGAGGCAAGGGGCTGATGATCGGCATCGAGCTGGTGAAGGACAAGGCGACCAGGCAGCCAGCGCCGGAGATACGCAACCAGATCGTCCAGCGGGCCTTCGAGAAGGGCCTGCTCCTCCTCGGTTGCGGCCCAAATACCGTTCGCTTCATGCCGGCCCTCAACATATCCCAGGACATTGCGGATGAGGGCCTGGCCATCTTCGAGGAAACCTTAGCCGAGGTTGAGAAAGAGATGGGGCTGTAGCGAGTTAACGGGGAACAAGTCAACAGGTGACGAGTCAACGAGTAACGACTCCAAACCTCGGACGTACACAAGGCCACCAACACTAACTGTTAGTGGCCTTGTTTCTCTTCTCACCCGTTGACACAGCAGCGTCAATTGAATTGGGGATGAAAACCCTGGTTTACGTAAACAGGCTTAAAAGATGACCCAATCAAAGGTGGTGAAACACATTATTTACGTAAGAAAACTTCTTGAAACTACTAGAAACCCACAGATACAGCCCAAAAGGCAGTAGAAACTTCAGACTATATCGTTATAGTCAATGAAATACAGTGATATAATGCGAAACTGCTTGAATACAATACCAGTGATGAGAATGGTAATCTAGTGCTCATTCTCCTGCTTCAAAGCGCACATGTAGCCGTAGACGGACGCCTTGAAGCGATCGAAGTCATTGAGATTGTTCTGCATCCTGGGGCGCTATCTGTCCATCACCCCTCACACTGGCAGAGAAATCGTTTATCACTTCCACGTATCTCGCTCCCCTTCACTCTGGGATAAGTATAACATCATTCGATGTTGCTGTCAATTGCAGTTATGGGCAACTTGTGTTAGAATAGTAACCATGATAGATTACCAACTGCGCCAGCGCGAATATCTTCTCCAAATAAGCCGGGCCATGACCTCGCGGCTGGACCTGCCCTCGGTGCTGCGCCTGATCCTGGAGAACGCCGCGGAGATGCTGCGGGGACAGGCAGGCCTCATTGCCCTGCGTCAGGAAGATGGCAGCCTCCAGGTGCAAGCCAGCTATGGCCTGCCGCCGGATATCTTGCACCTTTTCACGCCCCTGCTGGCCGACATCCCCACTCACGCTGAGCGCGAGTATCTCATCCGTTGGACGATCCCTAACCTGCAAATGAAGCTGAGCCTGGTGGTACCAGCCATCGGACTGGGCCTGCACCAGGTGGTGGCCCTGCCCCTGATCATGGAGAACGACCTCATCGGGGTGATCTACATCTTTCGCTCCCGAGGTGGCGCCTTTTCTGCCAACGACCGCCAGGTGCTGGCCAGCTTCGCCGACCAGGCGGCCATCGCCGTCCACAACGCCCGCCTCTACCAACAATTGGCTCACGAGAAACGTCGCCTGGACGCTATCATCCAGAACAGCGCGGATGGGGTGATGATCCTGGACACTCAGCGCCGTATTCGGGTCCTTAGCCTGGCCCTGGAGGAGATGACGGGCTGGTCTGCCTCGGAGAGCCTGGGGCAGCCCTGCTCTCGCGTGCTGGCCCTGAAGGATCGCCAGGGAAAGGACATCTGCGAGGCCACGTGCCCCCTGTCGCAACCCCAGGCAGAGGAACACCTCTACGTGGAAGGCGACATCAAACGCCCCGACGGCTCAGTAATCACTGTGGGCATCACCTACTCACCTCTCTACGACAAAGAAGGCCGCCTGGTAAGCATCATCGCCAACGTGCGGGACATCAGCCGCTTCCGCGAGGCCGAGGAGATGAAGTCCACCTTCGTCTCAGTGATTTCCCACGAACTGAAAAGCCCCGTCTCCATCATCAAAGGTTACGCCGACACCCTGCGCCGCGAGGATGCACAGTGGGACACAGATACGCTGAGGCAGGGCCTGGCCATCATCGCCGAGGAGAGCGACCGACTGAACAAGTTGATTGATAACCTGTTGGACGCCTCGCGCCTTCAAGCCAGCGCCTTCAAGCTAGAGCTCAGCTACCTGCAAGTGGACAAGCTGGCAGAAAAAGTGATGGAGGAATTCCGAACCCAATCGAGCGAGCACATGTTCACCCTGGACTTCCCGCCTGATTTTCCCGCCGTGCGAGGCGACGTCGAGCGATTGCGGCAGGTGCTGACCAACCTGCTCTCCAACGCCATCAAATACTCGCCTCATGGGGGACTCATTCGGACGGGCGGCTGGGCCGACGACGATTGGGGCTACGTGTACGTGGCCGACGAGGGTATCGGCATTCCCAGGTCGGAACAGGAGCGCATTTTCGAGCGCTTCTACCGGGCGGAGAGCCCCCTCACCCGCCGCACCGAGGGAGCGGGGCTGGGTCTCTACCTCTGCAAAGAGATGATCGAGGCCCACGGCGGCAAAATCTGGGTGCAAAGTGAGCCGGGCAAGGGAGCCAAGTTCATCTTCAAGTTGCCGCGCGTCTGAAAGTCCCAACGTTCCCCAATGGATGTTGAGTTGACAGTCAACACAAAGTGTGCTATAATACGAGCAGGATGCCGGTTGGCACGATTGGTCGCTCATTCGATTGAGGAATCGGCAGATGAAACAGACATTCGGACGGGCTCTGCGGGAGCTTAGGCGCGCGAAGGGCATCACCCAGCGAGGCCTGGCGGAAAAGGTGGGGGTGGATTTCTCGTACATCAGCAAAATCGAGAACGACCGCTTGCCTCCGCCTGCCGCAGACACGATAGTGAAGATCTGCGATGCACTGGAAGTGTCACCAGATCTGCTGCTTGCCCTATCTGGCAAGATACCCAGTGGGCTTAGGGACACCATCGGTTCCAGTCTCGCCGCTATGCGATTCATTCGGAGTGCCCAGTCAATGGATTTGACTGAGGATGAGTGGGCAGAACTTACTAGACAGCTCAAGCGATTGAGGGACTGATTCTTCAACTATGAACGCAGGGAAGGGGGAGAGAAAGAAAATGAGCACCGACTGGTTAGCAATTCAGAGCTTTCAGCGAAGTCAGGACCTTCTGGCAGCGATCAATACCTTATCCATTCACACCAAGCTAAGACTATCCGGCGTTGCCGACGAAGAAAGGGCCAAGGCCGCATCGGAGGCACGAGGAAAACTCGCATCATTCCTTGAGGCCTTTGAGAAGATCGTCCAACAAGCAGAGCAGGCAGAAGGGGGAGCACTGCTGGGGATAGATCCTCGCTTGCAGCAGTTAGCCAGGAGCTTCGTCACCGCCAAGCGTGACAGAAACAGATTTCATTCCATGCTCTTCACCCAATCTCCCTCTGAAACAGTGGGTTTGCTGGCATCTACAGACGAGAAGGATCAACAGGCGCTAGTAGAAAGCTTAGCGGATCTTCGCACTCTAGTTGAGGAACACGTGCAGACGGATACCGCCCGGATACTCGAGGACTTTTGATGCGAGACATCCTCCGCCAGAGCAACCTCGACCTGCTGAGAGAAATCACACGCCTGAACTCTGCTTTGACCACACTCTCAGCGCCTGCAGAGCTTTCCGTCTACCAGTGCTGGATGACCGAGGCATGTTGCACACTCCGACAGCGAACACTCCAGAACCTCCGCGACCTTGAGCTAGATAGAGACGATATCCTCGACGATATCCTGAGCGAAACCCAGTTGCTGACCGCTTCCTTCCGGCTGTGCAACCAACGGCTCGCCAGCCCCCTTCTTCGCTACCGACCATCAGACCGCCTTTGTCTGCGCATCATTGCCTGGCTGCATGGCCACCATACTGAAACTAAGAGGGTGTTTTAAAAGTTATGTAAAAGTTGCGCGTCTGGTCCATTTCTGGCATAATAGGGGGCATGAACAGAAAACCATACCCCAGCGATTTGAACGATGTCCAGTGGCTCATCTTGGAACCACTCATTCCACCTGCCAAAAGAGGTGGCCGTATCCGAAGGGTGAACATGCGAGAAATCGTCAACGCCATTTTCTATGTTTTGCGGAGTGGCTGCGCCTGGCGCATGTTGCCCCATGACTTTCCTCCCTGGCAAACAGTGTACGGCTATTTCAGCACCTGGCGCGACGAGGGTGTCTGGGAAGCCATGAACGATGCCCTGCGTGAAGCCGTGCGCCAAGAAGCTGGACGGGAAACCGAACCCAGTGCCGCGATCATCGACAGCCAAAGTGTCAAAACCACGGAGGTGAAGGGAGAACGCGGGTACGACAGCAACAAGAAAGTCAAGGGACGCAAACGGCATATCATGGTGGATGTGATGGGCTTGCTCCTGGCTGTCGTTGTCCACAAGGCGAGTATTCAAGAGCGAGCCGGTGCCAAACTGCTTCTCCTGCGAGCCGTACAAAAAGGATTCAAGCGATTGGAGTTGATTTGGGCAGATGGCGGTTACAATGGGCAACCGATGATTGACTGGGTATGGCAACTGGCAGGCTGGGTTTTCGAAGTGATTAAGCGTACCGAAGAAGCAACTGGATTTGTCGTGCTTCCACGCCGATGGGTGGTCGAGCGGACGTTTGCCTGGCTGGGACGCTACCGGCGGTTGAGCAAAGATTATGAACAATTGCCAGAAACCAGCGAAGCCATGATTTATGCGGCGATGGTTCACATCATGCTGCGCCGTCTGGCACGTAACCCGGCTGTGGCCTTGTAAGTTGCACCACTCACAAGTATACATAACTTTTAAAACACGCTCTAAGGGCATCCCAGCCGGCCTGAGCGATGGTGAGTTCGGTATCTGGCCGGAGCTCCGCATCCCCATCGTATACTTCATGCCATCCTCCAGACAACGAGGCCTACTGTACACGCCACTGTTCTTCCACGAGTTTGGACACCTGCTATACGCCGGCCACAAAAAAGAAATGGACGAACTGGTGGGCGATCTGCAAGGAGAAATCGCCAATTCGCTAGAGCCGGTTTCTCAGCGCAATGATTCCTATGCGCATCGAGAGGCAAAGGCGCGCAGCATCATCGTCGAAACGTGGTATGAATGGGTTCAGGAGCTCTTCTGCGATGCTGTTGGCTTAACAATTGGTGGCCCTTGCTTCGTCAATGCGTTCTCCATGTACCTCCGAATGGGTGGGAGGGACAGATTCCACCAGCCACGGGAGCAGCTAGCGTTCAGCGAGCATCCAGTAGCCTGGCTGCGCATTCGGCTGATCGCAGAACGAGCCCGGCAGATGGGCTTGGCCGAGGCAGACAAGCTGGAAACCGAATGGAATCAAATCGCTGCTACAATGGGAATCACAGAGGAGTATTTCGGCTTCTACGACGACGGATTCCTGCCCTCAATTCGCCAGACAATTGACGACATGCTCACCGAAGCATCCCCCTATCACTTCAATGATGAGGATGTATCCCCATCTGATTGGAATCCAGAATCCTCTTCCCTGGTGCATCTGTTGAACAGGGCATGGTCTATCTTCTTGAACAACCCAAGCGCCTACGATAGCTGGGAAGATCAAGCCATATCCGACCTTCTTGCGCGCACTGGAACCGCTAATGATGAACGAGAACAACCGCATTGACCTCCACGTTCACTCCTTCTTCAGCGATGGGGTGCTCCTCCCCAGCGAGATCCTGCGAAGGGCAACAGCCAAGGGCTACGGAGCCATCGCCATCACCGACCACGCCGATGCGTCCAACCTGGACGCCATCTTGTCCAGCCTGGTGCGCTTCGCCCAGGAGCAGAGAGGGGATTTCCCTCTCACTTTCGTGCCAGGCGTGGAGCTGACCCACGTGGCCCCGACCAGCATCGCCCCCCTGGCCCGGCGGGCCAGAAGGCTAGGAGCGGGACTGGTAGTAGTGCACGGGGAGACCATCGTAGAGCCAGTGGTGGGGGGCACCAACCGGGCGGCGGTGGAATGCGCCGAGGTGGACATCTTAGCCCACCCCGGCTTCATCACCTTAGAGGAGGCCCAAATCGCCGCTGAGAACGGCGTCTACCTGGAAATCACCTCTCGCCACGGCCACTGCCTGACCAACGGCCACGTCGTTCAAATCGCACGCCAGGCGGGAGCCAGGCTGGTACTCAACACCGATACCCACTCGCCCGGCGACATGATAGACCAGGAGATGGCCTGCCTGGTGGCCGCCGGCGCCGGGTTAAGCGAAGAAGAGATCCATATAGTCACCGTAGTCAACCCCCAGGCTTTGGTCCAGCGAGCCCTTAATCGTTATGCTAAATGGGCCTAACATAGGGATTCACGGCAGTCTTGATCAGGGCGGCAAAGTGTTGTCGTCTATTTCTGACGCACATATGTTCTGAACCTTACCAACTGAACTCCAGACAGTATGACACCCCATCCCGGCTGAAC
>Ga0265595_1000247_pt1 | contig 51542 bp, 41 predicted proteins | sample saktaG_15_FD_190148 | JGI IMG/M metagenome (GOLD analysis project Ga0265595, IMG submission 190148) | Saline water microbial communities from Sakinaw Lake, British Columbia, Canada - sak_2013_06_06_50m | ecosystem: Environmental > Aquatic > Non-marine Saline and Alkaline > Saline ...
CAATTGAAACCCCATAGCTCACGACACGCGGCTTAGTTCTTCAAGCGTTAATCCAAAATTGTATCAACACCTCGAACCTAAATCTGATTGTCTATTATCGCAACTTTGGATTGACGCTTATTCGAAATGTGCATAATTATTAAAAGGAAGAGGGCGTGAGTCGCCATCAATAACCCACCCCCTCATGATTCAATTTGTATCAGAATGGTAGTCTTTGGATGCTTATTTCGTCAGTTCAAATGTCCCAAACAGTCTGGACACTGTATCGCGTGCTTATTTCAAAAAATGCCTATCTGTCTCTCTCATTGCTGGAGTGAAAACTGAAATAATTACCACTGGCTCACTACCTACAGTCTTTAAACTGTGGACTTTACCCATAGGGTTGAAATGAAGCGTTCCTGGTTTCATATCAACCCATTTGTCATTGATTAACATCTGCGCCGTCCCTTTAACGAAATATATAGTTTCATCATGTGTTTTGTGAAAATGCGGCTTTATCCAAACACCCTCAGTCAGTCTGAACACATAGAGGCTGACCGTATCGTCTTGAGCAATGGTGATCTGCTGAGCTTTCTGACCAGGTTTCATAGGGTTATCTTTAAGAATTTGATCGATTGTGTTAACGACCTGTTCAGTTGTATCTGCCGCATTTACAGAAACTAAACCTACAAGGAAAATGGACAAAAACACAATAATTCCACACATAGTAATATTTCTTTTTGATAACATAATGATTACCTCCTCTTTGATTTTGTCAGTGACTTTTATCCTGGGTTGAAGAGATTGGAGTGGTCTCCTTAGGGGATAAAAGAATCCCCCTTGGAGGCCTCATATTGGCATCCTCCGGATTATTTCTCTCATGTCCTCTCTAAAAACACAAATCCCCGCACTCTTGTTGAGATACGGGGACTCAATAATCTCTTCATTGCATCACCCCCTTAGAAAAAGGGTTGAAATTATTGTTAATCTATTAATAATGCCTTATTCACATTTTAATTTAGCATGATTCTAAAACATAAAAAAGTCAAGAAAAATGTCTCATTGATTATCATTCGAAAGGGTGGATGTGCGTCAAAATTATTGGATGCTCTCTTTCAGGAAGAAACAAAACTAACGCGAAAAAGGTAAAAAGAATGGAAAGTTTTCAACAAAATCGATAATGCATATAAAGACACACTTCCCGTATTGTTCTACTTGTGTGTCAAAATAGTCCCCGATTATCCGATTTTGTAATTAATTTGGCTTGAATCAACAGGGAAGGTTTGATAACGTCATCCGCCGTATCCCGAATACATATCGGGGAAGGAAAATGATCTTGAAGTCTCGGACATTACCTCGATCGGCGGTTGAAAAGATATCGAATAACAGGTGACAATTTACGTTATCCGTTGAAACTATCTATGCCGGCCCGGGATGACGCGAGGCGGGGCAGTAAACCATATTTAGTCAGAAAGGACGATTACGTCATGATATATCGTGAGCGATCAAATTGCGGTCAGCTCGGTCCTGCCGATGAAAACCGCGAGGTGCGACTTGCGGGCTGGGTGGATGCATTACGGGATCACGGAGAGGTGCTGTTTGTTCATCTGCGCGACAGGAGCGGCATCGTGCAGGTTGTTTTCAGCCCTGAATTTTCGACAGCAACCGTCTGTGAACAGGCAAACCTTTTACGAGGTGAATATTGCATTGCCGTGACGGGGCAGGTTGTCAAGCGGGCAAAGGATACGGAGAACCCGAATATTGAAACGGGCACAATAGAGGTCATGGCGACGGACCTTTCCGTTCTGAGTCAGGCCGACACGGTCCCGTTCCCTATATCAGAAAAGGCAATGGTGGTCGGTGCCACGGTGAAGGGTGTTGAATCGGTTACAGAGGATTTGAGACTGCAGTATCGTTATCTTGATCTCCGCCGCCCTTCGATGCAGGACAACTTCATCAAGAGGCATCAAATATTCAAATGCGTGCGGGACTATCTGGACGAAAAGGGCTTCCTCGAAGTCGAAACGCCTATTCTGACTAAAAGCACGCCTGAAGGAGCCCGTGACTATCTGGTGCCGAGCCGGGTTCATCCCGGGCAATTCTATGCGCTGCCCCAGTCCCCTCAGCTATTCAAACAACTTCTCATGGTAAGCGGATTCGAACGATACTACCAGATAGCCCGGTGTTTTCGTGATGAAGACCTGCGGCCCAACAGACAGCCTGAGTTCACGCAGCTTGACATAGAGGCATCGTTTATCGACGAAGAGTTTATCTATGCTCTGCTGGAAGAACTTACCGTGCGTATGTTTCAAATAGGGGGAATCACACTCCCTCGGGCTTTCCCACGAATGACGTACCGGGAAGCGATTGATTCTACCGGTTCGGACCGCCCCGATTTGCGCTTCGGCCTGCGGTTTATGGATGCAACGGATGTCTTTCAGGATACTACATACAGTATTTTTAAACAGATTCTCCAGCGTGGCGGATGTATAAAGGGTATAAATATAAAAGGTCAAACGGCCAAACTGAGTAAAAATGTTCTCCAGAACGAGTATGCGAAGCAGATTGTTCCCGGCTTCGGCGCCAAGGGTATGACGTGGATGAGAGTGATCGACGACACCCTTGAGTCAAACATAGTTCAATTCTTCAGTGAGGCGGAACAGGAGGGCATTAAAAAGTGCTTCGGGGCAGAGAACGGAGATGTTATCATCATGATTGCCGATCCGTCGCATGAGGTCTTAACGTCGGCTCTCGGATTGCTCCGGTTACATATAGCTGAGCGGCTTGATTTGATTCCCCGTGACGCGCACTGTCCCGTATGGATAACCGATTTTCCCCTTTTCGAGGCCACGGAGGAGGGAATTACATCAAGTCATCATCCTTTCACGGCTCCCGACCGTACCGATTTTGATCCGGGTGACAGAGATGCTCTTCTTATGTTGCGTTCACGGGCGTACGATCTGGTGGTAAACGGAGAGGAGCTGGGCGGGGGAAGTATTCGTATAAACAGTAAGGACCTTCAGCGCAGGATCTTCCAGGCACTCGACCTTTCAGAGAAAGAGGTGGAGGAAAAATTCGGATTTTTCCTCGGTGCGTTCGATTACGGCGTCCCTCCTCACGGCGGACTTGCACTGGGAATGGATCGGGTTGTTGCCATGATACTGGGGACATCCTCAATTCGCGAAGTAATAGCCTTCCCCAAGAACAGAAGCGCATACTGTCCTCTGACGCAGGCGCCTTCTGCCGTAGCACACGAACAGCTGAGGGAACTCGGTCTGCTCGATCTGGGAGGAGAAAAACTGCTGCCGGGAACTGAAAAAGAGGGTAATCTGATTGATTCACTTTCCTGGGTTTCCCGTATCGGCATTGATGATAAGGAACGGCCTCATATAGAAAGCGCCGTAAGAGAGGCCGAACGTATGGCAAAGCTGGTAGATGATCGTGCCGTAAATGAGGATCCCATGTTTTCCGTTATCACGGTGACAAACCGGTTGAGAAAAGATCCGGAGGCGAAAAGAAATTCCCTTGCCGAAAAGGGAGAGCTTTTTAAAAATGCGCCCGCCGTTAAAGGGAACTTTTTCAAGGTGGCAAGTATTTTGGAATAGAATTCAGGAGACAGAATATGAATATTTGTAACAATGGATCCTGCCTTCTATCCACTCTGTTAAGAGGGAATTAAAATGACCACAGACATTTTTACCTATATTGATTCATCACAGTCCGAGTCCGGCAGTGGCGGACCTCTCGAGGGAAAGACCATTGCCATCCAGCCCAATATGTCGGTCAGGGGCTGGCCCACGGAGGCAGGGTCGAGTGCCCTCGAACGTTTTGTCGCACTCGAAGATGCCACGGTAGTCGAACGTCTCAAAGAAGCAGGAGCAACGATTAGAGGAAGCACATGCATGAGTGAACTCGGATTCGGCCTGGTAGGTGATTCCGCCGCCAGGGCCGTGGCCGAAGGAGAAGTTGATATTGCGCTGGTGACGGATACGATGGGAGAGGCCCGTGTATCGGCTTCGGCAACCGGCCTTTTCGGGTTCAAGCCGAGCTACGGCATCGTTTCGCGCTTCGGTTTGATCGGCCTTGTTCCCTCTATGGAATGTTTCGGAATCATGGCAAAGACTCCGGCAGAAATCATTGCCGTGCTGGAGGCAATTACCGGAGCGGATGACCGTGATTTTTCCATGTCCGAAGATGCCGTGCTCGATTTCGGTGATTTCGACAGAGATCAACCGATAACGGGCACGTTAGGGGTGATCCGTGAAAATTCGGAATTTCTCGATCGGAATGAATCAAAAGCCTTCGATGTCGCGATCTCGCGTCTGGAAGAAGTGGGCATAAACATCCGGGAGGTGAGTTTGGAAGAATGCGGCCTGTTCCGCACGGTTCACAATGTGATCGGCTCCGTGGAGGCTTCTTCAAGCGCGGGCAAATATGACGGTGTGCGGTACGGCCACAGGACACAGTCTTCCAGGAACTGGAATGAAATGTATTTGAAATCCCGGGCAGAATCATTTGGTCTGCCGGTGAAGGCATATTTATTTCAGGGAGCATACTTTCAGTTTGAAAACTATAAGGCATTTGAAAATGCCTGCCGTCTTCGCTCCGGCCTTGTGAAACAGACCGAAGCCCTGTACGACGAAGTCGATTTCCTCGCTGTCCCGACAAGAAACAACGGTCTATCGATTGACGAAACCCGGACGATTGACGAGATATATGATCTTTTCACATTCACGCTTCCGGCGAACGTTACGGGTCAGCCCGCTATTCATGTACCCGGTTCGTTATTCGGGAGAGAGAAAGATCCCGGTCTGCAATTTATAGCTCCCCGTCTTGGCGATGTGCGGTTACTGTCATTGGCCGCCAAGCTACGGATTTTCGCAAAAGGAGATAAATGAACATGGATTACGAAGCGGTAATCGGTCTTGAAATACACGTACAGCTCAACTCGGAAACAAAGATGTTTTGTGACTGTCCCAACAGACCCGGTGATGAACCGAATCAGAACACCTGTCCCATCTGTCTCTGGCTGCCCGGTGCCATACCGAAATTCAGCGCGGAAGTGTTGGAGAAAGCGACGCTTGCCGCCCTTGCCCTTAATTGCGAAGTTCAGCAGCTTAACGCATTCGACCAGAAGGTATACTATTATCCCGACCTTCCCAAGGGTTTTCAACTGTCACAAGCGCATAAACCCCTTGCGAAAAACGGCTGGGTTGAAATTACAGGCGAGGGAGGCCAACCAAAAAAAATAGGTATACATCAGGCCCATATGGAAGAGGACGTTGCCAAACTTGTTCATGAAACGGAGGGAAAAACGTCGATAAGCCTCGTCGACTTTAACCGCGCGGGGATACCGTTGGTCGAAATAGTGAGCGAACCCGAGATACGGACTCCGCAGGAGGCGATGGAATATATAAAGGCATTGAGAGCTCAGATTCGCTATGTGGGGAGTGCCGAATGCAGCATGGAACAGGGGACGATGCGTGTCGATGCGAACATTTCGATTCGTCCCAGGGGAACGAACGAACTCAACACGAAAGTGGAAGTTAAAAACATGAATTCGGTACATAATGTGGGGGATGCGATTGCCTACGAGACCATCAGACAGGCGGAGTGTATCAAATCCGGTGAATCCATTATTCTCCACACACGTTTGTGGGATCCGGAAAAGCGGGTTACTTTACCCATGCGGGGCAAGTTCGAGGGACCCTGTGTGCCGGATCCGTCTGTGCCGCAGGTTGCAATTTCCGCCGAATGGCTGGACAATATTCGTTCGCTCCTTCCCGAAATGCCGAACAGGAAAGCGGAACGCTTTATGAACGATTATAAGCTGACACGCGATGAAGCGGTTCTCATGAGTTCGGAGCGGGATCTGTCAGAATATTTTGAAGCCGTTACCGGGCACAATGTGCCGCCCCGAACGGCGGTTCACTGGATTGCTACGCAGCTCCTTCCGGCATTGAGAGACTGCGATCAGACCGTTACAGATACTACCGTAACACCCGAGCGGCTGGCGGGACTCCTGGTCATGCTCGAGCGTGACGAGATTAATGCCAAGTCTGCAAGGGAGGTATTGCTGAAGCTTTTCGAGAGCGATCAAAGTTCTGAAGCCATAGTTAAACAGTTTGGATTCAAACAAGTTTCGGATACGGAAGCTCTTGAGACTATCGTAGATGAGATCCTGTCGGCCAATCCTCAGGCAATTGACGATTTTAAAAACGGAACTGCCAAGGCGCTGGGGTTTCTGATCGGGCAGGCAATGCAGGCTTCGCAGGGCAAGGCAAATCCCAAGCTCGTCAAGGAATTATTAATGCAAAGGCTTCAATAGGATCTCCAGGGGGACATAAAGAGACCTTTGCATAACGTCCCCTTTTGACCAATTTCTGCGTCAGGCCTTGATCATACTCCTGACCTCCCCATCCCGCCGAAAATTCACTTGTAAAAGTTTTTGTTACTTGCTATTTTACTTTCCGTACTACTATTTACAGCAATGAGAGGGTGATGATGGAAAACATATCGGATGCCACAAGAGAATTTGTTGATCTGAGAAGACATATGTGGATGGCCGGCATTGAGACGGAACTCCGCAGATTGATCTGGCAGATCGCTGTCACGGGAAAATATATTTCAGCAAAGATCCATGAGTCGAATCGAAAATTGGCCGGCTTTAGAAACATTTATGGGGAGGAGCAGCTCGCCCTTGACAGAAGCGCCGATGAAATTCTCCAGAGTCAGTTTAAGTTCTCAGGTTTTGTAAAAGATTACGCCTCAGAAGAACAGCCTGAAATAATTCGAGTCGGTAAAGGAAACGAACGATATTCCATAACGGCAGACCCCCTCGACGGGTCCTCTTTAGTAGATACAAATCTGGCCATCGGTACGATCATTGGCATTCACCGCTACTCGGTTTTAGAAAAAGGGGAAGAGAGTCTTGTGGCGGCCATGTATATTACTTACGGTCCCCTTATTACAATGATCTATTCGGCAGGCAAAGGAACCCATGAGTTTGTCTTAAACAGGGAGGGGGAATATGTTCTCGCTGAGGAAAACATCACATTAAATGAAAAGGGCTCGATTTACGGCCTCGGAGGCCTGAGAAAGGACTGGTTACCGGAACATCTTAAATTTATAGAATCCCTGGAAGAAGAGGGATATAAATTACGATACAGTGGGGGATTTGTACCCGATTTCAACCAGATTCTTATCAAAAGGGGGGGCATTTTTTCGTATCCTGCTCTGAAAAATAATAAAAAGGGTAAGTTACGACTGATTTTCGAACTTCAGCCCATGGCATTCCTCATCACACAGGCAGGGGGAATGGCAACAGACGGAAAAGAAGATATCCTTTCAATCAAACCCGAATCGCTCGACCAGAGAAGTCCAATTTATATAGGAAGCCGGTTTGAGGTAGAAAAAGCCAAGGAATTCTTGAGCAAGGCACAGTAGAGCCTTTATTCACAACAACTGTGTTTTTTGCACACATGTTGGCGTCAGCTTATATGAATAAGACAAAGAATTCTGGTTGCAGCTTTGCTGTCCTGGAAACGTAGGGCAGGGCTTTAGCCCTGCGTAAAGCCCAATGCAAGGCTAAAGCCTTGCCCTACACGCGGGAAGTCAACACCTCTTTGGTTGCGGCTTTGCCGCCTTAGGCTGAAGGGTTAGACTAATAGCCTTCAGCCTGAATTAACAGTATTACAGGAAGGGAGATCTCAATATGACTTTTCAAGACATTGGTCAGTTAAAACAGGGTATCGAAGGCATCTTAGAGATTGATGGGAGTCATGTGAAGGTGCTTAATGAATCAAATCTTCGAAATGAGCTTATTGACGATCTGATCTATACCGCCGTGTTCAGCGCCGATCAACAGATAAAAGAGGCAGCCCGCTGGCTGATTCGACGGGCTGGCGTAGCACTGGGTATTATTTCTTCATCCATCCAGCCTCTTTATGAAGCAATGGGAAGAAAAGAGGTTGCCGGATTTACCGTACCAGCCATCAATCTGCGGGGGATTACCTATTACAGCGCCCAGGCTGTCTTCCGTGCTGCCTTAAAGAGAAACGTGGGGGTGTTTATATTTGAAATTGCCCGTTCAGAAATCGTTTACACGGAACAGCGGCCCTTCGAATACACTGCCGCCGTAACTGCCGCTGCCATAAAGACAGGCTTCCGCGGCCCTCTTTTCCTGCAGGGAGATCATTTCCAGATTAATGCAAAAAAATATGCCCGAGATCCTGAGGGTGAAACCAACGCGGTTGAATTCTTAATCAAAGAGGCGATACGAGACGGATTTTACAATATTGATATCGATGCTTCTACGGTAGTTGATCTCAGCAAACCCACCATCAAGGAACAGCAGGAGGGGAATTATACAATTACTGCAGACTTGACAACCCTGATACGGAATATTGAACCGGAAGGAATAACCGTTTCTGTGGGTGGGGAAATAGGAGAGATAGGTGATAAAAACACAACCGTTGAAGAATTCAACATATTCATGGACAACTATCTAGAAAAGATGAAGAAAAAGGGGGAAGAGTTAAAGGGAATCAGTAAAATCAGCATACAGACAGGGACCACCCACGGAGGTGTTCCATTACCTGATGGTTCAATAGCAAAGGTAATGATTGATTTTGACACACTGAAAAACATTTCCAGGGCAGCGAAATCAGACTACGGCCTTTCCGGCGCTGTTCAGCACGGGGCTTCAACCCTTCCCAATGATGCGTTTAACCAATTTCCGAAAACAGAAACTGCTGAAATACATTTGGCTACGGGATTTCAGAATATCATTTACGACAGTAAAAATTTCCCGAATGAACTGAGAAATAAAGTCTACGAGTATATTAACACGGAACTGACAGGAGAAAAGAAGGAAAAAGATACGGAAGAGCAGTTTATCTACAAAACAAGGAAAAAAGGGTTCGGTCTTTTCAAGAAAGAGATGTGGGACCTTCCCGCCGCTGTATTAGTATCGATCGGTGAAGAACTGGAAAACCAGTTCTCGTTCATCTTCGATCAATTGAATATCAGCGATACGGCAGACATTGTTGAAAAATTTGTAAAATCCGTGGATGTTCCTTTGAATATTCCTGCCGCTCTGAGAAAATAACAGGTTGAGACCTTTGCATAACGTCCCCTTTCTGTTATTCCCACGAAAGTGGGAATCCATAACGAGTTAAAAATACTGGATTCCCGTTTGCACGGGAATGACAACGGGTAAAACCGGAAATGGCAAGGGGTTAAACAAGAGCTTATCTCACCTTTGCTCCCACTTTTGCTTCATCATCAAAAGACACCAGAGCAAGTCCCTTGTCTTTATCCGTCGCCAGGAGCATGCCGTGAGATTCAACTCCCATCAATTTTGTCGGTTTTAGATTGATTACAACGGCTATCTGTTTCCCTATTAAATCATCGGGTTTGTAATCCTTTCCCATACCGGCAACAATGGTTCTTTCTTCGCCTACGTCAATTTTTAACTTTACAAGCTTGCTTGACTGGGGAACTGCCTCGGCCTCAATAATCCGGGCTACTCTGATATCAACTTTCTCAAAATCTTCGAAGGATATTTCCTCTTTTAAATCAGTAATCTTTTTTACCTCAGGTACTTCCTCTTCTTTTTCATATTTAATACGGGGGAACAGTGCATCGCCCCTAGTCAGTGTATTACCGGAAGACAGGCCACCCCACTTTCCAATACTATCAAAATTCTGAGAGTCTATGTTTTCTATCCCTAATCGATTCATAAGCTCCTTTGAGCAATCCGGCATAAACGGTGATATTAAGACAGAAGTAATGCGGAGGGCTTCCAGAATATTATAGATAACAGTATCCAGCCTTTCTCTGGCAGATGGGTCTTTTGCCAGGGCCCAGGGCTCCTGCGCCACAATATATCTGTTCGTCATATTGATAAAATCCCATATGGAAAGGAGTGCCTTATGAAATGATAGCGCCCGGAAAGAGCTTTCCACTTCAGAAAGCAGGTTTTCTGCCTTTTCGACAAGTGCCGTATCTTCCTCTGACTGTGCACCTGCCCCGGGCACTTTACCATCACAGTACTTTAGCGCCATGGTGAGCGCTCTGCTGACAAGGTTCCCCAGGTCATTGGCCAGATCGGCGTTTATTCTCTGCACAAAATTCTCTTCGCTAAAATTTGAATCAAGACCAAATACCATCTCCCGCAAAAGAAAATATCTGAATGCGTCCAGACCGTATTTATCCTTCAGATCCAGCGGCCTTACAACGGTTCCTCTGCTTTTTGACATCTTGCTTTCTTCGATATTCCAGTAGCCATGGACATCTAAGTGCTTGAAAATCTCTATCCCCGCGGCCTTTAACATAGTAGGCCAGAAAATCCCGTGGGGTTTGAGGATGTCTTTTGCTATCAGATGTTCACAAACGGGCCAGAAGGTTTCAAAGTTTTTCCCTTGCGGATAACCTATCCCCGTAACATAGTTGATAAGCGCGTCAAACCAGACATACGTCACATAATTTTCGTCAAAAGGCAGGGTGATGCCCCAGGTAAGCCTTGTCTTCGGCCTTGAAATACAGAGATCCTCAAGTGGTCCCCTCAAAAAAGCCAGCACCTCATTTTTGTAACGTTCAGGTCTGATAAAATCGGGATTATCTTTGATGTACTGAATCAACCAGTCCTGATATTTACTCATTTTAAAGAAGTAATTACTCTCTTTTCTGTACTCGGGAGCTGTTTGATGATCGGGACAATTGCCGTCCACCAGTTCGTTTTCCCTGTAAAATCGCTCACATCCAACGCAATAATATCCTTCATAGCTCCCGAAATAAATATCTCCTGAATCGTGGACCTTCTGAAGGATTGATCTGACCGTTTCTATATGATTCGCATCTGTTGTCCTTATGAAATAGTCATTTGTTATAGAAAGTTCAGGCCAGAGTTCCCTGAATTGAGAGCTGATTCTGTCTGCATACTCCTTTGGGGCGATATTCGCTTCTGCAGCGGCTTCGGCTACCTTGTCCCCGTGTTCGTCCGTACCTGTAAGAAAATATGTCTCATACCCGGACATCCTATAAAATCTTGCCATTACATCGGCCACGATGGTTGTATAGGCATGACCGATATGGGGTGACGCATTAACATAATAGATAGGTGTCGTGACATAAAAGGCCTTTTTCATGATATTTCACTCCAAATTAAAAATTTCGTCTTTTTTCAAATCTATTACAGACTGAAAGAGCTTCTCTCCATAATTTCCTGGGCGGAAATTTCTACCTCTTTTCCATCCGGCAACACTACGACGACTGTTTCTTCGAGAATATTCTGTCTTATTACCGTCCCTCGTCCATCAGCAGTTTGGACAGACATCCCGCATTTGGGCATTTTTTGTTTTGCTTTAACATAATTATCGTATTCAAATGCAAGACAGCACATAAGTCTTCCGCAACGACCCGATATTTTTTCCGGATTGAGCAACATATTTTGCTCTTTGGCCATCTTGATTGAGACCGGTTCAAAGCTGTTGAGAAAGCTTAAACAACAGAGCTCTCTGCCACAGACACCTACACCTCCCAGTATCCGGGCTTCGCTTCTCACCCAGATTTGCCGTAACTCGATTCTCGTTTTAAATTCCTGCACAAGGTCTTTCACAAGCTCTCTAAAATCAACTCTGCTTTCCGCCGTAAAGTAAAAAATTATCTTGCTTTTATCAAAAAGGCTCTCAACGTCTATCAATTTCATGGGAAGACTTCTCTCTTTTATCTTCTCCGAACAAAACGCAAACGCACTTTTTCCAATCTCAATGTTTTCTGCCTCAATCTTCAGGTCTCCCTCGTTCGCCTTCCGCACAACTTTCTTTAAATTTCCCGGCAATTCATGCTGGGGCAAAAGCTTGACTTCCGTTACGACAGATCCAATGGCCAAACCGTTCTCCGTATTGACAATAACCTTCTCACCCCTTTTCAAAGGGATATAAGAAGCATCAAAAGAATACACTTTCCCCCTTTTTTTAAACCGCACGCCTATAATATTTTTCTCTGAATTTATTCTCTGTACCATTGGACGTATATGTGACTTTCTTACACGTAAAGATGACAAGTTCGTAAAAAGTCGGAGTTTTTGCCGTTTTGTCATTCCCGACCTGATCGGGAATCTATAACTGCGTGTAATTACTGGATTCCCGCTTTCGCGGGAATGACATATTAGCGAGTTTTTGACTTTTTACGAAACCATCAAGATTGAGACCTTTAAAATACTACTGCTTAAACCGTGAAAAGTTTAAACATCATCGATTCCAAAGTCAACTGTTTATTGGCATTCTGTTCTATGGCCGTATATGCCTGATTAATAGCCTTAACACTCTTTAAAATATCATATCCTGAAAGTCTTTCAGAAAACTGTCTTGTAATATTTATAATATCCTGATTTATCAAACGGTCTGTTTCTCCCGTTTCCTTGTAAACCAACATATCTCTATACCAATCCCTCAAGATATTCAGCCTTTCTGTAATCTCTTTTCTGCCTTCTCCAAAATCATCCACGAAGGAAAAAAATACTAAAGGATCCCTCTCTCTATCCCAATCAACAAGCTTTTCAATCACCTCATTCTTAAACGTTAAATAAGATTCCCTCATCATTTCCAAAGCCTTCCCTATGCTCCCCCTGGCTGATGAGGCAAGCAGACTGGCCGAGTTCCTGTCCAGAGATGCTCTGTCCTCTAAAAAAGAAGTTATTGTGTCCTTTTGGACAGGATTAAACTGTATCTTTTGACATCGGGAGATAATTGTCCCGGGGAGTTGATATGGACGAGACGTTACCAATATCAAAATATTGGACGGGCTTGGCTCCTCGAGTGTTTTTAAAAGGGCATTGGCAGAAGGAATGCTCATTTTTTCTGCATCTACTATTATGAAAACCCTTTTTCTCCCCTCAAGGGGCTTGAATTTTATCTGATTTTGTAAATCCCTTATATCTTGAATTTTGATAAAAACCCCTTCAGTTTCTATCGAAATAACATCGGGGTGAACCCCGCGATCTATCTTTCTGCATGATGAACAAGAACCGCAGGGGTCAATCTCCCCTTCTTTACAGTTCATGGCTTTGGCAAAAACTTCAGCAGTGGATCTTTTACCTGTGCCTTTCATGCCATAAAAAAGATAGGCATGGGCAACTCGTTCCGTTTTCATCGCACATTTCAATATTGCTATCTGTTTGTCCTGACCATAAATGTTCTTGAAGGACATAACCCTCCTCCTAAGACGGCAAAGCCGGAAAGGGCTGAGCAATGAGGACTGAGAGTTAAATGCTAAAGACCCGGAGAAGATTATCCCCTTAATCCTTAACCCCTAATCCTTTAGCCTTTAGCCTCTTTAATGATTTGTCTAAGTGAAAACATACCTCACGGTGCACTTCGGGAATATCCTTTAAAGCATCTATGACACGAAACCTTTCTGGCTCACTTTTGATAAGAGCAAGATACCCTTCCCTGACCCTGACGTGGAATTGCAAATCTTCCCTTTCAAAACGATCCTCAACAGAGGAGTCTACAATTTTTGATATTCGGCTCATGGCTCTTTTTAGTCCGATATCAACAGGAAGATCAAAAAAAAGTGTTAAATCAGGTTGGAGGAATTGTGACGAAAAATTGTTTATCCAGCGGACTCCACCTATCTCCAGCCCTCTTCCAAAACCTTGATATGCAACGGTGGCATCACTATAGCGATCGCATAATACCACCTTGCCATCGTCGAGGGCCGGCATTATAGTTTCCTCCACATGCTGAGCCCTTGCCGCAGCAAAGAGGAGAAGTTCCGATTTTCCAGCAATTTTAAGAGATGATTTGTTTAGAAGAAGGTTTCTCAGTTCATTCCCAAGTTTGGTACCACCCGGTTCTTCAGTTATTATAAAGGATATATTTTTTCTTCTCAGATAGTCCCCGGCCTTCTTAATCTGGGTGGTCTTTCCAGAACCTTCAGGTCCTTCGAATGTGATAAACAACCCCATATGTACCTGCCTGAACGGTCATTCGTAAACTGAAAAAATTGGAGAATCTATCACATGCAGGAATCAGAAATCACTGACGATACCGGGTTCCTTTACGCTTTCTCTTCCCCGGGTTCGATAGCCTCTACAGGACACATATCAGCACATGCACCGCAATCGTTACACAGACCCGGATCGATCACATATTTATCATCTCCCTCGCTGATCGCCTCAACGGGGCATTCATCTTCACAAGCTCCACACGCAATACATTCATCGGTAATAATATAGGCCATTTATCATATCCTCCCATACAGTCAAAATCCTTCAGAAAACGAAACGGTTAAGCTGAAACAACCTCCTTAACCTCAGGAATTTTTTCTTTAAGATATTTTTCTATTCCCATTTTCAAGGTCATCTGTGCCATTGGACAACCACTGCAAGCCCCGAGCAACTTGACCTTCACTATGCCATCTTCACTTATATCAATTAACTCAACATCTCCACCGTCGGCCTGTAAGTTGGGCCTGACATCATTGAGTAATGCTTTTACTTTTTCTTTCATATTAACTCCTGTCATGTTTTTGATTCCCATTCTCCAAAACTCTGTGAACGGTTAGCTAATTTTTTACTCTCCACTGATCACTAACCACTGTACCTAACATAATCATTTATCGTATTCTGTCAATGTGGCATATGACTGATCATTGTGCTTGCCACATCATCTGCCAACCCTGCAAGATTCGGCTTGATAAGCCAGTAATCCTTAGCCTCGTGATGCCCCGCTTCCCACATGATTATTCCCGTTTGAGCATCCACCAGATTTATAGCAAAGCCTACCTTTGCCACCTTGTCATCACCCTCTACCGTGTAATTCCAGAAATCCACTTTCACAACAAGAAAGGCATCGATCTTATAATGCTCTCCTATCTTCTTGCTCAAATCAGGATCAGAGAAGTTTACCGTCTTTAATTTTGTCAGATAGTCAACAACAGCTTTTGTCATTTCGCTATCAGAACCCATCTGGCTTTTCATTCTTTCCGGCGATATTACATTAGAAAACCAGCCCTTTTCAGCAAGAATGCCGGCAAAGATCTGATCGACAACATCCCGCGCCTCACCATAGGCACCTACGTCAACGGGAAGAACTCCAATGGTCCTGGGATGAAAATCTTTAGCATCGGGCGCCTTCTGAGAATAGCGAAGCCCTCCGCAGGCCGACAGAATTAAGGCAAGCGAAACACAAAAAAATAGAATGGGTAATCTTTTACTCATAGACGCACTCCCTCTCATTTTTTTATCCAGCGTACTTCACTAAAATCATCCATAAATAAGCACATACCCCGGCGATTATATAGTTCGTTTCCAGGAATCCTTCCATAACGATGCCGGAAAGTTGAATTTTCTTATCATAAAGTTTTACACAAATCCATATATAAAAAATGCATGCCAGAAGCGCCAGGCTTAATGAGGAAGTGTATTCCGCGAAAAACGAGGCAACGAGTACAATCCCCATACACATCGATATCCATCTTAAAAGGTTCTTTGTGTTGTTCTCCCCGATGACAACAGGAATTGTTTCTCGTCCGACGAGGCGATCACTTTGAATATCTATCATGTCAGACAGGGCAGATTTTACAAAAACTACAGTAAACACAAACATGAATGCCACTATCATACGGGGGGTTAGTATCAGGCTTGTTTCGATCCGTGGAATTACTACCGTTACAATAGCCCATGCTACGGCAACGAAAAGGGTTTTGGAGCCCGGCATATCACCAATTTTCTTGAAACTCCATGTTTGCGGGAATACTGTAATATTGTACAGCAAACCGAGCAAGGAAATAAAAGAAAGCAAAGCAAAAGGAGCCAGCCCACCCACAAAAGAAAAGACAAGGGCTAACGCCAGTGAGACAAAACCAATGGTATAATATATATTTTTATGACGAATATATGATGCTTCTCTGAAACTCCCCTTCATCCTGCCGAAGTCTCTATCCTGCAGTCTGTTAATGGTATGCATGGCAAAAACATAAAAAGATGCAACCATAACATTTAAGATATTTACCTTCAGTTCTTGAATATACGAACCGACAAGAGATAAGCATCCGGCACCGATAGCGGAATAAATATCCGTTCTGACGAAAAACATCCAGAGGTTATAAAGTTTCTTTAACTTTAACTTGCTTTTTTCCTCCCGATATTGCGAAATATAGTCGATAACCCCGTCTGTAATCCAGTTCGGTGTTGATGCACCTGCAGACACACCGATGCTATTGTATCCGTTGATTCCTATTTTTTTTAGTTCATCGGCCGTTTCGATATGAAATGTCGGTGTCCCGCATTCTCTCGATAGTATGGCCAATCTTCTCGTATTTGCGCTATTTTTACCACCAACAACGATCATGGCATCGACCTGGGGGGCAAGTTCATTAATCTCCGCCTGTCTTCTCTCTGTTGAATCGCATATTGTATTAAAGGTCACTGTGGAGGGAAATCTTCGTTCGATCTCCTTGATTAATTCTTCATACTCACCGGAGTTTTGTGTTGTTTGGGCGACAACGCACACCTTATCCAATTCGGGAAGTGTATCAATTTCGTCCTTATCACTCACGACAAATCCCTTTCCTGAAGAATATCCCAGCAGACCAATCACTTCAGGATGTTCTCTGTCTCCAACAATCAAAATCGTATAATCAAGGGATGCATGTTTTTTGATGATAGACTGAACCCTGACCACCTTGGGACAGGTAGCATCGATGATCTTGATTCCCTTTTCTTTAATTTTTTGTCTTTCCTGTAACGATATGCCGTGAGCCCTTATGATGATTGTGCCTTCGTCAACATCATCAATGCTGTCGACGGGAATAATCCCCCTTTTTTTCAGGATCTCAACAGTCTGAGGATTGTGAATAAGAGGCCCATAAGTATATATTTTTTCATCACCTTTAGCCCGGGCAATATCAAGCACAATATCAACTGCCCTTCTCACACCCATGCAGAATCCCGCCGTCTCGGCTAATTTAATTCCCATGCTCTCTCACATTTAAAAAGTTTCAGGTTTCAAAATCACTTAATTTGAAATTCGAACTTGAAACTTGATACATTCGTAAAAAGTCTCGACTCAGTGTCATTGCGAGGGCGGTAGCCCGAAGCAATCTAATGAATACAAATAGTTATATTGTTCGAGATTGCTTCGCTTTGCTCGCAATGACGTGTTTTTTGACTTTTTACGAACTTGTCAAACTTGAAACTTTGAACTTGAAACTTACTTCCTCGCATAGAGGAAAAATTCTTTATTACCCGCAGGGCCTGTAATAGGAGACTCACAGATACCCATGATTTCGAGATTCAACCCCCTGGCAAATTCCACAATTTCATCAACAACCCTTTTGTGTACTGCCGGATCTCTCACAACTCCCTTTTTCCCGACTTCCCCCTTCCCTGCCTCAAACTGAGGTTTGATAAGGGCAAGCATAACGGCATCTTCGGGTATGAGTTTCACTACAACAGGTATGACCAGCTTTAAGGAAATAAAGGAAACGTCAATGGTGACCATATTGATTTCATCTTCTATCCCTTCACCTGAAAAGTAACGGATATTGGTCCTTTCAAAGACAACAACCCTCTCGTCCTGTCTCAGTTTCCAGGCAAGCTGTCCATAACCCACATCTATTGCATATACCTTCCTTGCCCCTTCCTGGAGAAGACAATCAGTGAACCCCCCCGTAGAAACTCCGATATCAAAAGCTACCAGATCTTTGACATTGATACCGAACTTTTCAAATGCTCCCTTAAGCTTCAATCCTCCCCTGCTGACATAGGGATTATCCTGGCCCTTGATCGTAATTTCCGCATCAGCGGAAACCAGGGTACCCGCCTTGTCGATAGAGCTTTCTCCGACCACAACAGATCCGGACATTATAAGCGCTTTTGCCCTCTCACGCGTCGGCGAGATTCCCCTTTCAACAAGGAGTTTGTCCAGCCTGATCCTGGGATTTTTTGTTTTCATAAAAAAACATGTTTCAAGTTTCAAGTTTCAGGTTTATTTACAGCACAAAGAACTGAGAAGTATTTAAGAAGACATAAATAGTTATCCAATCTCTTATCGGTTGTTTCAAGACTTTCATATTACCATGGACTCTTTTTAAACTTGAAACCTGAAACTTTGAACCTGAAACCTGATATTAACGCCCCATCAATTCTCGGGCAGCTTCAGCGATTCCCTTTTCATCAATGCCGTACTTTTCTCTCAACTCAGCCTGTGTCCCCTGTTCTACGAATTCATCATTGATACCGAGCATCTTGACCGTAATATCGAAGAGACCCGTTTCTTGAAACAATTCGAGGACAGCACTCCCGAAACCTCCCATGAGAACGTTTTCTTCAACGGTAATAATTTTCTTTAGCGATGACGCCGTGTCACATAAAAGATCACGGTCCAGGGGTTTCACAAAACGACTGTTTATGACCCTTGCACCGATTCCTTCACTTTTAAGTTTCCCGGCAGCGGCTAAAGCGGGATATACTGTAGAGCCTATGGCTATAATGGCAAGATCATCCCCTTCGTGAACTATCTCACCTTTTCCTGTCTCAAGGGGAGTCGGTACGGCATCAAGGGGAACACCGATTCCTTCTCCTCTCGGATACCTTACGGAAACAGGGGCTCCACATTCCACGGCAGTCTTCAGCATATGCCGGAGTTCATTTTCATCCTTAGGAGCCATAACAACAATATTGGGAATAGCCCTCATATAAGAATAGTCAAAAAGCCCGTGATGTGTGGGCCCGTCATCCCCCACAATACCCCCTCGATCAAGAGCGAAAACCACGGGCAGCTTCTGCAGACAAACATCATGAAGAACCTGATCATAAGCCCTCTGCAGAAAAGAGGAATAAATGGCGACTACAGGAATAAATCCTTCCGTAGCAAGTCCTGCAGCAAAGGTAACACCGTGTTGTTCAGCAATACCGACATCATAAAAGCGTTCCGGTATCTCTTTCGCAAAAAGATCGAGACCCGTACCCTGTGGCATGGCAGCCGTTATCGATACAATCCTGGAATTTTCTCTGGCTAAATTTACAATAGTTTCACCGAATATTTTAGTATATGATGGATGAGCATCGCTCTTGGCAATGGATTTACCCGTTTCGATTTCAAATGGACCGAGACCGTGAAACCTGGATGGCTCCTCCTCGGCAAACTTATAACCCTTACCTTTCTTTGTAATAACATGAACCAGGACCGGCCTGTTCAGCTTTTTGATGTTCTGGAAATTTTTTATTAAGTGATCTATTCTGTGACCCTCTAAGGGACCTACGTACTGGAACCCCATTTCTTCGAATAATACACCAGGAACAATAAAAGCCTTAAGGGATTCTTCCGCCTGTTTCGTGAACTTTACCATCTGCTCACCGATACCCGGTATCGCCTTCATGAAACCCTGAACTGCCGCCCTCAACTTTGTAACTTGCTGACCGGTCATTATCCGGTTCAGGTATGAAGACATGGCGCCTACATTAGGTGATATGGACATCTCATTGTCATTCAGCACAATAATCAAATCTTTCTCACGCTCTCCTGACCAATTGAGTCCTTCAAAGGAAATACCGGCTGTCATCGACCCGTCACCAATAACCGCTATAACTTTGAAATTTTCATTTTTCAGGTACCTGGCCTCGGCAATACCGGAGGCAGCAGAGATAGAGGTGCTGCTGTGCCCCACATCAAAAACATCATAGATACTTTCTTCTCTCTTGGGAAAACCGCTGATGCCACCTTTCTTTCTCAACGTATCGAACAGATCTCTCCTCCCGGTGATTATTTTATGGGCATAGGCCTGGTGCCCCACGTCCCAGACAAGTTTATCGTTCGGGGTATCAAATACATAGTGGATTGCGAGTGTCAGTTCTACCGCTCCCAGAGATGGAGCAAGATGCCCTCCGTTTTTCGAAGTGGTCTCTATAATCTTTTCTCTGATCTCTTCCGCAAGGATATTTAACTGATCAATATCAAGCGCCCTTATATCCTCCGGAGAATTTATCTTTTCTAATATGCCGGCATCATTCCTGTTTCCCATAACTCTCACACTCCATTGCTCGTTCGTACTTTTTCCCTGATTTGTTACGACTTTCTCTCAACTATAAATTTTGCAATCATTCTCAAAGGCATCGCCTTCTCATCAAAAAATTGAATGTCCGAAAGGGCACCTTCTACGAGTTCGAAGGCCTTTTCCCTTGAAGGATCAAGCCCCAGAAGGGCAGGATAGGTAACCTTTTTGCGTTCCTCATCACTTCCCGTGTCTTTTCCCAGGACTTCTCTGGTGCTTTCGATGTCGAGTATGTCATCGGCTATCTGGAAGGCAAGTCCAATTTTTCTTCCATACTCTGAAAGGGCCTGGAGCTCCTTCTCGCTGGCACCTGCCAGTATCGCACCCGCGCGAATGGAAACGGTAATCAATGCTTCTGTCTTGTGAACATGAATGTAATGAAGGGTTTTTTCATCAACCTCTTTTCCTTCCGATTCCAGATCGGCCACCTGTCCACCCACCATGCCAAAGAAGCCAGCCGCTTTGGAGATTTCATTGATTACGGCAACCAGACTATCTGAACTTACATTTCCCGGAAGATCTCTTTTCGACATGAGGTGAAATGCCTCCGTCAGGAGGGCGTCCCCTGTGAGAACCGCTATCCCTTCTCCAAATACTTTATGATTTGTAAGCTGTCCCCTCCTGTAGTCATCATCATCCATAGCGGGAAGATCATCATGGATCAGGGAATAGGTATGGATCATCTCAATGGCACATGCCACCGGAAGTACCGTTTCTATGTTGCCCCCGACTGCCTCAGCAGAGGCCACACATAAAACGGGTCTTAACCTTTTCCCTCCGGCAAAGACACTGTATCTTGCGGATTCAAAAATGGTGGGAGGAAAGTTATCTTTCCCGGGGAGATACCTTTCAAGTGCTTCGTCGACAATTTTTTTTCTTTCCTTTAGATATGTATCCAATGATAACATTCTGTCACCGCCCGTTTTCCTCTCCCCCCGTAAATGGCTTGATGTCAACCCCCTCATCATCCTTGAGGAGGATCTCAACTTTTCTTTCCGCTTCATCCAGTTTCTTCGAGCAAAAACGGGAGAGCCTGACCCCTTCCTCGAAAGCTTCAAGGGACTCTTCCAGGGTCATATTCCCCTCCTCCATCTTTTTCACAATCTCTTCCAGTCTTTCTAATGCCTCTTCAAACTTCTTTTCTTTCATCTTTCTTCTCCCGGGGAACTTCCGTTACCTTAGCATTGAAAGTACCTGACGAAACTCTTATGTTAACCTGATTTCCCACCGTAACAGAACTTATATTTTTAATAATCGTGCCGTCAGGCAATTTTCTGACAATACCATATCCCCTTTCCAGCACGGCAAGAGGACTTAATATATCCAGCATGGCCATATTTTTCTGCAGCTTATGCTTACAATCATCAACGAGACGATAATATCCCGCTATCATGTTCTTTTTCAAGTTATCAAGCTTTAATAAATCATTATTAATTCTTACCGATGGATTCATTATCTTCAACAAGCCGGTCAGATTCTGTAGATGTTTGTTCCTTGTATCGAATCCGTATCCAAGATTATCAGCAAGCTTTTCAGTCATGTCATCCACATTTATTCGCAGATCTTCAATCCGTCTTTTGGGATCTTTCAACCTCTCGCGGAGAAAGGCTGATTTTTCGGCTAATCTTTCTCTCAGTCTCCGGTGACCACCTGTCATTCTTACACGGAGGGTTTCGACAGCCTCCACCAACTCCCTTTTTATCGGCACAACCAGCTCTGCCGCGGCCGACGGTGTCGGTGCCCTCAAATCTGCCACAAAATCGGCAATTGTAAAATCAATTTCATGACCGACGGCTGATATAACGGGAACTCTCGAAGCGAAAATGGCCCGTGCTACCCGTTCGTCATTAAAGGGAAAAAGGTCCTCAAGAGATCCCCCTCCTCTGGTTACGATAATAACGTCCACATCCTCTATTGTATTCAAAACGGATATGGCCTCACAGATCTCCGGAGGCGCCTCTATCCCCTGAACCCTGACAGGGGCAATAAGAATATTGATGGAGGGAAATCTCCTTTCCGTAATGTTCAGAATATCTCTGATTGCCGCTCCTGTAGCAGAAGTAACAACACCGATTCGATGTGGGAGAAAGGGTATCTCTTTTTTATGAGACGGATCAAAAAGCCCTTCTTCTTCCAGGCGTTTTTTGAGCTGTTCAAAGGCCATTTGCAGGGCGCCGAGTCCTCTCGGTTCTGCCATATCCAGGATTAACTGATATTCTCCCCGCTGCTGATAGACACTCAATCTTCCCCGGCAAACGATACTCATGCCGTCCTCGAGGTCAAACCCTATTTTTTTTAAAGATTGGCGGAAAAGAACTGCCCTGACCTGACTGTTTTCATCCTTGAGGGTAAAGTACACATGACCGGAACCCGGCTGCCGAAGATTGGAAATCTCCCCTGTAACCCAGAGGAAGCCAAAGCTCGATTCCAGAAGAAACTTGATAGATTGTGTCAGCTCTGTGACGGTGAGAACATTTTCCATTTTTTTAAAAATGTATTAAAATTATTATGATAAATTTGACGGTTTCGTAAAAAGTCAAGAACTCGCTAATCTGTCATTCCCGCGAAAGCGGGAATCCAGTAAATACACGCAGTTATGGATTCCCGATCAGGTCGGGAATGACAAAACGGCAAAAACTCTGACTTTTTACGAACTTGTCAAGTTTTAACGTTTAACAGAGGCATTGGACTGTTGCAACTATTTATTTAACCAACCGATTTTTGAACTCGATACGTTGACAGGTGTGACAACAACAATACAGACAACGTCACTTAAATATTCCACACAACGGCCTCATTTTAGTTCGATTCGTCGTATTAGAAAGGAAAGAACTCCAGGCTCTTGTTACAACATTCCAATTTTCTTTATATTTTTCTTTTTTCAGGGGTTGACTTTTTGTAAAATATATATGAAACAAAAAGCAGTAATTGTTTCGATTTACTCAAACTTCACTTAAAAACCATAGCCTCATGTTAAAGTCACTTAAAAGTTGCATGAACCAGAACAAGAGCTTTGAAGAAAAGGGGGTTTTGCTATGAAAAGATTTGTTTGCATGTTAACGGTTGCAGCTGTCCTGCTCGTATTCAGTTCTGTGTCCTTTGCGGGGTTGAATGATTTTGCAGGAACGTGGAATAATGTTAATCCAAACACAAAGGGAATTACAAAACTCGTTATTTCTGTAAAGGGTAGCACCGCAACCGCACATGCCTGGGGTAAATGCCATCCGAAAGATTGCGACTGGGGTACGGTAAGAGCCCGTTATTACAAGAATAACAGCTTAAGGGCTGCGTACAGGACAAAAATCGCCACAAGATCCCTGGTCCTCACGTTAAAAGGCAAAAACAGCCTGAAGGCGCAGGTTTTAACGCACTTTGTCGATAAGAGCGGTCGGAAAGATTACCGTTCAGTCGAATCATTCAAGCGAGCCGCCGGAGGCGCACTAAAACCGACCACTGCCACCAGACCGGCAGGCACGAAAACCGTGACACCGCAGGGTGGCACACAACAACCGACCACTGCCACAAGACCGGCAGTTACACCGGCAGGCGGGGCCAGGACCGTTACAAAACTGAAAGGTACTATTACAGTTATCAATCCGAATGGCGGTGAGGTGTGGGAAAAGGGGAAGCAATACAGCATCCGCTGGACAAGCAGCGGTGTGCAGGGAAACGTCAAAATCAGGCTCAAATGGGGAACCGGCAGCGACGGCTGGTACACCGTCTCCGGGAACACAAAAAATACGGGAAGTTACACCTACAAAGTTCCCACCGCCGGCATCGGCCATTCAGGAAATCAGTTCTGGATGTATGTCATGACCCTCGATGGAAAGGTCACAGACGCCAGTAACGGGCCTTTTACCATCGAGGAAAAAAGCGGCGCTGTTCACCTGAGCCCACCTGTCATAAAATTCACGACCCCCAAGAGGATCGACACCAAAACAAAAGAAATCTGGGCCAGAGGAAAGTCGTACACCATCAGGTGGAAGCAGGTTGGTAAAACGAATGCCGATTTAAGCTACATTAAGCTCCTTCTCAAGAACAGAGAAACGGGTAAGAGTTTCTGGGTAACGGAGGGCACCCGGAACAGAAAGTCATTTGCCTACCGAGTCCCCAATACGGTACCAGATGGTGTGTATATGCTTCAAATCATGTCGAAAAATGAAGAATTCAAGAATCAGAGTCCTGAATTCTATATTGGTCCCGAGAATGCGGACGCCATCGATCTGGTCTGCGAAATCAGGAATGTGCGAGTGGGCTGGAAGAAAAAACTGTTCGTTGTGGGAGGTTCAAAGTCAGATTACTTTGAATTTGAAATCTGGGTAATGAACCGGGGAACAAAGAATCTGTCCATGGTACCCATCGCGTGGCGCATACTCAATGAACCGGATAACGTCGTCATACTGCAGAAAGAAGGGGGGTTCTCAAATGTGTATCCCAACAAATACTACCGAACAAAATTAAAATACACATATAAAAAAATGAGCGCGGGTCTTTTTTGGAAGAAGAAGAAAAGCTGGGGACCGGGGCCATTCATGATCGAGGCGGAAGCGGATCCCCAGCATAAACTGCCCGAGGTGGAGATGGTCCGGGGCAACAATATAGGCCGGAAGATGATCTTTTATAACATGCATATCAAGGGTGCCAAATAGAAGAAGGAAAGACAGGGATCCCCCATTCAAGGTGAGGTCAAATAAAAACACACCTTGAATGGGTGAACCCACATTTAACAAAAGGAAATATGTATGTTTATAGATTTCCTGGTAGGCTGCATTACCGTCATATTGGTAATCGTTTTCATTCCACTGCTCTGGTTTGTTTTTCATCTAAGTATCATGATTGCGATACCGTTGGGAATTGCCATCGGGATTTTTTTCGGTCTGGTCGTTATCGGTAAACTCATACGACATGTTTATATCCACTCAAAAAAAGAGAAAGATCTCCAGGAGGCTGGCCGAGAGTAACCGAAGATACTTTTTTTGTAAAATATTTACTTTACGGATCTTGATCCCGGGATGTTCAAACAGCAATGAAACAGCCGCCTCTCCACATCAAAACGCCCCTCTTTGAATCAATGCCCATTCGGAGCCGAACGGACAAATCGGTATGCCTTAAATGTATATTGCAGGTTTGACCCCAGACTTTTTAGGAGGAATTTATGGAAAGAAGCATCATTATGACCGATCAGGCTCCCCAGCCGGTGGGACCGTATTCTCAGGCCGTCAAGGCAGACGGATGGCTGTATATCTCGGGACAAATTCCTATTGATCCAAAAACCGGTGAACTCGTAACCGAATCGTTTGATCTGCAGGCACGGACGGTACTAAATACGATAAAAGCCATACTGGAAGCAGGTGGGTCCAGCCTGGATCGAGTGGTAAAGGTCTCCATTTTTCTGACCGATATGGAGCGTTTCGCAGAATTGAATGCAATTTACGCGGAGTATTTCGGTGAGTCCTGCCCGGCCAGGGCCTGTGTCGAGGTCAGCCGTCTCCCCAAAGACGTTCCACTTGAAATCGAAGCGGTGGCATTCTGTGGTTAGATAGATTTTATGCGCGAATTGGGGAATCTTTATGATTGTGATGAAATTTGGCGGCACCTCGATTGAAGATGCGCCTTCAATTGAAAGGGTGGTAGAAATTGTACGTCCTCGGCTCCACCTGAAACCGGTGGTAGTTAATTCCGCCATGGGGAAAACGACACGAAAGCTGCTTGCCATTGCACAACTCTCAGCAGCCGGGATGGACGGAGAGGCTGCTGCCATGCTGAATGAAGTTCGCCGGCATCATTTTGAACTGTCCGAAACGCTGATACTGAATTTCGATAAGAGTGATACCCGGATAAAACTCGAACAATATTTCGAAGATCTCCAAAAACTGTTAGGTGGTTTGTCCATTCTCCGCGAACTTACATTGCGCAGCCAGGACAAAATCCTTTCCTACGGCGAACTGATGGCAACTGCAATTATTGCGTCGGTCTTCCGGGAACGGGGAATCAATGCCATACTTTGCGATGCCCGGGACTTTATTATTACAAATGAAAGGTTCTCTCAAGCTGAATCAATCAAGAAACTCACCTATAAACGTATTTACGAGCATATCCACCCCATAGTAGAATCCAACAGTATGCCCGTCATACAGGGATTTATCGGTTCCACCCGCGACGGGGCTACAACGACGCTGGGATTCGAGGGGTCAGATTTTTCCGCCTCCCTTGTCGGCTCCGCGCTTAATGCCTCATCCATCCAGATCTGGAAAGACGTCAGCGGTATAATGACGGCAGATCCTTCTGTTTTTGCAGGGGCGCACACCGTTAAAACTATCTCGTTTGCAGAGGCGGAGGAACTTACCTTCTTCGGTGCAAAGATCCTGCACCCGAGCACGATTGAACCGGCACATCAAAAAAACATACCTGTTCATATTTACAATTCAAAACAGCCGGATGCTGTCGGCACAGTTATAACTGCACACCCGAATCACGGAACGAATCTTATCAAATCCATCACATATAAGAAACCTGTCTGCATAATGTATGTCAAGCCGGATAATTCGGTCTCCCCTTACGTTTTTTTGAAATCGGTATTTGATATCCTTGACCGGGAGCGTATTACACCCTACGTTATTACAACAGCCGTGGCTAATGTAGCTCTGGTAATCAGCGATACTGAGGATAGGGAGCACCTGGCCGAGGACCTCGGGCATTTTGGGAAAGTCAGCATTACCCGAGAAAAAGCGACCATTTCCCTGGTTGGAGAAAATCTCCGTACTGCGAACGACCTTGCCACCACTGTATTCAAAAATCTGGACGGGTTAAATATTGATATGATATCCTTTGGAGCGTCGCCGATTAATTTTACCCTGGTAGTCGACGAAACCGATGTTCCCTCCATAATCGCCAAATTACATGAAATTTTCTTTCAAGATCCGGACCCGGAAGTATTTGAATGAGAAGAAGAACTGGGGAGTAAATCATGATCATAGGACAGAGATACAAACCGGAGCTCGGACAGGAATCCTTTGATGCCATCGTTATTGGTTCGGGGATGGGGGGATTGTGCACCGCGGCTTTGCTTTCCAGGGAAGGCCTAAAAGTTCTGGTTCTGGAACATCACTACACGGCAGGGGGATTTACCCATACTTTTGAAAGAAAAGGGTATGAATGGGATGTCGGCATTCATTACATCGGCGCTGTCCATAAAGAAAAAGGAATGCTCCGCCGCATCTTTGACGATATAACCGATAACAATCTGAAGTGGGCGAAAACGAGTGATGTCTATGACCGGTTTATCTTCAAAGATGAAATCTATGAATTCGTTGCGGGAAGAGAACGTTTTCAGGAACAGATGACCAGGTACTTCCCCGAAGAAAGGACGGCAATCCAGACTTATCTTAACATGATATCCGAAGTGGGAAAGAGCACAAATAATTTTTTTGCCCAACGGACCTTGCCGGTCTGGCTGGGATGGCTTCTATATCCCTTTATGACCCGGAAGTTTCTGCGATATTCGGATCGGACCACTTTGGAAGTTCTAAGAGATATTACCAGGAACCCCAAACTTATCGGAGTCCTGACAGGCAACTACGGAGATTACGGCATGCCCCCCGGGCAGAGCAGTTTTGCCATGCATGCCCTTCTGGCCGGGCACTATTTAGATGGAGCCAATTATCCCGTGGGAGGCGCTTCAAGCATTGCCCGTACCATTGAGCCCATCATTCAACAGTCAGGCGGAAAGATCCTTGTGCGAGCTGATGTGAAAGAAATTCTTGTCCGCGATAATGAAGCTGTGGGGGTGATGATGGCAAACGGGGATAAAATTACTGCACCTCTGATCATCAGTAACGCTGGGGCATGGAATACATTTGCCAGGCTTTTACCCACCCCGGTTGCCCATCAGATTTCCACCCGCGATAAACTCGAGCAGTTGAACCCGTCAGTGTCACATATCTGCCTCTTTGCCGGCATAAAAGAGTCGGCGGAATCTTTGGGACTGGAGCAAACCAATCTGTGGATACATCCCGGTTACGATCATGATGCCAATATCCGTAATTATACGGCCGATTCTTCTTCCCCTTTACCCGCCGTTTACATCTCTTTTCCTTCCGTAAAAGATCCTGACTGGGATCGCCGTTATCCCGGGAGATCAACTATTCAGTTAATCAGCTATGCTCCCTATGAATGGTTTGCCCCCTGGGAGGGGAAACCGTGGCGAAAGCGGGGGAATGACTACGAAGCGTTGAAGGAAAAATTCGCAAACCGGTTGCTTGAACATTTGTATGCCCATGTGCCTCAGGTAAAAGGCAAAATAGACTACTACGAATTATCCACGCCCCTTTCCACACGGCATTTCTGCAACTTTTCCACGGGAGAAATCTATGGCTTGGAGCATACCCCAACACGTTTCCGCCAGAGATGGCTGACGCCCCGCACCCCCATAAAAAATCTCTACCTGACAGGAGTTGATATTTCAACCACCGGTATTGCCGGAGCTCTCACTTCGGGAGCCCTCACTGCCTCGGCAATTCTAAAGCGAAATGTGTTAAAAGATATCCTGTCCCGCACAGAGTAGGGGATCCGGATAATCGGAGGAATGTTCATGTTTTCTCCTGGGCAAAAAGGGGATGGTCCCCTTTAATGCATTAATGGCCATTTAATGGAATGGAATTTGCTTATTCTTTACTTATTGATATAAAACATGAAAGACTGAACAGGGTGAAAAGCTTATGATTGATCAATGTAGAAAAGAATTAGAAACAAAAAACAGGGTGATCACCTCTATATTCAGAATTTCAAGCCTTTTGACCCAGAATATTGACCTGGACGAAATTTTGTATTCGATTCTCCTCAGCGCGAAAAATGATCTGGGATTTTCCGCATCCTGCTTATTTCTGGTTAATGAAGACAAAAATCTCTTGGAATGCCGGATGATTACGGGATTTGGAGACGAAGGAGAACACTGGGCATATAACAAACCGTTTCATATGGGCAAACATGACTGCATGGAGACAAAAGCAGTAAAAACCGGTCAGGTTATTTACTTCGAAGACAGTCTCAATGACCCCAGGACAACTAAAATTGACAAGATGATTACCGGGAGGCTCAACAGGGGACGGGTTGTCTATGCACCGCTTACCGTAAAAGGGAAGATTATTGGATGTATGGGCGTCAATCGGCCAATGTCCGAGTCACCGATATCCGATGAGGAAATAGATGCATTTACTATCTTCGCCAATCAGGCAAGCATCATTGTTGAAAACAGTCAATTCTCAAAACAGTTAATGAGCGAGAGAAACTTAAATGAAAGTATCCTTGAAAGTTCACCAAACGGTATCCTGTCCATAGACAGTCACGGTAAAATCATCTCTATAAACAGGGCTGTAGAGCAGCTTCTATCGGTGCATCAGAAAGATATTCTTGATACGAATATTAAAGATGCTGTTGGCACATACCGAACACTCTCTATCCTCAGCGATATCTTGCTGAAAACATCGAGTCAAATGAGCCGGGAGTTTGATTTCATTACAGAAGACGGGTTGCGATGTTGTCTGGAAGTAACACCATCACCATTGAAAGACATCGATGGAAATGAAACGGGAACATTGTTTCTTTTCCAGGATCTAACAGAAAAAAAGATTATCAGCGAACAGGTTCAGAGAATGGGCAAGTTGGCCTCAATTGGACAGCTGGCGGCGGGCGTTTCTCATGAAATTCGCAATCCACTGATGGGAATCGGTGCAGCTCTCGAGTTAACCATGGAAAACATAGAACTCGATCATCCTCAACGGGAGATCCTTATGAAATCCATGGAGGAAATTGAGAGGATTGACGATATTATAAATGACCTTCTGACGTTAGCACAGCCAAAGGAGATGAATTTCGAACCGGGAGACATCAATGAAATCATCCTGGACGCCTCTCAATTCCTCTCAGGAATCTGTAAAAAGGAAAATGTCGAGTTGATCCTGCACTGCGACGACAGCATTTCATCCATCCATATTGACAAAGGAAAAATAAGACAGGCTATCATTAACATCGCCTTAAATGCTATTCAATCCATGGAAACGGGTGGTGTGTTGAAAATTTCAACATCTGCCCTGAATCATGGGCATTACAGCATGGGTAATGGCGGTATTCAAATCACAGTAGAAGATAACGGTAGAGGGATAGAACCGGAGACGAAAGAAAAGGTCTTCGATCCCTTCTTTACGACACGTCCTGACGGTACGGGCCTTGGCCTTTACAACTGCCATAAAGTGATTGATGCTCATAATGGGAGCATCTTCATCGAAGACGGTAAATCGGGCGGTACGAAGGTAAGTGTCTTGTTACCATTTAAAATGGAGTAACAGATGTACAAAATTCTCGTCGTTGATGATCACGAATTGATACGAAAAACTCTAAAGAAGGCATTTGATGATGAGGGGTACCGGGTGAGTCTGGCACAAAACGGCTCTGAGTGTTTAAAAGCAGTTCAGTCCAGCGAATTTGATTTAATACTGTTAGATATGCGGCTCCCGGACATGAATGGTCTTGAAATACTTCAAAAGCTCAAAGAAACGAATCCGGATATTGCTGTTATTGTCATGACCGCTTACGGCGATTTAGAATCCTCACAGAGGGCAATGACGTTAGGCGCTTTTGACTTCCTTCACAAACCGGTAAAGGCCAGGGCAATTACATCGATTGTCAAAATGGCCATGGAAATCCGTTCGCTGCGCATGGAGATTCAGCAGATCATTTACAAAAATAAGGAGCGTTACGGCTACCACAACATCATCGGCAAGAGCGAGGCATTGCAAAAGGTACTGGAAGTTTTAACGAGAGTGGCAAATAGTGATGCGTCTACTATTCTCATCGAAGGAGACAGCGGAACGGGAAAAAGTCTTATTGCCAAATGCCTTCATTATAACGGGCTTCGAGCTTACCAGCCTTTTGTTGAGATCAACTGTGCCTCCATTCCGCCGACCTTGCTTGAAAGCGAATTATTCGGTTACGAGGCAGGAGCATTTACGGATGCGAAAAAGCAGAAAAAGGGCCTTGTTGAACTTGCTAATGGCGGAACACTTTTTCTGGATGAGATTGGCGAAATGCCAATTGGCCTTCAGGCAAAATTGCTCCAGGTAATAGAAAATAAATCTTTCAGAAGGGTCGGCGGAACGAAGAATATAGAGGTAGACATCCGGATCGTCGCCGCTACTAACAAGAACCTGAAAAAAGCCCTGGATAATCAAACATTCCGCCAGGATCTTTATTACCGACTCAATGTTATCAATATCTATCTTCCCTCTCTACGAGAAAGGAGGGAAGATATCATGCCGTTAATTGAACATTTTGTCAGCTATCATAGTAGAGAATTTCACAAACCTGTAAAACAGATCTCCGATACGGCCCGGGACTTACTTATCCAATATGACTGGCCTGGTAACGTTCGTGAACTACTAAATACTGTAGAAAGAATCATGATCCTCGAAGATGGCGATATAATATTGCCTGAGAACCTTCCACCTGAAATCAAAAGAGGTAAGGAATCTACTCGGAATTATTCGGATTCTATTATCGCCAAGCTTGCGAATACCATGAACGGTCTTAATTATCAGGAGCTTACGGAGAAATTTCAGGCTATATTAATCAAAAGAGCCCTAGAGCTAAGCCACGGGAATAAAACGGAAGCAGCAAAGACCCTCGGCATTCCACGCCTGGGGTTATACCATCAAATAAAGAAACTTGGCATGTCAATAAAGGAATAGTGTTAACATTTTCAACATGGCGTTAAATCTTTCAACAGTCTGGTCTGGAAACTTATTTCATTTCAACTTTTTTAAAGCTGGAATCCAACGGTCACGTCATGAATGATATTGTCTGTGCTCACCACAAGGGACATGATCGATCGAAAACTATTAAATTGGCACAGTCCTTGCTGATAGATTATACGTAGGTGTTAACATTCTCTACCCTCCTTATCGTGCAGGGCTCTTCTGACCCACGGGGTGCCCTGCATAGAAGTATGAGAAGGGTAGACCCCTGCTTTTTACGAATGCATCAAATATAATCCTCAAAACTTTTAACAAATTTCTCGGAAGGAGGGTCTGATGATAAGAACATTAGACGATATTACACGATTGGCAAAAGAAAAGGGGCCGAAAAAGCTGGCCGTTCTCGCCCCTGAAGACGGAGAGTTCATGGAGGCGGTGAAAAAAAGCCAGCAGATGGGTTATATCGAGCCTGTTCTCATCGGTAATCAGGAAATGATGCAGAGAGTAGCCGATGAAGTCGAATTTGACATCAGCAACGTGGAAAAAATCTTCGAGGCGGATCGCCAGGCAATTGCGAATCTCGGAACGGCTATGCTTTTTGCGGGTGATGTGGATATGTCAAGCAAGGGACAGATCCCAACCTCCTTCATCTATCGTTCCATTATAAAAGAAGAATCGAAGGCAGGAACGGGAAGAACAATTAGCGTGATAACGCTATGGGAAATTCCGGAACTCGATCATTTCATGGCCTTTACCGATACAGGCGCGAATATTTATCCTGACTATAAGGCCAAGGTCGCCGTTCTTAAGAATGCCATATTTCTCTTCCACGTACTCGGTTATGCCAGTCCAAGGATCTCCGTCCTTTCCGGCCAGAGGGAAATCGGCGGCACCCTTGCTTCTTATGAAGATGGCAGATCGCTGCAAAAAGCTGCTGCTTCAGGCGAGCTCGGCGAATGCGAGATTATTGAAGCCACTTCCTTTTTTGAATTCTTTGTTGGCAAAGGAAGACAACTGGCTGATTATGAAGAGATAGACATAAAGAAACTGCCCGAAATTCTCCTTGTGCCTTCACTTGATACAGGAAATATTCTCTGCAAGCTCGACTTTTTTCTGAATGTAAAGAGGCGTTCCTTAGTCATGACGTCGAAGGGGCCGGTATTGATTCCTTCACGAGCTGACTTTTGTGATTCCATTATGGGTGAAATAGCCATGGGTGTTGTCGTAGCTGACAGAATAAAGGGGGTGGTTTAAGATGATAGGCACATTTAAGGAAATCATAGAAGCGGCGGAAAAGAAAGGCACCAGGAAACGGGTTGTTGTCCCCTGGGCAAGCAGAGAAAATATGAGGATCCTTGGTAAAGCATCAGAACTCAATTTCACAGTGCCGCTTCTGATCGGCAAAGGACGGGAAGTCGAAATGCTTGTAAAATCGACACCCCTTGCATCATTGGACCATGAAATTATTGATGAGAAAGATTCCGGTCGGGCGCTTTTCAAGGCCATACAGATGATCAGGGAAAACCAGGCAGATATTTTAATGCAGGGGGATATGGATCATCAAATGTTCATTGATTCCGTTCTGGACGGTGAAAAAGGTTTGCTGAGCGCCAAACTGGCAAGTTTTGTTTCCGTATTTCAATTGTTTAAAAGAGATAAATTGATCCTGATCACGGATACCTATCTCAATAATTATCCCTCCCTTGTTGAAAAACAACTGATCCTGGAAAATGCCCTCAAGCTGGCTCGCATCCTTGGAATTTCTTCACCGAAAGTAGCATCTCTTGCGGCTATAGAGCAGGTCAACCCGGCGATTCCTTCAACACTGGATGCAGCTGTTCTCGCCAAGATGGCAGAAAGGAGGCAGTTTGGCGATGTCACTATCGAAGGACCTCTGGATATTGACTGTGCAGTTAGTGAGAAAGCCGCAGCCAGAAAAGGAGTCAGCAGCATTGTTACAGGAAATGTAGATATCTATCTAACTCCCGATATTGAGACAGGATATTCATTGGCACAGCTACTTGTCTTTATCGGCAAAATGCAGATGGCAGGCATACTGCTGGGCACAAGCAAGCCCGTTATTTTAGATTTGCCCTTTGTCTCCAATGAAAACAAGTTGGCAGAAATAGCCCTGGCGGCTCTTATTTGAGAAAGGGGAAAGAAACATGAATAAAGAATATCGCCTGCTTGTCATCAATGTCGGCTCGACGTCGACAAAGGCAGCTTTTTTCCAGGGAACCACCCCGATAGTCAGTGAAACAATCACATACGGTCAGGAGGACCTCTCCGGATACCCGGACTTGAGCGATCAGCTTCCCCGAAGAGAAGAAGATCTTCTCAACTTTACAAAAAATAATAATATCAATCTGGAAGAAATCGATATGGTCATCAGCCGCGGGGGTTTGGGCAAGCCGGCACCTGCCGGGTCATACAAGATTGATGATGTCATGTGCAGAGATCTTCTCGCTGGAAAATATGGTAAACATCCCTCCGCTTTGGGACCCGCAATAGCCCGGGATATCGCCAAAAAATACGGTATACAGGCCATCGTCATCGATCCACCAAGTACGGATGAATTTCAGCCATTGGCCAGGATTTCCGGCATTCCCGACATTGAGCGAAAAAGCGGTTTACATGCCCTGAATCAGAAGGCAGCGGCAAGAAAAGCTGCCGGGGAAATGAAAAAAAGCTATGCCGATGTCAATCTTGTGGTCGCGCACCTGGGCGGGGGAATAACGATCGGCGCTCATCAAAAGGGGCGGGTAATTGATTGCACTCATGGACTCAGTGAAGGACCGTTCACTCCGGAAAGAGCTGGCGGACTGGCGACGCTGGATCTGATCGAACTCGCATCTTCGGGCACATTCGACAAAAAGCAAATGCAGAGCAGGTTAGTCGGACAGGGCGGTCTCTCGGCCTATCTCGGCACAAACGATGCCCAAAAGGTCGAGGAAATGATCACAAATGGAGATGAAAAGGCAAAGCTGATTTACAGGGCAATGGCCTATCAAACAGCCAAGGACATCGGCGCCATGTCGGTTGTCCTGAAGGGTAAGGTTGACGGGATTGTCCTGACAGGCGGGTTGGCATATTCGGAAATTCTGACCGGCTGGATCAGGGAGTGGATAGATTTCATTGCCCCCCTTTTCATATATCCCGGCGAAGATGAAATGGCAGCCCTCGCGGAAGGAGCGATCAGGGTGTTACAGGGAGAAGAGCAGGTAAAAAAATACGGGTAAAGATATTCCCGCTTTCCCTTCCTGTCATTCCCGTGCTTGACACGGGAATCAAGGCGCCTTATATATTCCATAAGATTCGGGAGGACAAGACTTATGGTAAAGAGCTTTAAAGAAGCTGAAATAATGGCCGGTAAAGTCGGGCCAAAAAGGATTTCTGTATTGCGTGCGGAAAACAGAGAATTCCTTCTGGCCCTGAAGGAATCTTATCGCAGAGGATACGTCGAACCTATCCTTATTGGCGACGAATCAGAAATCAGGAATATTGCGGATGAAATTGAATTTGACATTCGCAGTTTTCAGTTAATCAATGAAAATGATCATCAGGAAATTGCCAACAAAGGTGTCGGTCTTGTTTCGGCAGGGGAATCAGACTTTATCATGCGCGGTCATATTGACGGACATTACGTGTACAGGGCTTTAATCAGGCATTCCCCAGACTCAGGTGAAAAGAGGCAAATCTGTGTAGTGGCCCTGATGCAGATGCCTGTACTTCCAAAATTTATTGGTATGACAGATCCCGGCATCACCACAGCCCCCGATTTCGATGCAAAAATCAAGATCATACAAAATGCTGTCAATCTTTTTACACATCTTGGCTATGAAAATCCGAGAGTGGGAATCCTGACGGCCCAGCGGGGATTAAATTCAGAACTTGATTCGGTTGTTGATGCCATGAAGATAAAAGATGCCATCTCCAAAGGTGAACTGACGGGATGCGTCATCGAAGAGGGGTTAAGCCTTTCAGATTTCTTTCTTGGAAAGAATGCTTTTCTGGAAAACCACGAAGAAATTGATTACTCCTTGATTCCCGACATTCTTCTGGTTCATAATATTGAATTTGGAAATATATTTTCCAAGATTGACAGCATGTCTACAATAGATTATTTTCCACAGTGGGAAAGACATGGAATAGTCGTGGGTGCAGGCGCTCCGGCAATTATTCCATCACGAGCCGACAAGCACGACGCCATTGTCACGATTATAGCCCTCGGGGTTCTCGTTTCATGAAAAGTGGAGGTAAATCAAAATGATGCGGAATTTCAATGATGTTTTAGCCGAGGCCAGGAAGAGAAAAAAGAATATCATGGTTATTCCTGATCCTCGAAGTACGAGAGTGCTTACCACCATCGATAAGGCAAGTAAATCAGGTCTGATCTCCCCCGTACTGGTTGGTAATGGAAGTCTCATCCGTGAGAATCTTGCCGCTTTGAAAATAGCCACAGAAAAATATAAAATTATCGATGAGCAGGATTCTTCCCGCGCCTTGGCCAAATCCATCAATCTGCTTCATAAAAACGAAGCAGGCATGATCTTTCAGGGAGATATAGATATTAAGGAATTTATGAAAGCCGTCACAGACAACGATGGTGGTATTACTGAAACTGAATCTTTAAGTTATGTATCTTTGTTTGAATTGCCGAGCCAGGATAGAATAACCCTCCTTACCGATACTTATATTCAGGAATTCCCGGATTTAAGACAAAAGGTTAAAATCCTCACGAACGCTATTTCTCTGGCAAACAGTCTGGGGATAGAAAAGCCGAAGGTAGCGGCATTATCTCTGGTAGAGTTAGTAAATCCTGCCTTTACGTCTACCCTGGATGCTGCCGTTCTGTCCAAGATGTCAGAGCGAAGGCAGATAAATGCAATTATTGACGGGCCTCTGGACATTGATTGCGCGTCTTCCCTTGAGAGAGCCAGGAGAAAGGGCGTGGACAGCCCCGTATCCGGGGAAGTGGACATTTATCTCCTTCCGGATATAGAATCCGGTTATTCTGTGGTTGAAATAATGGTATTCCTCGGCAAGGCAATGACCGCCGGAGCGCTGATGGGAAGCAACATTCCGATCATTCTGAATCTCAAGTTTGAGACAACCGATTCGATTCTGCTTGACATTGCACTTGCAACCCTCAGGTATCAATAAATATTTGGCAACAAGAGGAGAAACACCATGTCACAGTTCCCGTTACTTTTTTCAGAAATAAAAATCGGCGGCGTAACGCTGAAGAACAGAATTGTTATGCCGGCCATGGCTACCAATGGCACGACAGATGGTACAGCGTCTGACAGAATAATCGACTACTTCGTTGAGCGTGCCAGGGGTCAAACGGGTTTGCTCATCACCGAAGCCGCGTCTGTGCACGTTCCACCGGCAGGAAAATTCGCAAATTTTCATCTCAATATATCGGAAGACCGGTTCATCCCTTCCCTGAAACGTCTGACCGATGCTGTCCATACGTACGATACAAAGATTGCCGTTCAATTAAGTCATCTCGGGAGGCAAATCCATACAGAGTTCTGGGGAACACAACCAGTGGCTCCATCTCCCATCGCGTGCCCCGTGTGCAGAGATGTACCGAAAGAATTGACAGTTGATGAAATTGAATCGATTGTAGAGGCCTTCGTCAAAGCCGCCCGGCGGGCCTGTGAGGCCGGTTTTGACATGGTTGAACTCCACGGCTGCCATGGATATCTGATCGGCCAGTTTTTTTCTCTCCGCTCAAACAAGCGTACCGATCAATATGGAGGTGATGTCAAGGGACGATCTCGATTCTGCGTGGAAATTATTCAGGGTATTAAGCGGGAACTGGGGACATCATATCCTGTCATTGTGCGAATGAACGGACATGACTATATAAAGGAGGGAGCTACTTTGGAGGAAATGCAGGAAATCGCCCCCCTCCTCGAAGAAGCCGGCGCCGATGCAATTCATGTCACGGCGGGTGTATATGGTTCCTACAAGGCCACAGTTGCGCCCATGTATGAGAAGCCCGGCTGTTTTGTCGATCTCGCGGAAGGAATTAAACGAGTCGTCTCGGTTCCGGTCATAGCTGTCGGAAGGATTACCGACCCGTTCATGGCGGAAGATATTATACGATCAAACAAGGCGGATCTCGTTGCCATGGGAAGAGCTCTCGTTGCCGATCCCGAATTACCACTTAAGGCAATTTCAGGTAAGGCAGATGATATCTGTAAATGTACCGGGTGCAATCAGGGCTGTATCGATCGAATCAACAACAGTATGATGACGGGAAAAACAGAAATTGTTACATGCCTGGTAAACCCCCGCGTTCTCCGGGAAGCAGAAACCGAATTATCGGCAACCGATAATCCCAAAAATATTCTTGTCCTCGGTGGCGGACCCGCCGGCCTTGAGGCAGCACTGACAGCGGCGCAAAGGGGCCACAATGTCACTCTGTGGGAAAAGGAAGACGTCCCGGGCGGACAGTTGCGACTGGCCGGCGCACCCCCGGGGAGAGAATCCTTTAGAGAATACATTTCCTTTATGGAAAGACAGGCAAGAAGGGCTGGTGTTAACGTAGTTCTCAACAAATCGGCAACGCTCGATTCAATTTCAGAAAGTTCGCCCGACACAGTCATTTATGCAATGGGCGCCCTTCCGATTATTCCATCCTTTGTGAAAAATGGAAACAATAACGTAACAACGGCATGGGAAGTCCTGAAGGGTAATATTCCGCAAGGCGAGAAGATTATTATCCTGGGTGGCGGCTCGGTGGGCCTTGAAACGGCTCATTTTCTTGCCGATAAAGGCAAAAAAGTCACTGTCCTGGAAGCAACGGGACACCTCGGCAGAGACATGGGTGCGATTGCATCGTTTTATCTGAGACGGATGCTGAAAGGTGCGGGTGTTGAGCTCCTGAGATTTGCGGAAGTCAAAGAGGTAGAAAATAACGAAGTCCTGATCTTACGGGAAGGAAAAGAGGAAAGGCTCAAGAATTTAGATGCCGTTATTCTTGCTTTGGGAGCCCGATCCAATGATTTGCTTTCCGGCGAAATTGCCGGAATCGTACCGGAGGTTCGTGTCATCGGGGACGCCCAGAAGCCGAGAAAAGCATTAGAGGCCATCGCTGAAGGATTTGAGGCAGGGAGAACCGTATAGCTCTTATTGAGAGCTTTGCAGAATGTTCAGTTTTGTTCAAGTTCAAGGAAGGCGAAAATTTTAACCACAGGAATATATTGGATATTTCGAGGATTAAAATTTGAGCCTGACGCAGAAATTGGGCAAAAGGGGACGTTATGCAAAGCTCTCTTCATTTTCACAGAGTGGCAAAGTCTGGCTGTGTAAAGATCTCTCAAAACGAATATACCATTATCGAGTAATTGAACTTAATTTGAACTGGAAACAAAACCTATAATCTTTTTCAGAGACGTTCCCGGCCCAAATACCTCTGCGATGCTGCTAATTCACTTTATTTCTTTCCTGTTATTTCGCTTGGCAGAACCACTTCCTCCGGCCAATTTGCAGGATATAACTGCCCGGGCTTTTCCCCACGTTTTTCCTTTTTCTCTGCCAGACCCTTTCGTTTAAATTCTTCTCGAGGTTCCTTCGGAATCCTGCCGTTAAGGATCGACTCCGACCTCATGCGACGGCCAATCGTCTTCTCCCACATTCTCCCCAATGCAAGCACACGATCTACGTCAATACCCGTTTCAATGACCATTTCGTCCATCATGACCAGTATATCTTCAAGGCTAACCAGACCGACACTATTCGGATCTTTATAGTAGTATTCACCTGTTCCTCTAACAGGCGTGCGATCGATGAAATTAGTCGGTTGCCCTCCGATACCGCCCAGCACGCCTTCATGAATATCAACCCCTGCATGCAAGGCCGCCAGGACGTTGGCCGGCCCCCAACCCCTTGTCACATGAAAATGGGCCACATGAAGATCCGTATTGGGAAGATCATCAAGAATCATGGAAAAATAACGGTAGACCTGATTCGGAGGCGCGGAACCATCATGGTCGGCATGTTCAATATCGTCAGCCCCTATGGCAAGCCAGCGCCTCGTAAACTCGAGGGCATCTTCGAATCTTGTAGGTCCTGAAATTGGACTTCCCCAGATGGTGCTGACCGTTCCAAAAACCCTGATATTGACATCGTGGCATTTCTGTATGCATCTTTCCGCTTCTTCCCAATATTCCGGAAGGGTTGTACCGGAATTTGCGAAGTGGTGCTCCTCATCAGTAGAAACCATCATTCCTATACGATCCGGACCCCAGCCTTCCTTCCTGCCGGCAACGGCCCTGTCTACTCCACTTTCACGAATGGCAACAGCGGTTAGCTCAATATCATCAAAGTTTATGCCGGCGCGGGACAAACGCCTGCTGTCACGCACACGCTTAAAGAGTTCCTCGGCATCCCGAAATTGCGGCATGAAAGCAGGGTTGCCGAGGTTGGCGATTTCCAGTCTCTTAAACCCTGCAAGAATGGATTCTTCCACATAGTAGACTTTAGCATCAGTAGGAATGAAATGCTCCTCGTGTTGCAAACCTTCCCGTATGGAAACGTCTGCTAAACGCACTTTTTTAGGATAAGTCAACTGAAACTTGTCTTTCATATATTACCTCCTATAACTACCTCATATTTCTATATATAACGTCAGGACTCAATATGGTAAAAGTTAGAATTTAAAATTACCAAATTTAGATTCAGGAATCGGATTCAAGAGAGAAACTTCAAAGGCCGTTGAGAGGACATCACGAGTATCCTTAAAAGGAATTGTTCCATCCTGATACAGTCTGGCCTCATTATAGAAGGGATGGCCTTCTTTGTCATATTTATCGATCATCTTTTGCTTATATTCCTCAGCCGCTTTTTCATCCATTTCCTCGCCTCTTTTCTTTGCGTTTACACGCGCCAGAGAAGTCAAGATATTGCCGGCGGTTCTACCGGCCAACACCGTAGTCCTGGCACGCATGGTTCCAAAGATATAATCGGGGTCAAATGTCCTGCCGCACATTCCGAAATTCGCGGCGCCATGGTCAGGACCGATTATCCACTGAATCTTCGGAACATCCGCACACGCGGCGACCCTCACCATTCCTGAACCGTATTTGCCAATACCGGCATACTCTTCATCCTTCCCGACCATATAGCCCGGTGAGTTTTGTATATACAGAATAGGTATCTTTTCCGTGCAACAACGAACCACCCATTCAATGGCCTTTCTTGCCGCATCGACGTATATTACTCCATTGCCGCTACTTGCTATCAGCCCTACGGGGATTCCCTTGAGGTGAATCTTGCCGCAGACAATGCTATCACCCCGGCCGGGATTGTACATACGCTTGTACTCACTGAATTGGCTATCATCTGCTATGCACTGAATAACTTCCCGAACATTAATTCCTCTATACGTATCCACGGGCAAGACTTCATATAAACGTTCTATGGGAACCTTCGGCTCTTTTGGCTCACGCCGTTCGATATACAACTTCTGTTTCGGATCATAGGACAATAACTCTCTTAATTTTTCTATGCCCTCATCCTGCGAGTGGACAAGATGATCGGCGCCGCCGGATATGCCGGTGTGGACCTTCGCGCCCCCAAGATCTTCCATGTTCACCACTTCACCAATCGCTGACTTGACCATGGGCGGCCCAGCGAGAAATGAATAGGACATTTTATCTATCATAATCGATTCACAGGCAAGATAGACAATATAGGCTCCACCAGCCGTATTTCCTCCCGTGCTGAGGGTATATTGTTTGAGACCTTTGGCCGACATCCTGGACATGTTATAGAAAAAATGCCCGAATTGGTTTCTGCCGGGGAATATCCTGTCCTGCATTGGCAGAAAACCACCTGCCGAATCGGCAATATAAACACAGGGAATCCCGCTCCGATCCGCTATTTCCTGGGCGCGAAGATGCTTTTTGCAATTAATCGGGTAATAGGCGCCCGCCTTCACACGGCTGTCATTGGCAATGACCATTACCCAATTACCGTGTACTTTGCCCATACCTGTAGCCAATCCCGCGCTGGGCACATCCATCGTCGGCTCATCAAGTACATCATAGTCGATTCCGAAACCGGCTCCCCGGCTAAGTTCATAAAACTTTGTGCCCGGATCTATTAATTGCTTTATGAGCTGGCGAACCGGCTTTTTCCCCTGTTTTGCCAAACGGTCGATCTGTTTCTGACCTCCGGGATTGGCGCCCCTTTCCCACAAATCATAAATCTTTTTCTCTTCCGCCAGCCAGTGCTCCCGATTTTCCTTATACTCCCTTTCTTTCCTTTCCTTGCCCGACTCTTTCTTGCCCGATTTCACGGCCATTTTGATATCTCCTTTCATTTTGAAATATTTAACTATTTCAAGATCTTGATATATGATTACTTTTTATCTTTTTCGTTACCGATCAACATTTAAACTGTTCACTCAGGAACGGAATCACTACATCCCATTCCTGGGTGAAGAAAGGAGGGAACTAATGGAATGGCACGTTCCCTATCCAACAACGAATTCATTCAGTTTTCAGGCCTCATAAATCTCAACGCATATAATATACCAGGTATCTGAGGACAAACCTTACCGCGGTCTCTTTCCACAGAATAACTTCAAGATAAAGGATACCAGTATTTCGTCTCGCTGGTTTTTAATCAAATTGCGGGTTGTTAATATGCCCTTGTCCTTTCCCTTGTCTGTTATTTCAACAATTTCCACTTCGCAGTGTATAGTATCGCCAATCCTGTTTGGGGCCGTAAAGCGAACCTCATCCATACCGTAAAAGGCAATAAAAGACTTTGGGAGAAAACTTGAATATGGCCCTAAACGAAAGGGAAGGGCCATGCCGATACTTAAGGTAAGCATCCCGTGAGTTATTCTGCCTTTAAAATGGGTCTTAGCCGCATATTCCACATCCGTATGCAGAGGATGCCAGTCACCCGTGAGACCAGCAAAATTTATGATGTCCGCCTCAGTAATTGTTCTCGCCGGTGATATTATTTTTTCACCCACGGTGTAATCATCAAGATATTCGTACTCTTTTCCCATTATTCTCTCCTAACCCGGATAAACCGGAAGAGCTCAAAGCAAAAAACAGAACATCGCTATAGTGTCGTGTCAAACTCGCCATGACGCACAGGTCTTCGTCATTGCGAGGCCGAAGGCCGTGGCAATCTCCTGGATGATGCCAACTTGGCTGATGGTGGCAGGAGATTACTTCGCATGCCCCCTTCTCTACGCTCGGGGCTTCGGCTCACCGCAATGACATCTTCTTTGACTTTTTACGAAGCTGTCAAGCAATTCAGGATCATATTATGCCCTCAATAAGGCATTTAACTTCGGAACTACAGACAACATGGAATTCCTACCATAAATCAGTCTGCCAAGGAAGCCACTTTGTAGAAAAACTTTATCCTGGCTTTCCAAAACAACCGAGGGCTATAGAAGCATGAGCGGGTATAATATATTCCCGTGGCATCATACAAATTTTCATTTGCTCATATCATCTATTATGATAAATGAGCATCATGACAGGCAATAAAGAGTTCGGCCAAAAAACATACCTGAATCACGAAACGTGGAAACGATAAATTCGCTGGGGGATTGATCTTCTTGACTTTTACTTTCGAAGAAAGGTTCTGAGACAGAAGATACCCCTTCTTGCGAGCTTCAAGCTGACCGATGCAATTTAAATGCAGGGATTGCGGATTTACACCCGTGGCAGAAGCATCGGGTGCACTTGATATGCTTCCAGGTTCTCTCTTGGCCGGCTGGCGTATTTTTATAAAAAATGGTAATAACCGGTTTTAAATAATTAAGAAAGAGGCGTTTTAAAATGAGAAAAAAAGACTATCTGAAAAAAGAAGTCAAACATATCGATATCAAATCGATCAATTCCGTTGATATCATAAACGCCATGAAAGATATGTCCTTTTCGGCGCGGGATCTGGCTGTGGCATCCGACATTTATGACAGGATGTTGAAAGACAAGGAATGCGCCGTCATATTAACAATCGCAGGGAGCACGAGTGCTGCCGGCTGCATGCAGATATATGTTGATCTTGTAAAAAATAATATGGTCGATGCCATCGTTGCCACAGGCGCAACAATCGTCGACATGGATTTTTTCGAGGCCCTTGGATATAAACATTATCAGGGCACTCCTCATGTGGATGACGGGAAATTACGAAATTTATACATCGATCGGATCTACGACACATTTATAGACGAAAAGGAACTTCAGGTATGTGACAGGACTATTACCGAAATCGCTGACTCCCTTGAACCCAGGCCATACTCCTCCAGAGAATTTATAAAGGAGATGGGGAAACATCTGATAACCAACGCGAAGAAGAAAGACTCTCTCGTACAGGCTGCCTATGAAAATGATGTGCCCATCTTCTGCCCCGCATTTTCAGACAGCAGCGCCGGTTTCGGCTTGGTTCTGCACCAGTACAATAATCCCGAAAATCATGTTTCCATCGATTCGGTAAAGGACTTCCTGGAGCTGACCCGTATCAAGATAGAAGCCGAAACGACAGGCCTCCTCATTATCGGGGGAGGCGTCCCCAAAAACTTTACCCAGGATACGGTAATCTGCGCCGAGATCCTTGGTAAGGACGTCCCCATGCACAAATACGCCGTTCAAATTACCGTTGCCGACGTGAGGGATGGAGCCTGCTCCAGCTCCACACTAAGGGAAGCAAGTTCCTGGGGAAAGGTGGATACGGTCTTTGAACAGATGGTATACGCCGAGGCAACAACTGCCCTGCCCCTGCTGGCAAGCTACGCCTATCACCAGGGAAACTGGAAAAATAGAAAAAAGTGGGGTTTCGCGAAGCTTTTTGAATCATAAAGCTGACAAAATCCACCACCTATTTCAAATAAGCAGGCAGTTCATCCTCTTCCTTCCCCTGGAAGCTGCAGAGTACGGGACAGGTTTTGCAGGGGCCTTTGACAGCAGGCAGTGGCAGCTCACCCTTGATACTTTCTACAAAATCCATGCACCTGTTAACATCCTCGTCTGCGCCTTCGATAACCAGCGTGACGGAACCTTCCGCACCGCCATAACCTCCCGACGCGAAGTGTACAGCCCTGATACCGAACAGATTGTGTATACATTGTATTTCAGTAACCACCTTCCCATCGGCAACGGCGGCGAATCCCACCCGGGCACCGATGCTTCTCTCTAAATTCAGTCTGCCACCAAATTTTGCTGCCAATTCTACTGAAGGTATTAACTTCTCGAGTCCGGCTGGATAAATTATTGTCGCTCCCTGTGCTTTCATTACCATATAAAACTGGCCCATTGTGCCTCCCACGGGACTCGCCATAACAACACCTACTTTCCCCGTATGATCAATGGCATTCGCACCTTTCAGCAACACGTCATCCGGTCCCAGTTTGTCAATGAGAGTGGCCGGATCTACTTTCAGAACTTTGTCCTTATGAAACGTAATCGGCTGTATTCTTATCCCCTGGTGAAGGGCGCATAAAACCCCTTTAATCACCTGCCCCGCAACATACTTTTCTTTTTCCATTGACTGGTTCAACAGTTCTTCCGCGACATAGGCGTTTGTAGATCCCCTGCCTATAATCAGGTACCCTTCTTTTTTTGCCTTCTGCACTTCGGGCATTGCCGCTACGGCTTTACCAATCAATCTCTTGGATTCCGACGGTGTCAATGTAAATATTGCCTGCATTTTAAACCTCCTCCTTCTTTTATGAATATTTCGTTACAGAACAGGTTACACTTTTAAAACTTGACAGTTTCGTAAAAAGTCCGAAATTCTGTCGTTTTGTCATTCCCGATCCCCGATCGGAGCCGAGGACAGGCCTGATCGGGAATCCATAACTGCGTGTAATTGCTGGATTCCCGCTTTCGCGGGAATGACAGATTAGCGAGTTTTTGACTTTTTACGAAGCCATCAAACTTGACAAGACTGAAAAATCAGCTCGATTATAAAGATTATGGAGAGTCGCTGATTGTGTGTCAAGCTAAAAATAATACCAACATTAGGCAGTTCCGGGGATAAATCGGAAGGTAACGAAGATTTTCTCTACCACACCATTGCGAAGATGATCGCGTAAAAAATCGCCGGAATGAAATTCCCTACAGGTATCTTTTTGATCTCCAGAATGTTAACGCCAATTCCGAGAATGAGAACCCCGCCCGTGGCAGTTACTGCATTTAATACGTGAGGTTCCTGGATAAAGAGAAGTGACGCAGCAAGAAGGGTAATCGCCCCCTGAATGATGAAGACCGGGAGGGCTGAAAAAGCGACACCAACACCAAGTGTCGATGCGAGGGCCATAGACGCAAAGCCGTCGAGAAGTGACTTTATATAGAGTGTACTTGCATCTCCCACTGTTCCGTCCTGAATCGGGCCAATTATGACTAACACACCGGTCAGATACAGGACTGAGGCTGACACAAACCCCTCAACAAACGTAGACGAATCGGATCGAAACCGCCGTTTAAGCAATTCACCGAGTGTTTCAATCCACGTTTCTATTTTTAATACTTCGCCGGTGATTGCACCGAGCAATACACATCCGATAGTTGCGATGAGATTCTCCCCGGTAAGAGCCATATGTAGCCCGACAACGACGATGGAAAGCCCGAGGGCATTCATGATTATCGCCCTCATCCGCCCTGACAAATGCTGTCCTCCGGCAATACCAATCATGCTGCCGGCAATGATGGCTCCACTATTGACAATTGTCCCGATCACAGTAATTTCCTTACGTTTTGCTCGATGATTATTGTTCGGACACGTATATCACGGAAAAGACGGCTAAACAAGGGACAATGGGAAAAGGGGACGTTATGCAAAGGTCTCAAATTATCAATCTATAATTTTTCAACCTCAATCGCAGCCACCTGCTCTCCGGAAACAAGCCATCTGCCATTCATCACCCGGAACCTGTAAACACCGAATCCGATAAAGAGTGCGAGACCTGCCGCAAAAAAGAGTGTCCGGAAACCAGCCCATTCTCCGATGTAGCCCAGCATAACAGACCCGACAAAGACCCCGGCATCAAGCCCACCTGTAAAAATCCCTGTGATTTTTCCACGGATATCGACAGGTTCGTCTCGTATAGCCAGTGCGTTCAGGCATGGGAAAAGGAATCCATGCCCACAGCCTGATATTAAACCCGAAAGAATCAAAATCACGTTTCCTCCCAGGAGGGCCATAGTCAGAAGGCCGCCCCCGGTCAGGATTAGCGCATAGGGAATGATCCGGTCTTCCCCTATCCTGTCCGCAAATCTCCCCCCGAAAAACCTGGTCAATACTGCGGCTCCGGAATAGGAAATATAGTAAAGAGAGATGAAAGCGATGCCCTGCTCCCTGGCAAAGGGTGAAGCAAATCCGATAAACGCTGACAATCCAAATCCGAAGAGAAGGGCAAGCAAGGCCACGGTTAAAGTCTTTCTCCTGAGCAGGACAGAAAAGAAGGACTGTGACGACTCGCGTGAGCTGCGCGCATAGGATTCGGGGAGGTGAATGTGGAGCAAAAGTCCAAGGGTTCCCATTCCCCCAGCGACAAGAAAGAAGACGGAGAAGCCGAACTTCCTGATTATTATCTCAGCAATGATGGGGCCAACGGCCATCCCTATAAGACCCGTAACTCCGAACATGCCGATTCCTTCATTTAAGCGTTCCGGAGGGACAATATCGGCAATATAGGTAAACGCAGACGTGAAACAAATAGCCAGTCCCACACCATGCAAAACCCTTACAAAAAGAAGGGGAAGATAGAAGTTATAGAGATTTCCCTGAAAAAGCAGGTATGTAATGGGGAGTATGCTTATGATAATGCATCCAATAGTGTAGCTCTTCTTCCGCCCGATCCGATCTACCATATTAGAAATCCAGGGACGACAGAGGACGGCGGAAAGGGCAAATATGCCCATAATAATCCCTATATCCGACCTGGAACCTCCATGGTTTAAAATATACAGAGGGAAGAGGAAGAAGGCGCCAAAACTTGATACGGTAAACAAATTGGCTAAGGCCATGGTAATAAATGTCGAGCTATATAACATGGAGTCCCTTCATGAGAATTTATTAGTTACGATCCTGTCTGACAACCATTCTTTCTAACATATGTTTTCCGATTACGCTACATCAGTCAGACGGTTATCATGCTTCATATCCAACATTTTCTATTTTGCCAAGGGTAATTTTTCCGCGAAATCGGGGACCGACACTGATTCTTTGGCATATGGTGACCTTACCCCCCACCCTGTGGCCACTTTCTCATTGACACACAAGAGACACGCCTCTATACTCCCTCCACAAAAAAGTATAAACAGGAGGGAATCTTGTGAGTTCTGAAAGAGCTTTTAATGTGAAGATGGAAGATGGTCTGGGTATCATCACCTTTGATGTAATCGGAAGTCCAATGAACACATGGTCTGAAGACACGGTCATGGAATTTCTTGAACTGCTTGAAGGCTTGAAAAAAGATGAAACACTGAAAGGCCTCATTTTTATTTCAGGAAAACCAAATGCCTTTTTCGCAGGCGCCGACTTAAAATTGTTCACCCTGCTGAAAACGAGAGAAGAGACGGGAAAGGCTATAAGCTACTTTCGCAATGCCTTCGACGAGATCAGTGCACTGAAAATTCCCACCATGGCAGCCATTCAGGGCTTTTGTGTTGGAGGCGGATTAGAGTTAACCCTCGCATGCACAGCAAGGATAGCTAAGGATTCAAAGACAACAATGCTTGGCCTTCCCGAATGCAATGTAGGTCTCTTTCCGGGAGCAGGCGGTTCTCAAAGACTCCCTCGCCTGATCGGATACCCCGCTATCGATCTTATGCTCGACTGTAATTTTCTTAATGCAGAAAAGGCTTATCAAATCGGGATGGTTGACAGGTTTGTTCCCCCCGATGGCGGCCTTCTCGAAGAGGCCAAAACATTTCTTAAGGAAATTATCTCAGGAAAAGCCCAATTAAAAAGACCGGAATATGACTTCTCCGATATAGATAATGTAGCGGAACAGGCACGACAAAAAGTTCTCAAAAAAACAAGGGGACGTGAACTTCCGGGACTTATGCTCTGCATTACGAGCGTTCAGGATGGTCTGAAACTTTCATTAGAAGAAGGTCTGAAACTTGAAGGGGAGTACTTTATTGATTCCATCCTTTCCGATGAAGCAAAGGGTAGCATCAACACATTCTTTCTGAAAAATCTTACAGACAAACCGAAGAAAATGATGACCAGGGGATTTGAACCGAAACCCCTAAAAAAGGCCGCTGTCCTCGGTTTCGGGACTATGGGCCGCGGTATCGTAATTGACATACTGAGGAATATGCAGATTCCCGTGGTTGTAAAAGACATACCTGAAGCTCTCGAACCGGGGAAAGCATTTGTGAAAAAGATATTTGACGGCATGGCGGAAAAGAAAAGGCTTAAAACCCCCGTGGATGACCTGATGAACTTATTGACCGTCACCTCGGAATACGGTGATGATTTTAAGGATGTCGACATTGTTGTTGAAGCTGTTTTCGAAGACATCAAGGTAAAGGAACAGGTTTATAAGAAACTCTGCGATGTGGTGGCGGCCGATTGCCTGATTGTTAGCAATACATCTTCCCTGCCAATCGACGCTATGTCGCAATATGTTACCAATCCCGATCGATTCGGCGGGCTCCATTTTTTCTCACCCGTCTGGATGATGCAACTTGTTGAAGTCATTCGGGGAGAAAAAACCAGTCAGGAAACGATCGACAATCTCCTTAATTTTACTGCGTTGATAAAAAAACGACCTATTGTCTGCAGGGACAATCCGGGATTCGTCGTTAATGCAATGTTATTCCCCTACCTGCTCCACGCTCTGCAATATATAGAGGAAGGAAACGCCATAGAAAAAGTTGATGGCGCGTTAACGGCATTCGGCATGCCCGTAGGACCGATCAGATTAACCGATGAGGTGGGAATAGATGTTCCTTATAAGATCTTTGTCGGAATGGGAATGGAACAACCTACCCTCAAAAATATAATTGAGGATGGTCGTCTCGGCTTGAAGAAGTCGGGAAAAGGTTTTTTCCTGAAAGATGGAAGCGTCGATCCCGAAGTCCTTTCACTAATTGCAAAGAAAGAACCCAGAGAAAGAACGGAAGAGGAAATTCAGACGGGCCTTCTGGAGGCCATGGTGAAAGTGGCCCGCGATCTTCTTGATAGAGAAGTTGTCGGCGACCCCCGGATGATCGATGTGGGGATGATATGGGCTACCGGGTTTCCATCCGACAAGGGGGGACCACTGAAGTGGGCGGATCTGATCGGACTTAGTGAAAAACTGTTCGGGAAAAAATTCTATAAAGACTAAATCTGATCCTAAAAAAGATAATGACACCTTCATTCCTTGCAGGAGAATTTCGTGAACGCCTTACCTGTTTCTACCGAATAGAAACAGGTAAGGCGTCACCAGAATCTTGTCACCAGAAGCGATGATTATTGGAGAAATGAATGGCTGAAAAAGTGTGCCCTGTCTGGGTCGGTTATCTTCTTGCCAGTCCGGTGAGAAATTTATTTCAGGATCCCCAAAAGATGCTAAGCCCATACGTCAAGGAAGGCATGAATGTTCTGGATATTGGCTGTGCAATGGGTTTCTTCAGTTTACCCCTTGCAAAGATGGTCGGTTCGAACGGGAAAGTCATATGTGTGGATGTGCAGGAAAAGATGATTGAGGCACTTGAAAAACGTGCACAGAAAGCAAAAATGTCCGACAGAATTGAAACTCGTATATGTCGTCACAATTCTCTTGATTTGAATGACCTTAAAGAAAAAATCGATTTTGTTCTTGCGGCTGCCGTTGTGCACGAAGTTCCTGATGCTTCCGCTTTTTTTTCTGAGATATATGAAACGATAAAGCAAGATGGAAAATTTCTGGTAGTAGAACCAAGGGGGCATGTATCAGAAAAGGATTTTGAGATATCTATTTCCCTTGCCGAGCAGAATGGCTTTGAAGTAATCGATAGCCCCCAGATAAGTCGCAGTCGTGTTGTTCTGCTGGGAAAGCGGGTTCCGCCTCAGGAAGATTCATAGAGATTACAGGACCGTAACCGATAGTGAATGTTCACCCGCGGTACCTTTCCCCCTCCAATGGAAAACGACAAACAGGCGATAATTGAAGGATTGAACCACTAACCCCATTTTCCCCAATATATCTTGACACAGGAAAATCCTTTCTATATGTAGCTGCTGCATGAACAATGCACAGGCAGAAAAGAATTATTTTCATTTTACCGGTTATTTAAATTAAATTCTTACCAACGGAAGGTCTGTACATGCGAAGTAAAATTATGGTTATTTCCGATACTCATGAAGATGCTATTGCTACAAAATGGGTGTTGGATTATCTCGAAGAAAACGACATAGATAAAATTATCCATTTGGGCGATTATTACAGCGATGCTTTAATTATAGAGGAGCATGGATATGAGCTTATTAAGGTACCGGGTACATGGGATCACCTTTATTATCAAAATCCGAGTGTAAACAACAGAAAATTTGTTGATATCGCCGGTTGGAAACTTTTTTTGAGTCATACTCCCGAATCTCATTACAATGATTCATACGATGACCTGAAACCTGAAAATATCATTTTCACTGGTAAAGCAGATATTTTTCTGTACGGACATACACATTTGGCGGAAGTGAAACATAAAAACGGTATGATCTTTGTTAATCCTGGCCATATGAGTAATGATGAAGAGAGGGGATGTCCTTTGACGTATGCGATTTTAGAAATAG
>Ga0265595_1000250_pt1 | contig 51032 bp, 43 predicted proteins | sample saktaG_15_FD_190148 | JGI IMG/M metagenome (GOLD analysis project Ga0265595, IMG submission 190148) | Saline water microbial communities from Sakinaw Lake, British Columbia, Canada - sak_2013_06_06_50m | ecosystem: Environmental > Aquatic > Non-marine Saline and Alkaline > Saline ...
TGGAGGCTGTCAAGGCGCTTAGACGGCGTCCAAACCCCAAGCGTGTTCACCGTCTGACTTATGTCAGGAATACGTGGTTATCTGTTGGCGAACCCGCTGCCAGGCCTCCTTAAGTTGACACTAATGAATGACCCGCCCCCCTGTCAACGAATACCAAACGAATAAACGAATGAGGTTTGTCATCAAGGCTTATTCGTTGCTTCATTCGTTGACAGGATGAAAGTGTCAACACCAGGGCGATCCTACACGAGGGGTTGTCACTGGTGGAATGTCTGGCGCCAATGCTCAAAATACGGTGAGGGAAGCTGCGGAGTATCTGGGGGCCAGCCTACACATTTTGAGGACGATGGACAAATATCTCAAAAAGACCTGAGGATGTAGCATGTTGGTTGGGTTCGGAGACGAATCGGGGACGCCGCACCCGGCAAGCGAAGAACGATTCTTCACCGTGGCGCTGCTTGTTGTGCAAAATCCGCGCCATATAGAAACGCTCGTCCGTCGTACACGCCGATCGCTGTGCAGACGTGCTAGAACCAGTGAGTTGAAGGCTGCTCGCTCGCATCCACGAATCATTCGCCGTTTCCTGACCAAGTTGGCTACTGTCGAGTGCGAGATCTACGTCACGGTGGTGGATAAGCAAGGCATCACTCCGCAGCAAAGCGAAGCAGTATATCGCGCGGCGATGGCACGAGTCGTTCGCCATTGCGTCGAATGCCATCCCCAGATGAACTTGTACCTGGACAGGCGATACACCAATCGCACCCAGCAGGCGCAACTGGAGCAAGCCATACGCGAGGCCATTGCTCACGTACCCATGCAGGTCGTGTTGATCGAACAACTGGATTCGTGGGCCGTGCCTGGGTTGCAAGCCGTGGATTTCGTGGCCTGGTCGTTTGAACAGAAGTACGGGCTAGGCAAGGACTGGGCAGCCCAAATCATTGCCGAGAAGGTCACCGTGGAGGAAAAAGTACGGGGAACAAAAATAGCGGCTCTGCCTGGGGGCCGATGACCACCGCCCACTGCGGGGCGGAGTGGGGTGTTCTACGAACACCCAGCCGATCCGGGACTTACAATACCGCTACTTGCTTGAAGTATACTACCAATTGGCATCAAAGTCAAGTTTCAAAAGAGGCCCACATCGCACCTGAGATCTTCAGCGGCGAAATCGCTAATTGGGGAAACATGGAATCGCCCAGAATAAACGTCAGCAGAACACGTGGAGGAAAACAACCCCATGCCCCGCATATTTGACAACATCGAGCAAAAACTACTGCCCGCATTACAGGACACCCTTGACGTATCGTACCGCGCTGACTTCTGTGTAGGGTATTTCAATCTGCGTGGCTGGCGGCAGATTGACGCCAAGATCGAGGAGTGGGCCGGCGGGCCGGATTATTGCTGCCGCCTGCTGGTGGGTATGCACCGCCGACCGCAGGACGAGCTTCGCGCCGCCTTCGGCTTTCTCAAGAACGACGAGCGCATGGACAACAAGACGGCTGCCAGGCTCAAAAAAGAGCTGGCCCAGGAATTCCGTCATCAGTTGACCATTGGCGCACCGACCAACGCAGATGAGGCTGGGCTACGCCGCCTGGCGGCCCAGATCAAGGCCGGGAAGCTGGTGGTCAAGCTCTTCTTGCGCCATCCCCTCCACGCCAAGCTGTACCTGCTCCACCGCACCGACAGTATCACCCCCATCGTCGGCTACATGGGCAGCAGCAACCTCACTTTCTCTGGCCTGGCCGGCCAGGGTGAACTGAACATTGACGTGGTTGAGCAGGATGCGGGTAACAAACTGGCCCGCTGGTTCGAGGATCGCTGGAATGACCACTGGTGCGTGGACATCTCGCAGGAGCTCATGGAGATCATTGACGAAAGCTGGGCCAGTGAGAAGCTGATCCCGCCCTATTACATCTACCTCAAGATGGCCTATCACCTCTCCCGTGAAGCGCGGGCTGGCCTGACCGAGTTCACCATCCCCCGCCAGTTGCGCAACACGCTGTTTGATTTCCAGACGGCGGCTGTCAAAATCGCCGCACGGCATTTGAACCAGCGGGGTGGGGTGCTGATCGGTGACGTGGTCGGACTGGGCAAAACGCTGATGGGCACGGCGTTGGCCAAGGTTTTCGAGGAGGACTACTCGATAGAGACCTTGATCATCTGTCCCAAGAACCTGGTCAAGATGTGGGAGTTCTACCGGGATGAGTACGGCCTGCGGGCCAAAGTGCTGTCCATCAGCCGCGTCATCAGAGAGTTGCCCGACCTGCGACGATACCGCCTGATCTTGATTGACGAAAGCCAGAACCTGCGCAACCGCGAGGGCAAACGGTATGGCGCGATTCACGAATACGTCCAGAAGAACGAGAGCCGCTGCATCCTGCTGTCGGCCACCCCGTACAACAAGACCTATCTGGACCTGTCGAGCCAACTGCGCCTGTTCGTGCCAGAGACAGCCGATCTAGGCATTCGCCCGGAAAGACTGCTGCGCGAGATTGGCGAGATCGAGTTCAATCGCCGCCACCAATGCCCCCTGCGCTCCCTGGAAGCGTTCGAGAAGAGCGAATACGCCGACGATTGGCGAGAACTGATGAGCCTGTTCATGGTGCGGCGCACGCGCAGCTTTATCCGCGACAACTACGCCACGCTAGACCCGGAGACCGGGCGCAGGTACCTGTCTTTTGCCGACGGTTCCCGCAACTTCTTCCCCACCCGTCACCCTGAGACAGTGCGTTTTCCCATAGACGAGAGCGACCCCAACGACCAGTATGCGCAGTTGTACACGGACAATGTGGTGGACACCATCAATGGCCTCGACCTGCCCCGCTACGGCTTGGGAAACTACGTGGTGGAGAAGCCCAAACAACTGCCGACCCCGAGAGAGAGCAAGATATTGGATGACCTCTCGCGGGGCGGCAGGCGGCTGATGGGTTTTTGCCGTACCAACCTGTTCAAGCGACTGGAGAGCAGTGGGCACGCCTTCTTGCTTTCGGTTGAGCGGCACATCTTACGCAACTACATCTTCGTCCACGCCCTGGAAAACAACCTGCCGCTGCCCATCGGCACGCAGGGCGCGGAGATGCTGGATACCCGTTTTGAGGACGAAGACGCTGACGCAGTTGACTACAGCACCCTCGATCTGTTTGACGACGACGCCGGTGAAGACGGCGACGAAAACGCTGACGCGACGGCCACCCCCGCCCTGGCACCCCTTCGCACAGAAACCGCCTTCAGAGAACGCGCCGCCGCCGTCTATGATCTCTACGCCACCCGCTATAAGCGCCGCTTCCGATGGATACGGCCCGACCTGTTCAAGAAAAGCCTAGGCCAACACTTGCGAGCCGATGCCAAAGATCTGTTGAGTATCTTGCAACCGTTTGGCGAGTGGGACGTGGATCAGGACGCCAAGCTGAACGCTTTGCACCAGTTGCTGACAGAGGCGCATCCGCAGGACAAGGTGCTGGTTTTCAGCCAGTTCGCCGACACGGTGCACTACCTGGAGGAGCAATTACAGGCGCGGGGCGTAGATAGGCTGGCTGGCGTCACCGGCGACTCGTCCGACCCCACCGGGCTGGCATGGCGCTTCAGCCCGGTGAGCAACAACAAGCGGGAGCAGATCAGCCCCGACGACGAATTGCGGGTGCTGATGCCTACCGACGTCCTCAGCGAGGGGCAAAACCTGCAAGATGGCTTCATCGTGGTCAACTACGATTTGCCCTGGGCCATCATCCGCCTGGTCCAACGGGCCGGGCGCATTGACCGCATCGGGCAACAGGCCCCGGACATTTTGTGCTACACTTTCTGGCCCGCCGAGGGCGTGGAGCGGATCATCCGTCTGCGCGAACGGCTGCGCCAGCGATTGCGGGAAAACGCGGAAGTGGTGGGCACAGATGAGCTATTCTTTGAAGATGATGTAGATGCTCAACCGCTCATTAACCTGTACCACGAGAAGATGGGCATTCTGGACGATCCGCCGGACACCGAGATTGACCTGGTATCCAACGCCTACCAGATCTGGAAAAATGCCACCGATGCCAACCCCAAACTAAAGACGATCATCCCCAGACTGCCGGCGGTGGTCTACTCGACCAAAGCGCACCCCGGCGGCGACCGTGAGCGCTCCGCATTGGGAACTCGTTTGGGAACTCGTAGTGACGACTTTAGTCGTTCTGGCCCGGCTGGGGTGCTGGTCTACTTGAGCACCACTGAGGGCAACAGTGCCCTGGCCTGGATGGACCAGAACGGCAACAGCGTCAGCGAATCCCAGTTTGCCGTTTTGCGCGCCGCCGAATGTGCTTTGGACACCCCTGCCCTGCCGCGCCAGGAGAACCATCACGACCTGGTGCAAAGCGGCGTGAAACATATCATGACCGAGAGCCAGTTTGTCGGCGGGCAGTTGGGCCGTTCGTCCGGGGCGCGGTTCAGGACATACGAGCGACTGAGCGAGTATGCCAGGCATCTCCGCGGCTCGTTGTTTGAGTCCCTACCCGCCTCACAAAGCCTGTTCAAAGCAGTGGAACAGATCTACCGCTTCCCTCTGCAGGAAAGCGCCAAAGATAGGCTCAATCGGCAGCTGCGCAGCGGCGTGCAGGACGAACAACTGGCCGAGCTGGTGGTGAACCTGTACGAAGATGATAAGCTGTGCCTGGTGCAAGAGGCACAGGAGGCACAGGAACCGCGCATCATCTGTTCGCTGGGGCTGGTCTCTGTAGGTGTTGTCGAAGGGTGACTCTCTGCTCTTGCGCGTCTAGCGCGAAATCATCCTGAGCCTGTCGAAGGATGACTTCGTGCGGGTCTTCGAAGCTAACGGTACGAGCCGTGCCAAGCCGTCATCCTGAGCCTGTCGAAGGATGACTATCTGGCAAGCATAAGTCGGTTTACGAGCTGCGATCAACATAACAACGGAGCACAAGGGGGAGCAATCGTGAAAGCCTGGCTTTACATACTGAAGTGCGCCGACGGCTCCTACTACACCGGCTCGACTAATAACTTATCTCTCCGCCTGGCCCAGCATCAGGTGGGAGAAGGTAGTGCCTACACTCGCCGGCGCTTGCCAGTCGAGCCGGTCTATATACAAGAGTTCCCGTCAGAGCACGAGGCGTTCCTACGGGAGCGGCAGGTCAAGGGCTGGTCACGAGCCAAGAAAGAGGCGCCGATACGTGGTGATTTTGAGGCTCTGGTTGAACTGTCGAAATCCCGATCTTCATCCGATCCAGGCGTTAGTCACCCTGAGCCTGTCGAAGGGTGACGGGGCGTTGGGGGCCGCGTCCTTCGACAAGCTCAGGATGCTTGTTGGTGAGAGGATAACGACATATGACATTAGACACAGCACGGGTCCGACGCTACCTCAAGGGATTCGACTTTGAGTCGCTGTTCATCGAAGAGCTGGGCTGGGGTCACTACACCACCAGCCTGGACGTGGAGGTTGTCGAACAACGGTTCACGCTGCAAGCCGTGGCCGAGAAGCGGGGGGTGGTGGCCTTTACCTGTGCCGTGGGGACTATCCCTCCGTATGCCACGCGGCGCAAGATCGACGGGCAGCCGCACGGCCATGAAGTGGCCGTGCTACAAAGCTCCCGCCCGATGAAATCGGGCTCAAGAATCCCGTTTACGGGATGGCAGCTTCGTAGCCGTGGCACTTTATGCCACGGCGGAGCTGGCCAGCAACCATTTTCCCGCAGGCGGCCGTCTTAGCTTGACGCGCATGATTCATTTCTGCGCGGGCTGGAAAAGCAAGTGCCATTGGGAGGAGGACGCATGATACTCGATACAGCGCGAACTCGACGCTACCTCAAGGAATTCGACTTTGAATCTCTGTTCATCGAAGAGCTGGGCTGGGATAACTACACCACCAGCCTGGACGTGGAGGTTGACGAACAACAGTTCACGCTGCAAGCCGTGGCCGAGAAGCGGGGTGTGGTGGCCTTTACCTGTGCCGTGGGGACTATCCCTCCGTATGCCACGCGGCGCAAGATCGAGCGGCAGGTGGCCCGGTCCTTCCGCGAGCATTTCATCGTCTACGTGAATGGGGAGCGCACCGAGCAAATCTGGCAATGGGTGCGGCGGGAAGTAGGCAGGCCGCTGGCCAGCCGGGAACACCACTACACCATCCAGCAGCCGGGCGACTCCCTCATCCAGAAGCTACAAACCATCGCCTTCAGCTTCGAGGAAGAAGAGACCCTGATCCTGGTGGACGTGACCGGCCGCCTCCGCGCCGCTTTCAACGTGGAACAGGCCACGAGAAGGTTCTATGACCGCTTCAAGAGTGAGCGCGACGCCTTCCAGAAGTTTCTCGCAGGGATACCAGACGAGGAGACTTCGGCGAGCTCAGTCGAGCCGTTGGAGCGGTGGTACGTGTCGGTGATGTTGAACCGCCTCATGTTCATCTACTTCATCCAGAAGAAAGGCTTCCTTGATGGCGACCCGGATTACTTGCGCCACAAGCTGGCCCAGAGCCAAGAAACCAGGTTTTTGGCTGAAGAAAGAGCTCTTGCACGCGGTAGCGAATATCAAGAACAACAATCTCCCGCCGCAGATGAGAAAAACCTGGTTTCTCCAGATCGCTTCTACCGTGACTTTCTGTGCCCGCTGTTCTTCGAGGGATTCGCCAGGACGCCAGATGAGCGGTCGCCCCAGGTTCGGGCCTTGCTGGGAGATATTCCCTTTCTGAACGGCGGCATTTTCCAGCGGCACGAGGTGGAGCAGTTGCACGGTCGGACGATCCAGATTCCCGACGCGGCCTTCGAGCGGCTCTTCGACTTCTTTGACGATTACCAATGGCATCTGGACGAGCGGCCGTTGCGGGACGACCGCGAGATCAACCCCGACGTGTTGGGCTACATCTTTGAGAAGTACATCAACCAGAAGCAGATGGGCGCCTACTACACCAAAGAGGACATTACCGGATACATCAGCAAGAGCACCGTCATCCCCTTCCTCTTCGACCAGGCGCGGGAAAAGTGTCGCGTCGCGTTTGAGGGAGAGCCATCGGTCTGGACGCTGCTGGCCGCCGACCCCGACCGCTACTTCTACGAAGCAGTGCGCAAGGGAACCAACCTGACTTTGCCGCCAGAGATCGCGGCGGGGATCGACGACGTGAGCCAGCGCGGGGCGTGGAACACCCCCACGCCGGGTGAATACGCCCTGCCCACCGAGATCTGGCGGGAGACCATCGCGCGGCGTCAACGCTACGAAGAGGTGTGGCTCAAGCTCGTGGATGGGGAGGTGCGTTCCATCAACGACCTCATCACCTACAACCTGGACATCCAGCAGTTTGCCCAGGACGTGATAGAGAACTGCGAAGGGCCGGAGTTGCTGCGCGCCTTCTGGCGAGCGATCAATCAGGTGAAGGTGCTCGACCCCACCTGTGGGTCGGGCGCTTTCCTGTTCGCCGCGCTCAACATCCTGGAGCCGCTGTACGAGGCCTGCCTGCATCGGATGGAAGCGTTCGTGGCCGAGCTGGCCCACGGCGACCATCACCCCCACAAGTACCGGGACTTTCGTGAAGTGCTGGAGCAGATGGAGCGGCATTCCTTCGGCTCCCCCTTCGGCCCTGCTCAGGGCAAGGCTCAGGACAGGCCCAACCGAAGCTACTTTGTCTTCAAGTCCATCGTGGTCAACAACCTGTACGGGGTGGACATCATGGCGGAGGCGGTAGAGATCGCCAAGCTGCGCCTCTTCCTGAAGCTGGTGGCCCAGGTGGATCGGGTGGAGAACATCGAGCCGCTGCCCGACATAGACTTCAACATCCGCACCGGGAATACACTGGTGGGCTTTACCACCAGAGCGGAAGTAGAGCAAGCCATGAAGGTGGCACAGGGCGGGCAGGCCAAGATGATGTTTGGTGAAGATGTGGCCACACTGCAACGGATTGATGAAAAGGCGGCCGATGTAGACCGCCTGTTTGGGAAGTTCCAGGCCATGCAGACTGCGCACGACATGCGCGAATATACCCAGGACTCTATCGAGACGAAAGAGGAACTCCGCAAGCGGCTGAAAGCACTGGAAGACGAGTTGAACCGCTACCTGGCACAGGAGTATGGGGTGGATGTGAACAGGCCCGCAGCGTACCAGAAGTGGCTGGCTTCCCACCAGCCTTTTCATTGGTTTACAGAGTTTTATGGTATTCTGAAGCAGGGTGGGTTTGACGTGATTATCGGGAATCCGCCATACGTCGAACTCAGGGCAGTTGGAGACTACAACACATTTGGCTACACCTGTGAGAGAGCCGGCAATCTGTACGCATTAGTGATAGAGAGATGCCTGCGGCTCTATTCTGAGAATGGACGATTGGGTCTTATCGTTCCAGTTTCTTCTGTGTCAACTGACCGCTACAGGAGTCTCCAGGGCTTGATCACTAGTCGTGAGCTCTGCTATAGTTCCTTTGATGACCGTCCCTCACGCCTCTTCGACGGTCTTGAGCACTCTCGTCTAACCATCCACTTAATTGGTGAACAGACTGAGAATCCGATCAGATTTTCCACTCGTTACAACAAATGGTTCAAAACAGAGCGATCCATGGTGTTCCAAGGATTGGAGTATACAAGCGCTGAAGGATCGTTGGTCGATAACAGTCTGCCCAAGCTATCTTCTCAGCTAGAGCAAGGCTTGATACTGAAACTTTCCCGGCAAAGACGGCGACTTGGACTATTCTTCACTCGCGGAAGTGAACATCGAGTTTTTTACTCGCGAAAGGTTGGTTATTTTCTTCAGGTTCTGAATTTCGTTCCGCGTGTGCTTGATGGACAAGGCAAGCGTCGCCCCCCTTCTGAATTCAAGGAACTCAACTTCGGTAGCGATCTCCATGCTAAGGCTGCGCTTTGCTGCCTCAACTCAAACCTGTTCTATTGGTTCATTACTGTCTTTTCAGATTGCCGCCATGTAAACAAGCGTGAAGTGAATAGCTTCCCGGTGGATTTGGACAAGCTTGCAGAGGGTAAGTATGGGGTCCTGCTGGCGGGGTTAGCAGATGAATTGATGGCTGATTTGCGTGCCAACTCTGAAGATAGAACAATGCAATTCAGACATGACACACTTACCATTCAGGCAATTATTTCTAAACTGAGCAAACCGATCGTTGACGAGATTGACCACGTACTAGCGCAGCACTACGGCTTCACAGACGAGGAACTGGACTTCATCATCAACTACGACATCAAGTATCGGATGGGCGACCAACTACTGGAGGAAGAGGGCGAGGAGGAGTAGCCAGTGCGCGCACCAAGAGCGATCCTGCGCGAGAGTGAAGCCACCTATCCGGCCTATGCCCTCCAACGCCTGGCAGACCCCACCCTGGGCCAGGTGACGCTGTGGGGCAACCCGACCCTTTGGATGGAGCGGCAGGGGCCGCTGCTGGCCCTGTTCTGCTCCACCAAAGCACCAGCCAGCATCCTCTTGCAGGTGCACGACCTGGCGCAGCAGTGGCGCACAGGCGGGGTCATGATCATCAGCGGCTTCCACTCCCCAGTGGAGCAGGAGTGCCTGGCAGTGCTGCTGCGCGGGCCAGCGCCGGTCATCGTCTGCCCGGCCCGCAGCCTGGACAGGATGCGCTTGAAACGGGAGTACAGAGAACCCATGGCGGCGGGGCGGCTGCTGCTCATGTCGCCCTTTGGAGAAAAGGTGCGGCGCATGACGGCGGACACGGCGCTGACCCGCAACCGCTTCGTGGCAGCCCTGGCCGATACCGTGCTCATCGCCCACGCCCAGCCCGGCAGCAAGACAGAGCAGTTGGCGCGAGAAGTGGTGGGGTGGGGGAAGCCAGTGTACACGTTGGATCACCCGGCGAATGAGCATTTGCTGGCGTTGGGGGCGGAGCCGTTGGGGCGGGCGCTGGCCTGGAGGGTGAGAAGGGGCTAAGGATTGTGATGGGAGAGAGATAATATGCCGAGTCTGGGAACGCCAGAACTCTCACTGATTTTTCTCTTGGCTTTGTTGCTCTTTGGCGCCAAATGGCTGCCAGAGGCCGCGCGCTCGTTGGGCCAAGCGATTGGTGAGTTTAGACGAGCAATACAATCACAAGATTTGGACTCACCAACCAAACAGGTGACCCAAAGTGAAACTCCTCTTCTAGTCTTTATAAGCTCCCAGATAGGAGAGTTCGCCGTTGAACGTCGCGAAATAGCGAAGGCAATCGCCGAAATACCGGTTATGCGCCACTGGATCTTTGAGCAGTCTCCTGCATCCAGCGATGCGCTTGATGAAAGCTACCTGAACAAGGTAGCCAGTTGTGACATCTTTGTTCAGTTGCTAGGCGAAGCCATATCAGAGCCTGTGGTGGCTGAATACCGCGTTGCGCAAGAGCACAAGAAACCATGTCTAATTTTCGTGCGAAACGACCGAGCAGAGTACAGCCAAGCGGTGGAAGCTTACATGAGGCAGCTTGATCTCAAGTGGGCTAAGTTCCACGATGCAGAAGATCTATGTCTCCAAATTAAGGGGGCCCTGTCGGACGAGTTGGTCAAGGGATATCGGCGCTACCGCCTGTCGGCTGAACAGGTGCTGGAGCTGATTGCCTTTGGGGACTTGCTCAGGAAACACAGGGTCGGCAAACCCGCGCCTATGCCAGCCACCTCACTGGTGCCTGAGATGATCCTCATCCCCGCGGGCAAGTTCCTCATGGGCATCGATCTCGAGAAGGACAAAATCGCCAGTCCCGATTATTGGACCCAACACATCTTGTATCTACCCAACTACTACCTGGCCAAGACGCCAGTGACCAACGCTCAGTACGCTGTCTTTGTACAGACTACCGGCCGCAACCAGCCGCATCATTGGGAAGGTGACAACCCGCCGAGAGACAGGCAGGATCATCCCGTGGTTAACGTCTCCTGGCATGACGCCATAGCCTACTGCAAGTGGCTGTCCGAGGTTATGGGCAAGCCCTACCGCCTGCCCAGCGAAGCTGAATGGGAGAAGGGCGCGCGGGGCACGGATGGGCGTATCTATCCCTGGGGCAACCGTTGGGATGTGATGCGGTGTAACACTCGTGAAGTCGGCATGGGCGATACGACGCCAGTGGGGGCCCATCCCCAAGGAGCCAGCCCCTATGGCTTGCTGGACATGGTGGGCAACGTGTGGGAGTGGTGTTCCAGTCTCTATCAGCCTTATCCCTACAACCCTGATGATGGCCGTGAAGATTCGGAGGCCAACGGCCCCCGGGTGTTGCGTGGCGGCTCGTGGGCCTACGTCAGTAAGGAGGTCGCCCGCTGCTCCTATCGCTACGACGCTCTCCCCTCCTCCTTCGGCCGCGACGTCGGGTTTCGGGTGGTGGTGGGGTCCGCCGCTCTCTCCCCCTGGTTCTGAATTTCTGCAATTCTGATTCCTGGTTTCTGTCCGCGCCCCAGCCCTGAGCACAGATGAAGGAAAGCGCGGTCGCTGGTGGCGGCGGTATGCCTCTGGTGCGGTGGCGCTACACGTTCAGCAACGCAGGCGAGGTGTGCAGCGTGGTGCGGCCAGAGATGAGCAAGGAGAAGGAGCGAAAGTTGGACGCGGCCTACTTCCACCTCTACGGCATCGCCCGCGACGACGTGGACTACATCATGGACACCTTCCTCATCGTCAAGCGCAAGGACGAAGCCGCCCACGGCGAGTACCGCACCAAGCGGGTCATCCTGGAGATCTACGACGCCATGCAGCACGCCATCGAGACCGGTCAGCCCTACCAGACCTTGCTCGACCCGCCGCCTGCGGATCCACGGGTGGCGCATCCGCCACGGAATGAATCCGATGTACTGGCGCGAATGGAGGGCTGAGAGAGAACCCGACGTTGTATCTGGAGAAGTTGTTGGAGGGTTGAGTCCGGTTACAGTCATAATCAGACGCTTTCGCATCGTCTGACGGAGGGCAAACCTTATGGCAAACGAGGAACATCTCAAGATTCTCGAGCAAGGGGTGGACGCTTGGAATACCTGGCGAGGAGAGAACCCTGACATAGAGCCAGACCTCAGACGGGCGGACCTCAGCGGGGCGGACCTCATCGAGGTGGACCTCAGCGAGGCGGACCTCAGCGGGACGAACCTCAGCGGGGCGGACCTCAGCAGGGCGGACCTCATCGAGGCGGACCTCAGCGGGGCACACCTCAGCGGAGCGTACCTCAGTTGGGCGTACCTCATCAAGGCGGACCTCCGCGGAGCGCACCTCATCGGGACGCACCTCATCGGGACGAACCTCATCTGGGCGGACCTCATCGAGGCGGACCTCCGCGGGGCGGAGCTTACAATGGCTACTCTTGTCGAGACAAATCTCACGGGTGCTGATCTTACAAGTTGTTCAATCTACGGAATTTCCGCGTGGGGGCTAAAATTAGAGGGAGCGACACAAACAGACCTGATCATCACTCGCCACGGCGAGCCTACCATCACGGTAGACAACCTCGAAGTTGCCCAGTTCATCTACCTACTCCTCAACAACGAGAAAATCCGCCAAGTGATTGACACCATCACCTCCAAAGTCGTGCTGATCCTGGGTCGCTTCACAGAGGAGCGGAAGGCTGTCCTGGATGCGATCAGGGATGAACTTCGCAAGCGTGACTACTTGCCCGTTCTGTTCGACTTCGATAAGCCCGCCAGTCGGGACTTCACGGAAACCGTTCGCACCCTGGCGCACCTGGCCCGATTCATCATCGCCGACCTCACGGAGCCGAGAAGCATCCCTCAAGAGTTGCAGGCCATTATCCCAGACCTTGCGGTGCCGGTTCAGCCGTTGCTGCTGGAAGGCTCAACGGGAGAATGGGGCATGTTCCAGGACTTGAAGAAATACGACTGGGTTCTGGAGGTGCATCGGTACGACAGCCTGGAGGGTTTACTTGCGTCGCTTGGAGACAGAGTCATTGCTCCTGCCGAAGCGAAGGCGAAAGAGTTAGCGAAGCGGTGACCGAACTGACCTATCAGGAACTTGTGACCAAACTGGTGGAAAAGCCACCTGCGTGAACTGCACAGGTGGCTTCTTCGCTGTTGCCAGACCAGGTGAAATGTGGTATAGTATGCTCCGCGCCGCTTCCTGGTTAGGGGCGGCGGCCCTTCCTAAACTTGCCCGCCACACGAAATGGAGGTTTTGCGATGAGAAGAAACAAGCTAGGGTCCTTGCTGGTAGCGATGGGCATTGTCCTCACCGCAACAGCCTGTGCGCGAATTCCAACGCTTGCACGAGCTACTCCAACATCACAACCTGTGCAGGCGGCTTCAACGCCTATCCTGCTGACGGCTACCGCTACCACGCCGATGCCGCCTGCAGGGACTCTTGTCCCTGCAGCGACGACTCCCACGAACCCTATGCCAACGGCAACGCTCATACCGTCCGCCCCGCCTACCCCTACGCCGGTGATCTATGTGGTTCAGGCTGGAGATACTTTGGGCGCCATCGCCAAGGAGTTCGGAGTTACCGTGGAAGCCCTCCAGGAAGTCAACGCTATCTCCGACCCCACACGTTTGCAGATAGACCAGGAGCTCGTCATTCCTCAGAGCCAGGTAGAGGCTACAGTCACACCAGGCTCCGTCTCACCGAGCACCGCGCCTGTGATCCATCTGGTTCAGGCCGGCGACACTCTGGGGGCCATCGCCAGGCAGTACGGGGTTACAGTCGAGGCTCTCCAGGAGGTCAACGCGATCTCCGACCCCACACGTTTGCAGATAGGCCAGGAGCTGATCATCCCCCAGGGTGGGACGATAGCGCCCAGGAGCACCGCAACTGAAGTCAGGGCAACGACAACCTCGACCCCGCCGACTCCGCGCCCCGCGGTAGAGGCGGCCATGATCGCCATCCCTGCTGGAGAGTTCACCATGGGCAGCGATGTCGAAGACGAGAGGCCGCCGCACACTGTCTTTGTTGATGGCTTTGAGATGGACAAGCTTGAGGTGACCAATCAGGAGTTTGAGAGGTTTGTGCAGGAGACGGGCTATGTCACTGATGCGGAGAAGGCAGGTGACACGTCGTGGCGGTACTATGCTAAGGACAAGGCTCAGCATCCCGTGGTGAAAGTGAGTTGGAACGACGCCAATGCCTACTGTGGGTGGGCAGGGAAGAGGTTACCTACCGAAGCGGAGTGGGAAAAGGCTGCACGGGGCACCGATGCGCGCCGGTATCCCTGGGGCAATCAGTGGGATGCAGCCAGGGCCAACGCCAAGGAGGCAGGTAATCGCGGGATCACCGCTGTCGGGAGCTTCCCCGCCGGGGCCAGTCCTTACGGTGTGCTGGACATGGCGGGCAACGTGGCCGAATGGACCACCGATTGGTTCAAGGCCTATCCTGGCGGAGACTTCTATTCTCCCTATTATGGGGAGAAGTATAGGGTGATCAGGGGGGGCGGCTGGTTCAGCGACCAGAATCTGGTGCGCACCACTGAGCGGAGCGCTAGCGCCGTTGAACTGGCCAACGACGACGTCGGCTTCCGCTGTGCACGTTAGCTCATACCTTAGAATACGCCAGAGACTCGTTCGCCCTCGCGCCTCCAACAGTTGCCAGGGAGGGAGAGTTGTGGTAAAATTGAGCAGATGATCGAGGATTACACACCAGACGAATTCGAGGCAGTTCTGAATGCCTTCGTCGAACGGGAGATCGAGGATGTGCCAATGGATGACTTCTTCGCTGCCCTGGCCGAGATTGACCGTCGCCGCCGACAGGAGGTCGTTCAGGTGCAAGGGCGGATTGTCCAGGGCCAACTGGTTTTCTCCCTGCCTCGCTTCGCCTCCCCCGCTGTGGCCGTCGAGGGCAACCAGATCATTCTGGATCAGACCCATCGGATCGTCGTCACCCTGGAACCGACTGCATCTTCGTAGCCCTGTACACTGATGCTGGTGTCATCCACGGATCAGCGAATGGCAAAGAGCGTCGTTCGCTGATTTGCTTGTTCGCCTCGTGGAGGAGCTATGAGCGTTGACAAGAAGGACCTAATACACCGCGTCTCAAAACGAATACACAAAGGCACAGGCACCATTGAAGAGATGGTGGATGCCACGCTGGAGGAAATCTACGAAGCGCTGAAGCAGGGCGAGTGCGTCTCCCTTCGCAACTTCGGCACCTTCTATGTGAGACCAGAACGGGATAGTTGGGTCTTCAAGTTTAGCCCGTCGCAGCGCCTGCGCAAGTTGTTTGGCTGGTCGTCCACCTACAAGGGAAAGTTGTAGGCTGTGGCCAATATCCATAATCCCAGAGAGGAGAACACTTCAATGGTCAACATCGAAATGAAGATCGAGGGTAACATCCTCACCATCAAGGTGGATCTGAGCAAGACGGCCGGGCCAAGCGCGTCGGGCAAGAGCGTCATCATCGCCTCCACCAAAGGCAACCAGCCGCTGCCTGAGCCTCATTCTGATGTAAAAGTGGGGTTGAACGTGTACAAGGTGCGCTGAGAGGGCCGTATCGGGTGACGACTCACACTGTCATTGCGAGCCCTTTGATACCTCAGGATAAACTCCGCGAAGCAATCCCTAAACCGCAAGGGGGAGATTGCTTCGTCGCAGAAAGATGCTCCTCGCAATGACACGGCTTGAGCAGTTGCCTCATCGGAATGAAATGAGAGGAAACATCATGGCCAAACGAAAACGACGCCGAAAGAGTGAGTTACTTGATCTGGAAGCCTTCACCGCCCACCTCGCGGCGGCCACGCAGCAGGCTGGCTACGAGGTGGTCAAACGCGAGGCGGGTGTGCTGCACATCGTGGTGCACGGCGAGCCCATGCGCTGCAAGCTGGATATCAGCTACCAGGCCTACCTGAACTCTCCCCACCGCCTGGATGACGTTGTGGAGGCGCACCTGAGTGCCCTCGGCCAGGCCTGCCCTGAGCCCTGTCGAAGGGTGCCCCCGCCGCCGCCGACCGAGAAAGAGGCCGCTGAATCGCTGCTGCCGCTGCTCAACCGGCCTGAGTTGCTGGAGTACGTACAGCGGAAAGATGCCCCCCCACCAGTGCATCGCCCGTTCGTGGCCGGTTTGATCGTTACCTATGTGTTTGATTTCCCTCACCACCGCGCTTACGTGAACGAGAATATTCTGGCCCAAATGATGGCTGGGCCAGAGACCACTTTCGACATGATCCACGAATACGCGCTGGAGAACCTGCGCCTGCGCACCACGAGCGACGTCTATCATACGCACGGGCTGCGCGACAAGACCATGGTGGTGTGCGATACGCATGACGGTTACGCGGCCTCGCGCGCCCTGCTGCCGGATCTGATGGCCACGTGGGCCGAGCGCATCCCGGGCCGCATGTTGATCGGCATTCCTAACCGCGATTTCCTGATCGCTTTCAGCGACCGCGACCCGGCCCACGTGGCTGCTATCGCCCGCCAGGTACGCCGTGACGCAGCCGAGCGCGATCACCCCCTCTGCGCCGACCTGCTGCTCTGGAAAGACGGGCGAGTGAGAGAGTACCGCCGCGAAGACTGACCCTGGATGTTACCGTACAGGTGCGTCAGAAATACTGTTCACAGTTCGTGTTTTGTTGAGTCAGTCAGGTGCGGAGGAAGAAGCAGAGAGGATGGGATAGTGGGAAAGCAAAAGCGCTGCCTTGCTCTCTGGCAGCGCGATGGGGGACAAGCGTTGGACTCAGGGCAGGATCTCGTTTTCGGATTTTCCTGTCGTAGCGGGCAATTTTCTTCAAGAACTGAGGTGAAGGGATGACATCCATCAGCTACTCCGCTTCTTTTTCGATGCCAGCCTCAATGTAGTCAGCCATCTCCTGGACCGACTTGAAGCGTTTTAGCCCGCCTCGTTTGTAGGCTTCCGTGGCTTCGCGTTCTGCTTTGACCCACGATTCAGTGTAATAGCGCTCTTCGCCTGACATGTCAATGAACTCATCGCGGATGAAAACCACCATCTTGTAGACCCTCTCCAATTCATCTGGGGGAAGATCATCAATCTCAGCCAGTAGCCGTTGTTTGTAGTCTATCGCTTGCATACTCAAATCTCCTTACAAATGTCATCTGATGCTCTACGCCGCATTGAATTATACTCTATCATCTGTGAATGGTCAAGCAGAAAGAAGGGATCTCCATGAATCACCGACAGTGGTTGCTCCAGTTATCCAAAGAAGAGCTAATTGACTTGCTGGAGAACGCGGCCAGGAACTGGCTGGCTCACGACGGGCTTTGGTTTCTGGCTGCCGAAGGCGCCTTCGATATGGAGACGGCTATCGAGTTGGACGCTAAGGCCTGGGAGGGGTTCACCGTCATCGAGGCCAGGCGCATCATGCGCCACCTGGGGATCGAGCCGGGGGGCGGGATTTCCGCTCTCAAAGAAGCTCTACAGTACCGCCTCTACGCCTACCTGAACGTGCAGGAGATCATCGTCCTGGATGAGCGCACCATTATCTTTCGCATGAACGAGTGCCGGGTGCAGGCGGCGCGCCAGCGGGATGGCCGCCCGGATTTTCCCTGCAAACCAGTGGGCCTGATGGAGTATGCCGGCTTTGCCAAAACGATTGACCCCCGCTTCCACACTCACTGCATCGCCTGCCCGCCCGATCCGCATCCCGCTGAGTACTGGTGCGCCTGGGAGTTTACGTTGAATGATTAAAAAAGCAAATGTAGTCATCATCGGCGGTGGGGTCATGGGCACCAGCACCGCCTACCACCTGGCCAGGCGGGGCTGCCGGGACGTGGTGCTGGTGGAGAAGAAACAACTGGCCTCCGGCTCCACCAGCCTGTCCGCCGGCGGCATCCGACTGCAGTTCTCCCTTGAAGCCAATATCCGCATCGCCCTGGAGAGCCTGCGGACGTTTGAACGCTTCGCCGAGGAGTTCGAGGCAGAGATTGATTTCCGTCAGCATGGCTACCTGTTCCTGGCCACCGAGCCTGGGGGCTGGGCCGAGTTCCAGGCCAACGTGGCGGTGCAACAGCGCGTGGGCGTGCCGGTGCGCTTGCTATCGCCAGATGAGATCGGCGATATGGCTCCCTATCTCTACCTGGACGATGTGGTGGGGGGCACCTTCTGTCCCTGCGACGGCTACGCCGATCCCTACAGCGTGGCCATGGGCTTTGCCAGGCAGGCGCGGCGTCTGGGGGTGAAGATCTGCGAGGAGACAGAGGCTCTTGACGTAAAGGTGAGCAACGGAAAGGTGAAGGCGGTGTTGACCAACCAGGGGGAGATCGCGACCCCGGCGGTGGTCAACGTCGCCGGGCCGTGGGCGGCGCAGGTGGGGCGGATGGCGGGCCTGGAGCTGCCGGTCGTGCCCTATCGTCGCCAGGTCTTCGTCACCGCGCCCTTCGACGAGCTGCCGAAGCAAATCCCGATGATCATTGACTTCGCTCCCAGCTTCTACTTCCGCCGCGAGGGGGCCAGCATCCTGATGGGCATGACCGACCAGGAGGAGCCACCCAGCTTCAACACTAACTTCGATCTGGCGTTCCTGGTCAAAGTGGCGGAAAAGGCCGCTTATCGCGCGCCAGTCCTCGACCGAGCGGACTTCATGCGTGGCTGGGGCGGCCTCTACGCCATCACCCCCGACGACAATCCCATCATTGGCCAGGACATCGGCGGCGTGGAAGGCTTTTACTGTGCCGTGGGCTTCAGTGGCCACGGCTTCATGCAATCGCCAGCCGTGGGTCGGATCCTGGCCGACCTCATCACCAGCGGCCAGACCGACTTTGACCTCAGCCCCTTCCAGTTGGAGAGATTCAAGGCCGAGGAGATGGTCGGAGAGAGGCGGGTGGTTTAGCTTTACAACGTGACACTTGGCCTGGGATCTAATATTGTCAAGTTAGAGGCTACCCCGCGTTCCTCCTCTGGTAGGGAGAGCCTGTCCTGAGCAAGGTCGAAGGAGCTGGGAGGAGGTGGGTTCTTGACTAATTTTGCAGATTGTGGCATACTTCCTGCGCAGAGTGGCACTAAGAAAGAGCCCTCGTAACAACGACGTTAGTTAGTAGGAGGAAGTAGATGGGTAAGATCATTGTCCCAGGCGCGAGCGAATTCCCCAGGCAAGCTGATGTGGTGATTATCGGCGGTGGCATCCTCGGTACAGCCACTGCTTTCTATGCCTCACGAGCTGGCCTGGATACGGTGGTGCTGGAAATGCGGGATGGCCTGGCCACCCTCACCACTGCGGCCTCAGAGGAATGTTTCCGGGCGCAGTTCAGCGAGCCGGAGAACGTGGCCATGATGAAGGCTTCTATCGAGGTCTTCGAGAACTTCCCCGAAGTGATCGGCGTGCCAGGCTATGACATCGGCTTGCACCAGCAAGGCTACCTCTTCTACACCGACGCTCCCGAAGCCCCGCAGACTCTCCGCTCCCAGGTCGAACTCCAACAGAGCATCGGCCTGGGCGACGTGGAGTTTCTGACTGGCGATGAGGTACGGCGCCGTTTCCCCTGGGCCTCTCCCCGAGTAGCTGCGGCTACCTACCGAGCCGGCGACGGCTGGCTCTCGGCCCACGAACTGACCCACGGATTTGCCAAAGGCAGCGAAGCCCTGTTCCTCTTGCGCACCAAGGCCACAGGAATCGAACTCGGCAGCCAGGGTGTGGGGGGCGTGGAGACCAATCGCGGCCCCATCTCCACTCGAACGGTGGTCATTGCTGCCGGCCCGTTCTCTGGCCGGGTGGCCGGGTTAGTCGGCCTGGAGTTGCCTTTGAGCATCCTGCGACGTCAGAAGGTGATCGTCGGCCAGGACCCTGCCATTCCCCAGGATGCCCCCATGACCATCTCTCTCCCATCAGGAGCCTATTGGCGGCCCGAGGTAGGAGGAGGCGCTATAGGTTGGGCCACCCCTGAGGAACCGAGCGAGCCTCTGGAAAAAGTCCCCGCCGACTGGGCCTTCCCGGCCATAGCCATTGAAGAGGTATCGAAGCTGGCGCCTTTCTGGGAGGAAGTGGTTGGACGGCTCACCCGCGACAGCGTCTTCCTCAGCGCTGGTCAGTACACCTGTACTCCCGACTCGAAGCCCATCCTCGGCCCTTCTCCCGATGTCGAGGGCCTTTTCTTCAATCTGGGCTACAGCGGCCACGGCATCATGGCCGCTCCTGAGGGCAGCCGCTACGTGGTGGCCATGATCACCGGCCTTATGTCCGACGAGGACAATGCCTTCAGTTGCCGGCGGTTCGCCAGAGGCGAGGTGGTGGTCTCAGAAGAGAAGATGGTGATTTGACAGGTCCCTTTGAGCGGGCGGTTGAGGAAATTGAGTGAGTTGGTACGCGACGAGCGCGTGAGGAAGGCGTATCTGGGGGAGGAGTGAGAAAAATGACAGTTGCAATTTAAGAGCGATATGTTGTGGACGAGCAGGGCAAACAGGTTGGCGTTTTGCTCGATATTGGCGATTATCGAAGAATCCTCGATGCGCTGGAAGAATTAGAGGTCATCCGCGCCTATGATGTGGCAAAGGCATCGGGCGACGAAGCGATCTCTTTTGAGCAGGCGATTGAGGAAATTGAGCGAGTTGATACGCGACGAGCGGGTGAGGGAGGCGTATCTGGGGGAGGAATGAGGGGGAAAAATGACGGAGCCGATCTTGCTCCCGCTTTTTGGGCTGGAGGATACGTGGTCGAATCCAAGAACGTGTAGTCGTGAGTTTCACGCCACTAACCTTCAACATGTAGTTTCACCTTGAACCAGAGAAAGGAGTAAAGACATGGAACAGCGTCGTCCCTCATCTGCACCTTTATCGTCCGCTCCGTCTCGCCCTGTGGAGCCGTACCGCGCAGACCGGGAAACCGAGTTGTTACCAATTGTAGATGATAACCTACGCGAGGGGATTCGGACGATTCGCGAGCATCTTGAGCGCAAGGACAGACTCGACCGAGATTTGATAGGAATAGACAAAGGCATCCTGCTTGTTTTCGCAGTCGCTTTTCTGACAACGCTGTTTTTCACTTTCTACTTGATTGCAACCAATAGATTAACCCCTGTTGTTAATGTGCTATTCCCGATCCTTTCCCTCGTCCTAGGTTTCATGAGTGGATACTTTGCAGGTACTGGAAGAACCAAGGGACAGGGAGGATAAGAATCACAAAGCAGTTTGAGAGCGGCGTGAAACACCTGCCCGCCGATCACGGCAGCATCGTGGCTTTCTGGCATCTTCGGTTGGCACGGTTGGAAGGTGTCTTCATTTCTCGTGTGGCTTCGGACGTGGTCGGCGTGCTACAGCGTTCCCCGTCATCCCCATCTTGTGAAGGTTGCATGCCATAGGAGCGCACGATTGAATATCAGAAAGGAGTAGACGAAAATGGAAATGCTGCAGGAACAGTACGTCATTGACACAAAGGGAAGGAAGTTGAGCGTGATTCTTTCGCTCGAACGGTACGAGCGACTGATGGAAGACCTACACGACTTGGCAGTAGTAGCCGAGCGGCGAGATGAACAGCCGATTAGTTTTGAAGAAATGAAACGGCGATTGAAGAAGGATGGCATCCTATAACGTTGACTTCAAACCATCTGTTCACAAAGATTTCTGTCGCTTGCCCAAGTCGGTAGCTGGACGCGTGATGAAACGCATTGAGAAGTTGAAAGATGAACCATTCCCTCACAGCGTAGACAAACTGGAAGGTGTTGAACGACTATATCGGGTTCGAGTAGGCGACTATCGGATCGTGTACGAAGTTGACACGCAGGCCAAACAAGTAATCATACATTACGTTCGACACCGACGTGAAGTCTATCGCAGGCTGTGAAAAACAATCAAAAAGCCTCGCACGAACTGCAAACACTTGCCTTGTGACCGTGCTAGACGCACGGCGAAAGGCTCTGCTGTTGACTGCCATTCCTAAGAGTTGCAGTTGCATTTCGCTGAGTCCTTATCCAACCTGGAAGACTACCAGGATAATTTGTGGCGATTGAGTACGACTCGAGGGCTAGACTTTGTTGGTCTTAGCCCTCGAAGTTCTTAACGTGACGAGGAGGAATGATGAAACTACGAGTTCTCTCCAAGCAGGACGTCCAGCGAGCCGTCCCCATGCGGGAGGCCATTGAGATCGTGAAGGGGGCTTTTGCCCAGCTATCGGCGGGGAAGGCGGTGGTGCCCCTGCGCACCCAACTGCCAGTGGAGAGGCACGAGGGGGTGACCCTCTTCATGCCCGCCTATCTCTCGGAAAGCGACGACCTGGGGGTCAAGATCGTCTCCGTTTTCCCCCGCAACCTGGAGAGGGGGTTGCCGACCATCTTTGCCCTGGTGGTTGTCGTGGAGGCATCTACCGGGCGGCCGGTGGCGGTGATGGACGGGACCTATCTCACCGCGCTGCGCACCGGCGCGGCTTCGGGGGCGGCTACCGATCTTTTGGCCAGGCAGGATGCCAGGGTGGCGGCCATCTTCGGGGCGGGGGCCCAGGGGCGTACCCAACTGTTGGCGGTCTGCGAGGTGCGGGACATCGAAAGAGCCTGGGTCTACGACGTCAACGCCCAGGCAGCGGAGAGGTACGCCCAGGAGATGGCGGGCGAGGGGAGGGTCCCCGCTGACCTCAGGGTCACCTCCTCCCCGGCGGAGGCCGTCCGCGCGGCCGATGTCATCTGTACCGCCACCACCTCTCAGACGCCCGTCTTCGCCGACGCTGACCTCAAGCCAGGCGTCCACATCAACGCCGTCGGCTCCTTCACGCCGGAGATGCAGGAGGTTCCTGAGCAGACGGTCGGCAGAGCCAGGATCGTGGTAGGCTCGCGGGAGGGGTGCCTGTCCGAGACGGGCGACCTGATCATCCCCATCCGCAAGGGTCTGATCACCGAACACAACATCTACGCCGAGCTAGGAGAAATCGCGGCTGGGCTCAAGACAGGGCGGGATGGTGCTGAGGAGATCACGCTCTTCAAGTCGGTGGGCAACGCCGTGCAGGACGTGTCGGTGGCCCGCGCGGTGCTGACGCGGGCCGAGACGTTGGGGCTGGGCATCGAGGTGGAGCTCACGTGATGGGCGAGGGTCTCTGACCGAGCCTGTCCTGAGGTCGCTTCGCTTACAGTCGAAGGGCCCTTCTCGACTCGGTCGGGAGACCGTGGAGGAGGACTTCCCGCGCGATCGATGGGGCTGTGAGGATTGCTCAAGGGGCGTACTTGAGGAGCAACGCCAGGCCGATCAGGGCCACCACAGCGAACTCGATTAAGATCCGCCGATTCAGGAGCTTCAGAAGTCCCTGTCGGGCGAGGCCGGTGATGAGGTAGAAAACGAGTAGCAGGAGGATCCCGGCGGTCAGGCTGGTCATCCTGGAGTAGCTCAGGGCCCAGACGATCTCGCCCATGACCAGGCCAACGATCAGGGCGTAGAGGCTGGTTCGTCTAAAGCTCTGCTGAGCGCCGTGCAGTAGATCCAGGGCCAGCAGGCTGCTCCCGGCCAGTGCTGTCACAGCCACGAGCAGGCTGGGGGCTTTGCTCTCGTGGATGAGGGAGAAGAGGACGATGGCTATGAGATAGGCGACGAAGTTCAGGCCCAAGCGAGTTGCCCTGTAGCCAGGAGCGCTCGTATCAACGGTGCGGTATTCGGCTGTGATTATTAGCGGGAGAAGGATTCCCGTCATGGCCAGGCCGCCCAGCGCGTAGATTCGATCGGGGGCTCGAGGCAAGAGGATTGCTGCCAGCAGTATCGCCAAGCCAGGGAGAATCCAGAAAACGAAAGTATGGGGGAGTTTGCCTTCCTGGGACAGGGGATGGAGGCGCATGATGGAGGCGGTGCCGACACAGGCCATGCTGACCAGTAGCGCAGCCGCCAGCCAGTTCTGGGATAATCGGATCGTCAGAGATGAGCCCAGGACAACGGCGGAAAACCTCGCTAAGGAGAAAGTCTCCGTCGGCAAGACGACGATCAGGGAGAGGGCCAGACAAAGCAGTATCACACTTACCACAACGCTCAGTTTGTCGTAGTTGGGCATCGTAGGTTCATTTTACAACTACCCTGTGTTTTTGTCAAACAGTTCTGTCAGTAATGGGTAACGAGGTACTCATTACCTCGTTGACTTATTGACCCGTTGCCCTTTTTTGACAACTAGCTGGCAAAGGTGTTATAATCAGGGAAAGATTGCCAGGAGCTATGGAAGATGAGCGAGGGACACCCTCCCGTCCAGCGAATCGAGGAGCTGTGCAAGGAGATACGTTACCACAACTACCGCTATCACGTGTTGGACTCCCCCCTCGTCAGCGACGCCGAGTACGACAAGCTGATGCAGGAGCTGCGAGAGTTGGAGGCGGCCCATCCAGAGCTGGTCACGCCAGACTCGCCCACTCAGAGGGTGGGTGCCGAGCCGCTGGACAGGTTCGAGAAGGTGCGCCATCCCAGGCCGATGCTCAGCCTGACCGATGCCTTCGAAGAGGAGGAGCTTTGGGCCTGGCTGGAACGCATCAGCAAGCTCTTGCCGGAAGGGGTGGCCCAGAGTGATTTGCAATTTGTGGTGGAGCCTAAGATTGACGGCCTGACGGTGGTGCTAACCTACGAGAATGGACGCTACGTTCAGGGCGCTACGCGGGGCAACGGCGTCGAGGGAGAGAACGTCACGATTAATCTCAAGACCATCAGAGGCGTTCCCCTGCGCATCCCCGTCTCGCCCGACGGCCCACCGCCAGCCCGTCTGGTGGTGCGGGGCGAGGCCTACATGCCTATTGACCAGTTCGAGGAGTTCAACCGCCGTCAGGCGGAGCTGGGCCAGAAGACCTTCGCCAATCCCCGCAACGCCGCCGCCGGCTCGGTGCGCCAGCTCGACTCTCGCATCACCGCCTCCCGACCCCTGTCCATCTTCACCTACGCCGTGGTGGATAGCCAGGGGATCTCCGTCGCCACCCAGTGGGATTCCCTCCAGTACCTTGAGCAGATGGGCTTCCCCGTCAACCGCGATAGCCGCTTGCTGCCGGACTTCGAAGAAGTCATAGGCCACTGCCACGAGTGGATGCAGAAGCGGGATACCCTCAACTACGAGGTGGACGGGGTGGTGGTCAAGATCAACTCCCTGGCGATCCAGGAGCACCTGGGAGCCGTGGGCAACGCCCCGCGTGGAGCTATCGCCTACAAGTTCCCTGGCCGGGAGGCGACGACCAGGCTCCTGGACATCGGCGTCAACGTCGGCCGCACCGGCACCTTGAATCCCTTCGCCATCCTGGAGCCAGTGGAAGTGGGGGGCGTCGTCGTCAAGCAGGCGTCTCTACATAACGAGGAGGACATCCACCGCAAAGACATCCGCATCGGCGACACCGTCATCGTGCGGCGGGCCGGGGAGGTCATCCCCTACGTGGTGGGGCCCATCGTGGATCTCCGCAGCGGCGGTGAGCGGGTCTTCCACATGCCCGACCGCTGTCCTGCCTGCGGCGAGCCGGCGGTGAAGCCTGAGGGAGAGGTGGCCTATTACTGCGTCAACGCTGCCTGTCCCGCCCAGTTGGTGCGGCGGGTGGAGTATTTTGCCTCGCGGGGAGCTATGGATATCGAGGGCTTCGGCTCTCAAGCAGCCGAGCAGTTCGTGAAAGAGGGGCTGCTCAAGGACGTGGCTGACTTCTACTATCTGCGGCGGGAGGACGTCCTGCCTCTGGAGGGCTTTGCCGAGAAGAGCAGCGATAATCTGCTGGCTGCCATCGAGGCCTCCAAGCGCCGGCCCCTCTGGCGCCTGATCACCGCCCTGGGCATCCGCTTCGTGGGGAGCACCGTGGCCCAGCTCCTGACCGAGCACTACTCGTCCGTTGACGAGCTGATGGCTGCTACCCAGGAGGAACTGGAGTCCATCGAGGGCCTGGGGCCTCACACAGCAGGCAACATCGTGGAGTGGTTTGGGCGGGAGCGACACCGCGCGCTGATCGAGAAGCTGCGGCGGGCTGGGATCAGGATGGAGGAGGGGGAGGAGGTCGTCGAGGAGGAGACGCCATCAACCCTGGCGGGTTTGACCTTCGTCATCACCGGCACCCTACCCTCCATGAGCCGCGATGAGGCCAGGGCGTTGATCGAGCGCCACGGCGGCAAGGTTACGGGATCCGTCTCCAGCAAGACCGATTACCTGCTGGTGGGAGAGGCCCCCGGCGGCACCAAATACAACGAGGGCCGAGAGCTGGGCGTGCCCATGATTGGGGAGGGAGAGCTGCTGGGGATGATCGGGAGTGCGCGGGAACACGGAAGCACGGAGAGCATGGAAGTTCCGTGACTCCGTACCTTCCGTGATTCCGTGATCCAAACTCTAAGGCGCGGACCTGAGCACCTCCCGCACAAGCTGGCTGGCCTTCTCGGTTCGGAGGCAAAACTGAGCGAGAGTGAACCCCACACGCAATTACAGATGGTGTGGCCCGAGCATTTGCTGAATGTTCTGCCTGCTGTGCAGCTACCTCCTGGATATACGTTGCGCACGTATCAACGGGGGGATAAGCTCTGCTTTTACGAGGTCATGGAACTGTCCGGATGGCCAGGGTGGAACGACGAGGTATTGAAGCCTTGGCTCCCAAGAATTCTGCCAGAGGGCTGGTTCATGGCCATCCATGAGGAAAGCAGCGAGATTGTGGCCACTGTCATGGCCCTGCGCTCGGATGTGTATCCCTCTGGCGGTGAGCTGGGTTGGCTGGCCGGTGACCCTGCCCACGCTGGCAAGGGATTGGGTATGGCTGTCTCTGCCGCTGTCACTGCGCGGTTCATCGAAGCCGGGTGCCACCCTATCCATCTTTATACCGAGGACTACCGGCTGCCGGCGTTGAAAACCTACCTGAAGCTGGGGTACATGCCTTTTCTGTGTACACCGGAGGTGCCGGAACGCTGGCGGGCGATCTGTGCCCAACTGCAATGGCCTTTTACGCCTGAGGTGTGGAGTGATATGACATGGCGCGAGTTGTCTTAAAACGAGGGCGGGAGAAGCCGGTGTTGAACCGACATCCCTGGATTTTCTCCGGAGCCATTCAGCGCATTGAGGGAGAGGCCGCCGATGGGGATGTGGTGGAGGTAGCCGACCACCAGGGACGCTTCCTGGCCCAGGGCTACCTGAACCGCCGCTCTCAGATCGTGGTGCGCCTCCTCGCCTGGGACGAAAGCGAGGTCATCGGGCGGGACTTCTGGGGGCGCCGGCTGGAGCGGGCCTGGGCCAGCCGCCAGGCGCTGGCCGATGACCTATCCACCGACGCCTATCGCCTAGTCAATGCCGAATCCGACCTCTTGCCCGGGCTGATTGTGGATCGCTACGGCGATTACCTGGTGGTCCAGTTTCTCACCCTGGGGATCGAGCGGTGGAAGGCTGAATTGGTCGGCCTGTTGGCCGATTTGCTGAAACCCAGGGGCATCTACGAGCGGGGCGACGTGGAGGTGCGGAAGAAGGAGGGATTGACTAAGGTCAGCGGCCTCCTGTATGGGAAGGAGCCACCCGACCTGGTGGAGATAATGGAGAATGGACGCCGCTTCCTGGTGGACATAAAAACGGGACACAAAACCGGCTTCTATCTTGACCAGCGGGACAACCGCCAAAAGCTGACCAGGTACTGCCCAGGCGGGGCAGTGCTCAACTGCTTCGCCTACACGGGGGCCTTCGCCGTCTACGCCGCCGCGGCCGGGGCCGGGGCCGGGCGCATCACCAACGTCGAATCCTCGGCCGAGGCCCTGGAGTTGGCCCGGCGCAACGTGGCTCTCAACGGCTTCGCTGACCGCGACGACGAGTACGTAGAAGGAAACGTTTTTCAAGTGCTGCGGGGGTACCGCGACCGGGGGCGGGTCTTCGACCTGATCATCCTCGACCCGCCGAAATTCGCCTACTCCCAGCATCAGGTGGAATCGGCCTGCCGGGGCTACAAGGACATCAACCTCCTGGCCATGCAGATCATCGCCCCCGGCGGCATCCTCTTCACCTTCTCCTGCTCCGGCCTGGTGAGCCCCGGCCTCTTCCAGAAAGTGCTCTTTGGAGCCAGCGTTGACGCCGGCCGCGACGTGCAAATCATCGAAAAGCTCTCCCAGTCCTCCGACCACCCGATCCTGCTTACCTTTCCGGAGTCAGAGTACTTGAAAGGGCTGGTGTGTCGGGTGCATTAAGAACGTAGCTGGGTGATAAGCCTCCTGGTTCGTTTGAAACAAACGTGCAAAAAGCCCCTACCTCTTTTTGAGGCGAGGGGCTTCTGTCATAGTTGGGGCTGTGACTTTTGAATACAGAGCGACAATACCAGTAGTCAGATGCGTTGCGCCGTATCCCTACGATCCCAACCCTCCCACCACCAGATACCGCTTCCCATTGGCCGTCTCATCCATCCGCCAGCGACTGGTGGGGAAGGCGGAGTGCAGGGGGATGCGATCCCGGCCACGCACCAACTCCACTATGCGCGGCAGTTCCCGCTCCGTTAGGCTGGCGTTGCGCAATACGAAGACAACCCAGGCGCGGGGGTTCTGCGACAGGCGCAAAACCATCAACTCGCGCATGCGCTGTAACACGGCTTCCCGTTCCTCGGGCAGCACGTAGAACAGCAAGTCGTCCAGGCCCTCCACAACGAGGGGGAAGTCGAGAGACGTCCGTGCCTGAAGCTGGGCCAGGAAGTCCAGCACCTTGAGCCGTGATGCCTGGGCGAAGGCCCGGGCGTTGCGAGGGACCATGAACTGCAGGGCGTCCTCGAGGGCGGATCGGGACGCCACGTAGATGTCAGGGATTTGCATAACTAGCCTTCCTTCAAGCATACGGTTTCATGCTTCTGCAATGTTGTATTTACGTTGACGCAGTCGATAAGGATCTGGGCCACCTTCAAGGTGCTTGATAACCTCGCGCTTTACTTCTTCCCGGTCTATAGCACCAGAACATATCACGCGACCACGCTCGGCACCGCCCTTAATGATCACGAACTTGTCTGAATCAGACGCTACCGCCACGCTGGAATTGTGGGTACTCAGAATGAACTGCCGGTTCTCCTTGCCTGCCCTTAGTTTGAGCGTAATATCCTCCCAGACTGAGGCGATATCTAGGGCGTCTTCGGGCTGATCGATAATCACGGGCATCGTACCATCAGAGAGAGCAATGATAAGTAGAGCGGAACACTTCTGACCCACTGACAATTCCTTCAAAGGATAGTACTTTCTGTCTTCCTTCCGAAACTTGATTGATGGGCTATCTCCAGGGTAGCAAGCATGCTGCATATGCAAGACATCCTCAAGCTCTTCAGTTCCCCACAGCTTCTCAAGAATGCGTGTGACGTTCTGTTCGCTCAAACCGGTGGTTGTTACTAACTCGTCTACCTTTCTTTCAATGATCAAATCAATGAACTCGCGTGGTGTCAAGTTCTCGGCAATAACCTCAAAGTGGACCACTCGACTCCCTCGGCTTTTGGCGAGTCGTCGCAGCTCGTCAAGAAAGTTCTGGCGATTGGCCAAGTGAGCCATTTCTAGCCTCAGCTTTCCACCCGACCTACGAGTAAGATCATCGAACTTGCTCTTACGAAGCTCAAAATACCCCTGATATGCATTGTCCAACTCGTCTAGCAGCGTGTTTCGCTCTCCTTGCAGTTGATCGTACTTATTCGCTGTCTCCTCCCGCTCACCGACTTTCTGCTCGGCTTCACGCTGTTGCTTTTGCAGCTTTCGCCGCTTGGCTTCTAGCGCTTTCTTGTCTGCTCCGATCTCCTCCAGCATGTCTTCGTATTCCTTGTGCTTGTCCTCGAAGTCAGGCAACCACGCATCCATCATAGACTGCACACCGGCTCGTTGTTTTCCAATGTTTTTTCCAAGCTTCTTCAGAGCAGCCATTACACTCTGACGTGCCTTCTTGACCAGCTTCTGGGAGGCAACCAAGTCCGTATCGTCTGCAAGAGCCGACTCAAGATCAGCCAATGAGACATCTTTTTCAGTCTCCTCTACCCACTTTGCAACTCTTGCACCCAAATCATCCACGAACTTCACCTGTTTTTCAAAGGCGGCCTTCTTGAGCTCAAGGCTTTTCATCTCCTCAAAGAGAGGAGCCTTCAGTGATCGGTTGATGTTTTCAAGTTGCTCGGTTAGAGTTTCCAGGTTCCTCCGATGGTCAATCAATTCTTCTCTGGCCTCAATAGCCTTGGCCAGTGCTCTATCGTTCCCGCTCAATTGGCGTGAGAGTTCGTCAATCTTAGCCAGGAATGGTCTTGGATCAATCAGGCCATCAACGAGCCGGAGCTGAGCTTCCTCGTCTTCAGTAATTTTGATTACCTCTGTCTGGCTATAAGCAAGTATTGGGAATAGGTATGGAATATCGCCTTCATAAGGCTGCCCCGTCGTCAGGTTTGTGCATTCGTAGATATTTGTTGTACCGTCATAGGTTCTGCAGATCTGGTATCGCGTACCATCTTCCAAGTCGCAAATCAACTCCACTTGGTTGAGGGGAAGTAGCCGCTTCTCTAGCTTTGACTTATGATCCTCCAGCAAGGCTGAATCTTGAGAAGGTTGACCAAGTCCGAAACGCAGAAATTCAATAGCCAAAGACTTTCCCACTCCCTTGCCACCAATAATGCTGTTAAGCCCGGGATGGAACTCCAGTATCTGCCTCCCCAAGAAGCCCTCTCCGCTGATAAACATACTCACAATCCGTGGAAAGGCTGGCTCCGCGAGTGCCTCCTCCAAGCAAATACGTACTTCGGCATCAGCAAAGCACTGCCGCAACCCTTCCAGGTTTATCTCCTCTCCCAGCTTGAAGAATGAGCATCGCGTGCCGATTCCTTCAAGGGCATGCTTGGTCGGGTCACTTGGATCGGGATTGTCAGATGTATGGTAGAAGGGAGGTATTCTGCGAAACCCATGCGCTTTGTCAAAGCCGTCTGGAAGAGCATCACCGACACATTCTACCGCCAAGTACTGACCCTCGTTAAACAGTTTCACACACTCCTTGGGCACATGAATACCGCCTCCTGGCTTCTCCTTTGTCAGCTCTTGAAAAGCACCTCTGGGCACGTCTATATGGCACAAGATCGCGATGCCATGACGGTCACGGATCTTGTTGATGACATCGTACGCACTCTTGGTGCATACGGCATCATGTTGACCATAGGCCTCGGCTGTGATGTCAATCGCTCCCAAGAAGTTCTCGACATCGGCGCGTTGCCTGTCCACATCGAAGAGAGCCAAGATGTGATAACCCTCTGACATCGAAATCTCGACCCCAGGAAAGACTGCCAAAGAAGTTCCTCTTGCAGCTTCCTTCACGTCGTCGATCTGTTGTGCTGTATTGTGATCCGTGATCGCGATGGCAGAGAGTGCTGCCTTCTTGATAGCGTAATCAACAATGTCTTGCGGGGTGATGCTCTTGTCCTTGAAGCACTTTGACGCAGGCGTGTGTACGTGCAAATCTACTTTGCGGAACTGCAATCCCGTAGGCATACTGTTCCTCCTGTTTATCCGTCAATCCCTGGCAATTGTCTCTGCCTTGCCTCCCCCTCCCCCACGTCCCTCCCCATTCGCTCCAACGTCCGCCGCACTTTCTTGTAGGTCTCGTCGCCGGTGCGCATAAAGAGGGCCGCGGCCAGGCTCTGACCCCGTTGGAGCAGGTCGTTCCAGCCTCGGTTGGACGGCAGCTCTGGCGCGTTGCGGCGGGGGTAAACCTTGCCGCTCTTGACGAGGTAGTAGACGTGATCCACGACGTCCAGGTCGTAACGATATTTCCCCTGCTTGGCAATTCCCTCGCCCCGCTTGTCGGCTGGCACCGGCCTGTACTGCTCCCGGCTGGAGCGCAGCAGGTTGGCCTCGACGAAGGCTTCGGGGTTCAGGCCCCGGGGCTGGAGCATCTTGCTCAGTTCGTCGAAGGAGAGACTCGACTGTCCGGAGAGGCGCATGGCGAAGATGGTGCTCACCAGGTCGGCGTCCACCTCGTCCTCGCCGGCCAAGAGCGCTCCCACCAGACCGTGCATCTCTCGCGTGGCCTCCCGCGCTGTGAAAGTCTCGCCCTGTTCGTCGGTCACCAGGGAATGTTGGGAGTAAACCTCCAGGCACTTGCCGAAGATGATGGTCTCCACGTCGGGCAAAAAGTCTTCCATGAGCTGAGGGTGGGTTCGACGCACCACTTCGATGGCCTCGGTGGCCTTGCGGTAGACTTCGTCTTTGAGGCGTTCCCAGGAGATCTCGCCCTGCTCGGTGGCTGGCGTCTTCTTGCGGGCCACGACGATGGTGTCGAAGGAGCGGGCCCGCTTGCCCCGGATGTGGCCTGAGGTGCGCATCTCGGAGAAGACGGGGTAGACGGCGACGACGTAGAAACTGGCATCGAGCAGAGCCTGCAGCACGTCGGCCCAGGCGTCGGCTTCGGCGTGGTGGAAGGTAAAGGCCATGATGCCGTTGTCCTTGAGGACGCGGCGACATTCCCGGAAGACGCGGGCCAGGCCAGAGAGAAAGAACTGCTCGTTTTTGCCCTGCTTCTGGTTGACCACGATCTCCCGGCCCTTGGGGGCGTAGGGCGGGCCGAAGGCTTCGGGGTAGCGATCTTTGAGCCCCAGGCGCAGCCAGATGTAGAAGAAGTCCGAAAGTTCGGCGTACATGACGTTGGAGTAGTAGGGTGGGTCGGTGATGACCGCGTCCACCTTGCCCTCAGGTACGAAAGACAGGTCCTCCGCTGTCTGGCAGCGCAAGAGACTCGTCCCATCGCCATCGGCCAGGGCCTGGAAGTCGGCGGCCAGCGTGCCGATAATCTCGATAGGCAGAAAGACACGGTTTCTCTTAACTAGCTTCTTGGCAGCCTGATCGAGTAGCTTGTTGCGCACGCCGTTGTAGCCTGCGGGCAGCGATTCGTAGGGCTCGTAGGAGTACCGCTTAGCCCGGATCGCCTGGTTTAGGAAGTTGTGGTAGCCTCCGCCCCCTGCCTTCGCCATGCCCCACACGTTGCCTTCGGCAGGCGTGTTAGGGGGCCAGAAGGCATGTCTGGTGAACATGTGCATGACACCAAGCTTGGCAGGATTGTAGAGGCAGAACATGTTGTTCGTGGTGAGGGTGTTGGAAAAGGCAACCAGCATGAACTCCCTCAGGTTCTCATCCTCCACACCCAGAATGCCCTCCAGCAGGTGGCCTAGACACAACAGTTGCCGTTCGTTGAATATCTGTTGGAAGTAGCGATGGTTGTGACGTAGCAGGTCTCGCGTCTTCTCGCCATCCAGGACTTCCTGGTCTGGGATAAGCCGCCCCAGCCAGTCGGACCACCGCTCAGCCAGCTCAGTCTTGGCCTGGTCGAACAGGGCCACGTCGGGCGGGTCAATCCGCTTGTAGGCGCGGGCGTCACAATGGGGGCAGTAGTACTCCATGCCGAACATGCGAGTTGGCAGGGGCTCCTCCAGCCGCCGCAAAGCACTCACTACCTGGTCTGTCTGGCCGCAGGCCGGGCAGGTGTATTTCCCCCGGCCCACGTAACCCTGGGATGGCACGAACCCCCGTCCGCAGGCCGGGCAGGAGACCTCCTCCTCGATGGTCGTGGTCTGGAAGACTTCCTCGCAGGTAGGACAGAGGACCGTGAAGTGACCCAAAGGAGCGTTCTTGCGCTTGCGCTCCTTGTGATCGGCCAGCATGAACTCGTCGAAGAGAGGCACGTCTTTGCCGCAGCCCGGGTTGCCACAGCGGGCCACCTTCACCCAGAAGACGCACACTATGTCGGCCTCGCCCTGGCAATCGGGGCAGATCGTCTTGTAGTAGCCCTTGATGCGCTCCCCCACCGTTGCCTCCAACTGCTCGAACTCCCGCTGGGGAGCCTCCAGGTCAACCGGGTCCACCTCTTTCTTGGTCACGAACCAGGCCACCGGGTTCAAATCCACCCCGACCACCTTGCAGCCCAGCTTGAGCCCCTCGACGATAGTAGTGCCACCGCCCATGAAGGGGTCGAGGACGATGGGTGGCTGTCCGTCGGTGGTGGACAGGGGACGGCTGTCGTAGAACAGCAAGCGGGGGTCGGCCTCGTCGGAGTCCAGCTCCCGTGACAGCGCAGTGAGCAGCATCATGCGGAAGGTGGTGCCCACCCGCCGCGCCCACCAACGGTGCAGGTTATAGATGGGCTTCTTGCCCTGCACTTCCTTGTGCACTATGGCGTTGACGAATTCGATGGGGAAATCTCGGGTTATGTAGGGCATCTCTTGTCCTTTGTCTACATCGTTCATGTCAAGTGCGTTGCACCTTTTCACCCTGCACCCCACAGACGCACGGTGCCGTCCTCTGAGCTGGACACCAGGAGAAGCCCATCGGGTGAAAAGTTCACGCTAAGAACCGGATCCGTATGCTCCTCTAAGATCCGCACCTGCCGCCCCGTCTGAACCTCCCACAGGCGCACAGTGTTATCATCCCCACCGGAGGCCAGGAGAAGTCCGTCGGGGGAGAAAGCTACGCTATAGACTGTACTCTTGATCCTCTCCAGAACAAGCACCTGTCGCTTCGTCGCCACTTCCCACAGGCGCACGGTTGCATCGCCACCGCCATAAAATGAACCAGAACTGGAAGCCAGAAGGGAGCCGTCTGGGGAGAAGGCCACGCTATGGACCGCATCCCTATGCCCCGTCAAGACGTGTACCTGCCGCCCCTCCGCCACCTCCCACAGGCGCACCGTTGTATCACCATCACTAAATGTCGAACCAGAACTGGAAGCCAGAAGGGAGCCGACTGGGGAGAAAGCCACGCTATAGACCGCATCCATATGCTCTTTCAGGATACGTACCTGCTGCCCCATCGCCACTTCCCACAGGCGCACGGTTGTATCGCTACCGCGCGTATCGCCGGCTCCAAATGGCGGACCGGAGCTGGAGGCCAGAAGGGAGCCGTCTGGGGAAAAGGCCACGCTATGGACTGGATCCCTATGCCCCTCTAGGATGTGTACCTGCCTCCCTGTCGGCATTTCCCACAGGCGCACGGTCTTATCATACGAGCCGGAGGCCAAGAGCCCGCCATCTGGGGAGAAGGCCACGCAGGAGACCGTATTCCTATGCCACTCCAGACGGAGCACCTGCCCCCCCGTCGCTACTTCCCACAGTCGCACAATTGAATCATGACAGCCAGAGGCCAGGAGAGAGCCATCGGGCGAGAAGGCCACGCTAGAGACCGGGGCTTCATGCTTTCCTATGAGACGCAGCCCCCGCCACTTCTCAAGAGGGCGGCAGTAATCAGCGCGGGCTCGCTCGAGGAGCGCCTGCGCCCGGCGGTATTGCGGGTCTATCTCCACAATTTGCTGGAAGGCACGTATGGCTTCCGTCCATTCCTTGGCGTCCATTGCCTGAATGCCCTGCTGGTACACTTCGTTCACCCACCGGCGCTCTTCAGCCCAAACGGCGTGGCCCTCCGGGTCGGCGTAGTCCAGCCCCAACTCACGCAGGCGGGCCACTTTCTTCAGCGTTCCCCGCCAGTTGCCTGCTTTCCGCAGACGGGGCAACTCGTCAACTAAACGCACTATTTCCAGCTTCTCTTTTGCGCCGGGGTAATCGGGCTGCGCTTTTAGTACAGCCTCAAGTAGTGGCACGGCTTCGGCATACTGGCCGATGTAGAACAGTTCAAGCGCTTTAGTATAGAGCGTGTCCGGGTCCGCAGGGAGTTTCAGTTGGGGCGTAGCAGAGGGCGGCGGGGGCTGGGGCTCTTCTTCTGCCTCTTCTTGCGCTTTCTGCTCCTCTTCCAGCTTGCGCACTCTCTCCCCTACTTCGCTCTCCAGCACGGCTTGCTTTTCGCCCCGACTGTATTCCAGGAGCAGCTTTAATAAGTCCTGGCGCACACGGCGCTCGAAATCGTCTACGGTTTCGTATTCTTGGTACAGGCCGGGGTACTCACCGCCTGCCTCGAACCCGGTGAAGAACTGCTGCACAAGCGCAATTTGTTTAGGATCAAGCCAATCCACCGGAACAGGGCGCTTGCAGCGGTAGAAGAGGATGCAGGGCTTGCTCGTCTCCCGCCAAGAGCGGCAGGCAAGGGTAAACTCCTCCTCCGTGCCGGAAAGGAAGGGCTTGCCTGTCTCTGGATCCTTCCTCCCCGGCGGCGTGCCAAAGCGAGCCCAGAGGACGCCAATGAAGATGTCCCATTTCTTCACCGGAAGCTGGTCTACGATGACGTCTTCTGGGCGGCCCAGGTCGGGCACGACATCGCGCCAGTCCAAAAGCTCCAGTGTCAGTCCATGTTCGGCGAAGGCTGCGCTCAGGTCTCGCACAATCAGGCCCAACCTGTCTCGTTCGGCGGCCACATCGCGCGGTGTAGCGACGAAGACATGTAGTGAGCAGTCCGCTCTCATGATTTATTTAGCCTCTCGATATTTGAGCCTCAATAGGGGTACCAGGCACTCAGCCAACGACAACCCCTCGTGCAGGATCGCCCCGGTCTGGCCGGACATGGGCCACAGCCAGCGGCCTTTGACGGCGTAGCCTCCGCCTGGATCAGGCCACACGTAGTCGCGCAAGGCGGTGGCCTGGTCTTCATCCAATTTCAGGTCGGCTTTGTACCGCCCGCCGCCGAACAAGTCTCGCAACCGCCGGCCGGTGGCTGTGTTGCCCAGCGACCAGAAGCGGTCGGTGTAGGTGGGGCCACGGTAGATGTAGCCGTGGTCACTCGTTACCCATATCTCGCGCCCACCAGCACCCTCCAGCACCGCGGTCATGGCCTGCCAGGTACGCTGCCAGGCCTCCAGGGGTTCCAGGATGGTCTTGGCTCCCTTCTTACCACCCTCCATCAGGGGGTCCGGGATGCCGATCCACAGCAGGCCGCCTGCTGCTCGCGGCAACTCCTCAGCCACGTGGGTCTCGTCAGCGGCATAGGCTGCCGGGAAGCCGTTGATCTCCCGGCCACCCAGAGCTTTGGCCGAGTTCAGTCCAAAGTGACGCTGGCAGAAGGTAGTCGTCTCGGCAGGCAGGTTCGAGAAGGTGTAGCCCATCTCGACCTGATACCCTTCCCGCCGCAACTGTTCCCACAGGAAGCAGCCCTCCCGCACCGAGAGGCCATCGAAGATCACCACCAATCGCCCCTCAGCCAAGTCTTCGGAAAGTGGGCGGCGAGCCGCTATCTCCTCAGCCAGAGCTTGGTAGGCTGTCCCCGACGTTTGCAGCACCGTGAACTCTAGCTCGGCCAGGGCGTCCTCTCGCTGGCAGAAGGCTCGCTCGAAAACCTCGCTGTCGTTGGTGTCCCACCACTCGCCCGTCCACAGAGCACACATTCGCTGCCAGAGGATGTCCAGCGCTTGGCCCTGGATCAGAGCCTCCACGTTTGCCAGAGTGAAACCTTTAGTCTCCACGTCTAGCCTCCCCCTCCAATCGTGCCTTCTCCGTGTCCAGGTCATCGAAGCCTTTCAGGAACTCCAGGACTTCTTCGGGAGACAACATGCCGGGCAGCTTCAAAACCAGTTCAGCCCGCACCTGGCGCGGGCCTTTGGCTTTCACCAGGTCGGCCAGGGCGGTCAATTCTTTGGTCAGGTTGACAGCCGCAGTCGGCCCGCCGTATTCCCACACCAGGGTGAGTTGGGCCTCTTCGTAGCATTGCGTGGTGTCCTGTTCCCGCTCCACATTCAGCGCCGGCGTGGATACGTTGCGGCCTTCGTGGCTGAACTCCTGTACCTGAGACGACGGCCTCCCTTCGGGAACCTCTGCCCCAATGTCAACTCTTTCCCCAGGCTCGTCTCTATCGCCCCAAAGCGGAATCTGAGGCTCGGGCTCCTTTTCCTTGGGAACTTCCCTCTCCGGCGGCCAGGCCGGGGCGTACTTAGCCAGGATCACCTGGGCATCCTGGAACCAGTCGGGCAACCGTCCGTCGGAACGGCGTCCATCCCGGCCGATGAACACCAGCTCGCCCTCGATGTCCCGCAGTGCCTCGCGGATGCGGGCATCATCCAACAGCACAGCCAGACCACGATACTTGGAGAAGCTGTCCCGCAACTCGCGGTAAGGCAGTCCTCGGTCCTCCTCCCGCTCCATAAGCGCGCGCGCATCTTTCCTGAGGTCGGTGACGTTGCCATAGGACAAAGCTTTCTCACTCACTTCGGTGGTGACCAGACGAACAGGATCGAAGCGCCTGCCCAGCTTCTTGTCCTCGCCCAGGAACCAACGGACGGCATCCCACTCGACTCCGATCTTGTTGTCGCATAGCGTCTCCAGGCTTTTTCTGGCAATTGTCTGCAACTTGCGTCTGACCGCCGCATCCGCTTGGCCCTTGTCTTCCAACAGCGTCCGCGCTGCTTTAACCTTGCGAGCCAGAAGCCCCCCCTCATCGTCAAGAGCCCGGTCCTGGCGCATCTTGGGCATGAGGACGAGCAACGAATTCTGCCAGGTACGTCCACTGAAGAAGGCTTCCAGCTCTCCGTTGGTCTGACGCTCCAGGAAAACGGCGATCTTGAAACTGGCGGTGTCGGGGATGGTGTCCGCTGGGGTCACATAGACGCCGTAGGCCAGCCCCTTGAGCTGAGTCTTGACTGCTTCTTTGGCAATCTCCTGCAACTCTTCAGGCTCAACCCGCATGGCCTGGCGATAGACCAGGGCGTCAACGTTTTCCTCTAACTTGACCACCCAGCGGCCGTTCTCGTGATGCAGGTGCTCCACGGTGGCTGTCATCTCCCGCAAAGCGCCATCCACGTCCAGGGCCGAGACCTGGTCCGGGCGCACTGTGCCCAGGAAAATCTCCCCATCAGTCGCGCCAGGCTGTTTCACCTCACCCAGGGAGTACAGAAAAGCCGTGCACAGGATGGACTCCTTGACGGCAGCGTCCTCGTCTTCGACCAACGATTCCAGGTCGTCCAAGACTCGCTTGGTCAGCCCAAAGTTCACCCGTGACAGCCACTCGTAGTAGGTGTCAGGCGAGACATCGGCCGGCAGGAGCAGGTCAGCCTGAGCCTGCTCTCGCACCACCAGTTCGGCCAGGAGGCCGAGGGCTCCACGGGCAGCCTGGGTCTGGGGGATCGTGGCGTAGCGGTCGAACACCACGTCCAGCAGATTGGGATGGAAGGGATAGCTCTCCCTGAGTTGGGCGCGCATCTCGGCCAGGTCCCAATCGAGGCCCAGTTGGTCCCGCAGGTCGCCATAAGCGGACACATAGCGTTCGATGATGGACTCCGCGCCAACGCGGTTCACCTTGTCCTGGAAGAGGCGGAAGAACACGACACGCAGGCGGTCGTCGCGGCGCATCAGCGGCTCGCTGTAGAAAGCAGGCCGGGTCAGGCGACTCTTGATGGCGTCAGCATCGGCCTCCTCAGCGGCCATGCCAGAGAGAACGCTGACAAAGAGGAACACATTGGGGCGGCGCAAGGCCTCTTCGGCCAGGTTCTGCAAGAAGTTGCGAGCGGCCACCTTGAGCGTGCCGGGCAGGGTGCCGTACCAGCCCACGATCTCGTCAATCAGCAGGACTACTGACCGCTCGCCGAAGGCTTCACGGATGGCCTCGCTGGTGGGGGCAGTGGCCGTTTTGTCTGGGATCAGATCAGGCCGGCCGAGTCCCTCGAACATAGGCTTCCACAGAGGTTGGTCGGGGAATTCCAAGAGGGGCAAGACAACCTCGGTTGTTTGTTCGGGGATTGTCAACGAGGAATCCAGGCCATTTTCAGCCAGCCAGTCCCGAGCCCTCGCTGGCCTGGTGAAGAGGTGGTAGAGGAACGTCAAGAGGTGCGACTTACCCGACCCTAGCCCGCCCTCCAGCAGGAAGGCTCCGGTAGCCGATTTGCCCTCCAGCTTGGCCTGGATTTCCTGCAAGATGGCCTGCAGCACTGTTGTCGGGAAGGTGTGGGAGAAAAGCCAATCCGTGTCCTTCTCCAGCGAATCCAGTGGCGAGATCAGGTCTTTGAACAGGATATGGCCACGGATGCGCTCCCAATCCAGTGCGGCGACTTCGGGTCGGAGTTTGATGAACTGAGATAATGGAGACATTTGTCAGCCTCCTATGGGGTTAGGCATCGGAACCTGAGCCGTAACTCTGTGCTCTCTTTTCTACTTGGCTGATACATATAGTATAACAGATTTCGGCTCGTTTGGCAATAGCCAAAAAAGGGAGCGTTACGCATTTGGGACAAAACAGTCAACCTACGCCATCTATGATTCGCTCGATTTCAAATGAGATCTGGGCATCTCACGCGGCCTTTGTGGGCACCGGGCAATTATACAAAGTCGCTGTTGTGGCGAATCCGCCTTTTCCCTCAGGCCGCCAATGTTTTCATACAGCGCCATAAGGATTCATGCCGTTTTCTTGTCCCAACCGTGAAACGCTCACCCAAAAAAGGAGCCACCTGTGCGGTTGACGCAGGTGGCTTTTCAAGTGAACAAGAGACAAACTCCGCAATTGCCCTTACAACGCTTCTGCCGGTGTTTTCCTTCCGCGTTCCGTGTGGTCAATATCGCTGTCAAAACTCATCAGCACGAGGACGGGTTTGTTAGCCGCTGAATTTCGCCCAACTTTGGACCTCTATGATATTGCCCTCTGGATCTGTTACGTACTGAAATGTCAATGTTCCAACTTGCGGATATTCTTTGACAGTTAGCGCACCGACCGCTGAACCACCAAGAGCAAACACTTTCTGTACGGTCGTTTCCACATCATCTACAGCGAAAGCAATGTGCGAGAACCCGGGTGTATTTGGTCGCACTTCCGGAGGTGAAGGCATCGGGCCATATTCAAAGATCTCCAACGTTGGACCGTCTTCACCAAAACCCGGTAAACGGAGGTGTATGCCGCGAATATGTGCCTGCTCAATGCCGGTTGCCTTATCCAACCACTCACCACTTAGATTCCGCTCTGGTAGGAGAGGTGAGCACTCAAAGACATCGTGGTAAAACGCCGCCAATCGCTTCCAATCTTTGGCGATTAAGTTCGTATGTGCGTATTTCATGGGCATCGTAATCCTGATAAGCAGCTAACGTAGTGGTATTATTACTTGCCTGCTCCCTATTTTATCACAGTACGCAGGGCTGCGCAAGTCCGAACTTATGGAACTCCTGCCTGGGCAGGGCAAAGTGAACAAGACACAAAACAAAGCCGCCGACTTTCGCGCTCAGTCGGCGGCTCCTTTCTTTCTTACTCGGGGTCCTTCCCCTGTCCGGTTGGACATTCAGGACTAATCAACTGGGATGGCATCTCTTCCCAGTGTCCTGAGGAACGCTTTCACCACCTCGGCGTCCCACTGCTTGCCCATCCCCTTCTTGAGAATATCGGTAGCTCGTGCACGGTACATGGCGCGGCGATAGGGGCGGTGAGAGGTCATGGCCTCGAATGCGTCGGCCACAGCCAGGATACGTGCCCCCAGGGGGATCTTCTCTCCGCTTATTCCCCCAGGGTAGCCTGTGCCATCATAGTGCTCGTGGTGGTGCCGCACCATGGGAGTGACCTTTCGTAAGGAGGGGATTGGCTCCAGGATCTTGGCCCCAGTGATGGGATGATCTCTTATCGCTTCCCATTCCGCGACGTTCAAGACGGCAGGCTTGTGCAGTATCAGCTCGCTGACGCCGATTTTGCCGATGTCGTGTAGGAGACCCGCGTAGAGGATTGTCTCGGTCTCCTGGGGCTCTAACCCCAGTTCTTCGGCTGTAGCCGCGGCATACCTCGCCACCCGTACTGAGTGACCACGGGTGTAGGGGTCTTTGGCATCAATGGCGATAGCTAAGGCGATGATGATCCTCAAGGTATCGCCCGGCACCCGACTGCTCTCCACCATTGGCCTCTTTGCTTCCATGGCTTGCTCAACGGTGGCGATCACTCCATCAATGTCCAATGGCTCTGTGAGACAGGGTCTCTCACTGTCCATGGTGGCTGCCACTTCACTCAAGATCAGGCTGGTTTTCATAAGTAGTTCGTGCCCTTTCGTCGTGCGGATGTGCGATCTGTGATGTGTCGTATGGCTATTTCATCCTGTTTATGCAGATTTCCGCGCCAGGAAATACATGCACAACCAGGTTATCACTGCCGTGTCCAGTTCCACCGGTTAGCCACACGCATGATGTCTACGATATCCACATCCCCGTCGTGATCGTTGTCATAGACACTGCCCGGCGGCTGCGGTTGGTCCCACTGGACTGCCTCGGTCATTATGTCAGCGATGTCCACGTCGTCGTCACAAGTGTTGTTCAGCAAGTCGTGAGTGGCATCCGGCTCCACATCCGCCCAGTGGCAGCCTAGACTGGCAGCCACATCCGGCTCACCAGCTCCCAGTTGTCCAGCATAGTCCGGGTTGAGTTCATCCAAATCCTGGACCTTGGTCATCATCTGCCCCTCAATCTGGGCCAGGGTCAGCCAGGGAGCCAACGAGCGCAGCAGAGCGATTTGCCCGCTGACAAAGGGCGTGGCCATTGAGGTGCCGCTCCACCACCCATAGCCATCAACAGGGAAGGTGCTGTAGATGCTCTCTCCCGGCATGGACAGGTCAACCCACGATCCATAGTTGGAGAAACTCGTCTTCAGCCGCTGCTCGTCCACGGCTGCTACCGCAATGACTCCTTCGTCGGCGGCGGGGTACTGGGGTTCGGCGCTGTCCAGGTTACCGGCCGCAGCCACGATCATCACGCCCGCCGAACGGGCATAATCAGCCGCTTCCTGGAGCACGCCGGACTGAAGGCTGGTTCCCAGGCTCATATTGAGCACCTGAGCGCCCTGATCGGTGGCGTAGATCATGGCCTCGGCCACGTCAAAAACACTCCCCACTCCATCGCTATTCAGCACCCGCAGGGGCATGATCTGGCTCTCAGGCGCCACCAGGAGGACGATGCCGGCCACGTGGGTGCCGTGTCCAACGGCCTCGTCAATCAACTCATCGCCGTCGTCGTCGAGGCCGTTCCCCTCGTCGGCCGGTACGGTGTCATCGTCTACGAAGTCATAGCCAGCCACCAGTTGCGGCGCCAGGGCGGGATGGTCCAGTTGCACCCCGGTATCCAGGACAGCTACCACCACGCTGCTGCCCGTGCTCAATTCGCGAGCCAGAGGCAGGTCCAGGTGTTCATTGGCGTATTGATCCTGACACGGTGCGGGGTCATAGCCAGCCCACGCGCCCATCCGATAGCCGTCGGCCTCCGGCGCCTCGCCGAACAGGTTAGGCTCGGCGTATTCGATGCGGGGGTCGTTTCGCAGGTTGTCTACGGTGTCCCGCTCATTGGTCCCGGGCTGCAGGCTTAGCAGGTAGATCCGATCCAGCAGGCGGCCCAGAGTAAGCGCGTTGTAATCGTTATTGATGCCGGCTACGTCCGCTTCAGGTTTCAAGTGAGCTACCACCTGGCCCGACACGTAGTACTTCTCGGTCTCGATCTGGGTGGCATAGTTGACGCCATCTAAGACGTAGTACGTGACTTTGACATAGGCTCGTACTTCCAGTGGGCCGTGATTCTCTTTGAACTTGGTGCTGGCCTCGGCCACAAAGGTGGCTACAAAGCCGGAATCGCCGGCCACCACCCAGTCGCCGCTGAACTGGCCTTCAGGATCAGGCATGCTCCGCACAAAACCGTAGAACCAACGCTCATCAAACTGGACATGTTGCCAGGCTTTTTTGTAGTGATCAATGGCCTTGTCGTACTTGCGGTTGTCCATCTCCTCCTCGGCCCTGACCAGCTCCTTCTGGGCCGAGGCGATCTTGTGCAGGAGCTTCTGGCACTTGGTGTTATGACTGTCTGTCGTATAGCAGCCGGCCTCCTGCGCCCTCGCAGTGGCCTGTTCGATCGCTGTGGAGGCCAGAGCACGGTCGGCAGCGGTTAGATAGCCGATAGCCATCAAGGAATGATCCCTTAGCGCCTGCGTGACATCGGTCGCCTCCAGAATCGTCATTAGTTCCTCGACAGCTCCCTTCTCCTCATCGAAGACTATCTTGCCTTTGTTAGTCAGGCTCCAATCGGTCTCCCAGAGGTTGGGCTCCAGACTCTCCCTGATGTGCTCGATGGCCTTCCTGATGGGATCGTCGAGCGAAAGATTCTCCGGGTCGACATGGCCTTCGATGACTTCGATGGCCTTGTATTTCAACTCCTTGGGGCTGTCGTCGTTCTCACCATCGCTGTGGAGCTCGTACTTGGAATCTTGTTCCGGCCCCTCGGTATGCTCCGACGTGGGCGTCGGGTAAGGCTCCGGATCCTGAGCGTAAGAAGCTATCACCAGCAACGCCAGCAGTGCCAGTAGAACGCCAAACACCCGCAGTAACTTACTAAGTTGAAGCATATCCTCACCTCCAACAAGTCAGATCAGAACTCAATGCTGGCCCACCAGTACGAACGGGGCCCAGTAGTAAGGATGGCTCTTGGTAGCCAGCAGTGCCCGTTGGGCAGTCCGCAGGGCCGCCGCTTTTGATTGACCAGCCTGCAAGCAGTGGTAGAACTCATCCATCAACTGGGCAGTGCTGGCGTCGTTGACCAGCCACAGGCTGACCACCAGCGATGCGGCCCCGCCCCCCAGGAAGGCTCGCGTCAATCCCAGTAACTCGTCTCCTTCTACCACCCGACTGCGACCGGATTCGCAAGCGCTGAGGGTCACCAACCCGGCATCTATCTCCAGCTCGGCTGCCTCAGCCACCGTCAGCCAGCCATCTCCCAAACGCAAGGCGGAGAAGAGGGGGTTATCGCTCCGGAATAGCCCGTGGCAGGCCAGGTGGAGCAGGTCTTGACCCGGCGCCGCGGCTCGCAGCGCGGGCATGGTAGCTTCCTGCCCTCGCAGTAGCTGCGCAGCGGGGAGCAAAGCGGCCACGGTCTCGGCCTCCTGGGTGACATAAGGGATGCCGACATCGGGGACGCCAACCACTAGCGCTTGTTCCAGCGGCCGGCGTGGCCGGGTCTGACAGCGCGCCATGACCGTGGCGCTGGTAGCATAGGAGATCTCGTAGCGTTCGATCAGATAGCTCTGGCCGTCGTACAGGGCGTGAAAAGGGACCCCATGCAGCGCCCCGTAGGGGACGATGATGAGCTGCTTGCCATCCAAGTCATCGGCCAGGGGGCGCATCAACTGGTCGTAGAGCTCGGTCAGGATAGCGCGGGCGCTTCGCTCCAGGATTGCCTGATGGCGGGCCACGTAGTCGTCGCCCAGGCGAAAGCGATTCCACTGCACCCCCAGTCGGTCCAGAGTTGGCGCCAGCTCACCTGGCGTGGCCAGCCGACGATAAACCCTCACCCCCGGCCCCTCTCCCAACTCAGGGAGAGGGGAGTTGGTCCTCACCTCTGGATGGGGGCTGACGACGAAGGCCAGTAGCTCGTTGCCAGCAATGTAGTAAGCCAGCAGACGCGCTTCTGGGGGGAGCGTGGCCTGCACCGCTTCCAGCGACAGTGGTCGCGCCACGTCGAGAAAACCGGGCCCAACGGCTTCCAGACGCAGGCGCAGGCGGCTGATCTCCTGCTCGTGGTGGTGCGCCTGACCCTGGAGCCGGGCCAGGCGGAGGCCGCGCGTGCTGTCCTTTTCGGCGTCGGTATCGGCAGCCAGCAACTCGTTGTAGATCAAATCCAGATCGGCCCGCAGTGCCCCCAGCCGTTCCCGCAACGTTGCCTGGGCCTCGTCAGCTTCAGTGGCCTGGAGTCGGACATCAATGCTGCCGGCCAGCAGGTCCAGTAGAGCTCTCGATCGGGCCCGCTCGGCGACGGCGAAGGCTTGCCGCAATCCGTCCTCATCGCCGATGGCCAGGTACAACTGTATCAGGTCCTCGTAAGGGATCAGTTTGTCCCGCAGAAAGGCAGTTCGCAGGGTCTCCTGGGGCAGCGTGGCCCGCAGGCGCTCGATTTCGTCTATGGCTTGCGTCAGATGGTACAGGGCCTGGTCGGTTCGCTCCTGGAGCCGATACAGCCGTCCCAGTCGGGCGTGGGCCCGATAGCGCAGTTGGGGCAGAGCCAATGCCTCGGCCTGGGCCAGGGCCTTCTCCAGGTGAGCCAGTGCTGTCTCTGGCTCTTGATCGGCCAGCAGGTCGGCCAGGCGCAGGTGAGCGTAGGTGCCTTGCACAGCCAGGCCCAGCTGCTCGCAGAGGGCCAGGGTGTCCTGGGCAAGGGCCAAGGCTTCAGCGCCACGCTCCAGCGACTCCCAGAGGCCGACCTGTTCCAACCAGACAATAGCCAGCCAGGGTTCGTTGCCCAACTCGCGGAAGATGGTTTCAGCCTCCGCCAGGGCTGCTTCGGCTGCGGCCGGCTGCCCCAAGGCGGTCAGGGCCGCCGCTTGGCGGACTAGAGCCTGGCCTTGATCATAAGGCATGGAGGCGGCCCGAAAGATGGCCAGTGCCTCGTCGCAGGTTGCCAGCGCCTCCGGATATAGATTGAGAGCCAGGTACGCGGTGGCGGTTTCCAGGTCCAGGTTGCCACGCTCGGCGCCAGGCCCCAATGCCTCAAAGGTTCGCCGTACCGTCTCGAAGGTCTCCAGCGCGGCGCGGTAATCGCCTATCAGTGACAGGGCAGCGCCACGATTGGTCTGGGCCTGAGCGGTGAAGAGGGTCAAGCCTTTATCTTCCAAGATAGCCGCCGCTTCCTGGAAGGCCTGGACAGCCTCGCCACCCCGGCCCAGACTGAGGAGTACCATGCCGCGGTTGTTGTGGACGTGGCCTAGCCGCTCGCTTTGATCTGGCGTCGCGTAGCCGGCAGCAGCCCGGTCGTAGGCGGCCAGGGCGTCGTCGTAGCATCCCATCAGATCGTAGATCAGCCCTTGGTTTTGAGCCACCAGGGCAGCTATGAAGGGATCCGATGTCTCGGCAAGGGCTCGCTCTCCAGCAGCCAGCGCCTCCGGGTAGCGCCCCAGGCCGGCGAGGGCATGCATCTCGCCTACGCTGGTGCGTACGGCGTCCTGTGGCCGGCCAGCGGCCAGGAAACCCTCACGGGCCGCAGCGATGAGGGGCAGGGCTTGAGTCCACTCACCTGCCAGAGCGTGGGCCTGGGCACGCAGATAGCGGGCCTGGGCAGCAGTCAAGGGAGCTGGAAGACTCTCGGCCAGTTCGGCCAGGAACTCTGCCAACTGGGCGCCCCGCGAGGGGTTGTCCCGCACCAAAGTGTCGCCGGCCGCGGCCAATGCTTCCAGGGTCTCAGCGTCGTACCGCCCCTGCTGGCGCAGGAAAGCAGCCCTGGCCTCGGGGTTGGGTTGGGCTAGCAGGCCGTCAATCAGTTCAGCCAGTGGTGAGGTCAACGTGCTCAAGCGCGATCTCCTCCCCCTCACTCACCAGGATGAGTGTGTAATCACTACCAGGGGTGACTTCGAAGATGAACTCACCCAATTCGTTGGTGCTGGTCAGACCAAGCTCTTGCTCCCCGGCCAGCAATTGCACTGCGCAGTCAACCATGTCCAGGTCTTGGTCGCGGGGCAGAGCCTGACCCAGGATGCGCACCTGGCCCAGCTCCGCTGGCAGGAGGTGAAGCTCAATGTCCATCCGATCAGTGGTGTAGAGCAGTTGGCCAGGCTCGGTTAGCCCACCTCGGGCGCCGACCAGAGCCGGCTGGAGCCGGCTGTCGAAGGTCAGTTGGGCCACCAGGCGTTGGAAGAGGCCCGGTCCGCGTCGCTCTTCGGCCCAACGGCGGAAGTGGGTGCGCAAAGCTTCGCGCACTCGCTCGGGCGGAGCTTCGAGCGGCATGGCCCGACGGAAGGCGGCCAGGGCTTGCAGCCAGGCCAGGTCCGCTCGGGTGCGCGGGTCAGCGTCGGCTAACTGATTCCTTGCTTCGGCCGCTTCGCTCTCTGAGAGGCGACCATCCACCAGGTCGGCCAGGATTTCAAAGGGAACTCGTGTCTGTGGGGACATATCTCTCCTCCTCGACGGTGGCCAACTTTGTTGGCACGGCGTTAGATAATCTCACCTGGTTATGCCTTTGGAGAGGCCCAAAAATACATGTCAGCCCGCCTCGAGGAAGGCTTTGAGCTTGGTCAGGCAGCGGGCGCGGGTGGGGCCGATGCTGCCCACGGGCATCTTCAGGCGACTGGCTACCTCAGCGTAGGAAGGTTCCATCGGGTCGAAGTACAGGGATAGCAAGAGTTGCCGGCAACGCTCTCCCAGGCGGTTCAGCGCTTCGTGCACTGTTTGCAGCGTCTCCCAGCGGTCAATGGGGTCAGGGGCTCGGCGACCGAGCAGGATGGCACTCTCGGCTATGTCTTCTTTTTCGCCGGGTAACTCCCGTCCCAAGCGGGCCATAGCGCGCCAGGTGTGTCGGCGGGTCACGGTGGTCAACCAGCCGCCCAGGTTGACGTCTTCCGGCAGCCGGTCTATGCTTTTCAGCAAGATGATGAAGACCTTCTGCGCGACGTCGGCAGCGTCGGCAGCGGAGAGGCCCTGACGGCGGGCGATGGAGAAGACGAGTCGCTCGTAGCGGGCGATGAGGGTCTCCCAGGCACGCTCGTCGCCTCGGCGACAGGCGATGATCAGTTTCCAGTCGGTATCAGGCATGGCACAATGGCTGAGACGATACACACATAACGGAACGCGGCTGACAAGGGGATAGAGTTCTTTGCTACACCTGAAGTATACCACAGGTAGCAGGGGAGGGCAAGGGGGACTCTGGGAGTCAAGGATAATAGATTCAGAAGGATAGTTCCTTAATTAGTTCCTGTTGGGTGCGGGGCCGGTTCTCTCGTTTGGGGTCTCTCAGTCAGGTCTGACGCTCAGGTGTCACCTTGCCGCCGACATGGAACGCTGGAGTGTTGTCGGCCCTGAGTATGGGAGAACTTGGCTCGCTCACATTGAGGCGTGTATTTTTCGTCCTCCTCGAGGGCATAACTGAATGACTCCATCAGTCTATGCTTGTGGATGTCTGATGTTGTGCCGAAACTCTAACAACTAACTCGAGGAGGATACCCATGATTAGAAAGACGACTCTATTGCTGATTCTCGCTTTAACGCTCACCATGCTCTTCGGCTCGTTCTCGGTTGCCGCAGATGAATTGGTGGAACCAGCCCAGGTGGCAACTGCCACTTCCACTGAACCCAACGATACGGAGGAGGTGCGGTTCGAAGGCTCCATCACAGACATCGCCCCTGGGGTCGAGCCAGACACGGCCACCATCACTGTGGAGACCATAGACGACGCAGGATCCCTGACGCCTGTCGCGCCGACCACGTGGATCGTTCACATCAACGCTGATACGCGCATCCGCATCGGAGGCGAGGAAGGCACCATCACTGATCTGGCCGTCGGTCAGCAGGTCAAAGTGGAAGGCACCCTTCAGGACGATGGCAGCGTCCTGGCCGGTAAGATCCACGTGAAGCAGGAAGACGACGCTCAGGTTGGTTTCCGTGGCACCATCGTCGCCAAGCCCGAGGTCGCTGTTACCCCGCTTCCCACTCTGACGGTGCAGATGGGGTCTCGCACTATCACCGTGGTCACCGACGAGAACACCGTGATCAAGGACGCCGATGGCAACACCATTACCTTTGCTGACCTGGAAGTCGGCCAGTTGATAGAGGGTAAGGGCGTCCTTCGTGACAACGGCAGCATCCTGGCCAGTGAGATCGAAGTGCTGGAGGACAATGGTGGTCCCGGCAACAAACAGGTGCGTTTCGAAGGCCGAATCACCGACCTGCCGAACGGGTTGATCGGCGAGTGGACGGTGGAAACCACCAACACCGCCTCCAGGGCTGTCACGTTCTCTGTTGATGAGAATACCAAGATCAGGCCGCCTGGAGTCAGGCCAGAAGTGGGGGACTGGGCCAAAGTCACCGCTGTCGGTCGGGAGGACGGCACCCTCCTGGCCCTGAAGGTGCACATCAGGGAGGACCACCCGCCGCGCCCGGTGGAGTTCCGTGGCATTATCATGCGGATGGAGGGAGATCCCCCGACAATGATCGTGGTGAGCGTCTGGAGCGCCACCGACACCGAGGGCTCGCTGGTGGATGTGCTGATCAACAACCTCACCCGCATTGAGGGCGAGCTACAGGTGGGCGCTCACGTGAAGGTGCAAGGTTTCCTGCTGGACAATCGCTCTGTGCTGGCCAAGCTCATCGTGGTCAAGCCTCCCGAAGTCGAATTCAGGGGCCGCATCCAGAGCATCGAGGAAGGTGTGTGGATCGTTGCTGGCTTCACCGTGCTCATCACCGATGACACTGTCATCACAGGCGCCACCCCGCAGGTGGGGCTGCTGGCGGAGGTCAAGGGCAAGCAGGTGGGGCCGCGGACTGTGTACGCCACTGAGATCGAGGTCAAGGACCCTGGCGGCAGCCTTGAGCCGGTGGAGGTTCGCGACATCATCGTGGCATTGCCAGAGACCGGGGGTCCCAACGGAACCTGAACCATAACCACTGAAGGAGGAAGAGAGCATCTACCACACCAGCGGCAGCAGCGGCTCATGTTCGCTGCCGGCCGGAGCAGTGCTGGGCGACATCGTGGACATCATACTGGTGGCGGTGGATTGGGGAGAAATAGAGAAATGGGGAAGCTGCCAACTCTTGTGCTCAGTTGGCAGCTTCTTTCTTCTGGGGTGTCTTGGCCTCTACGCTTGGCTTCCTGTTGTCGCCACTGCCGTGGCGGTTGTCGGTCACGTAGAAGCCGGAACCTTTGAAGACAATGGCCGGAGGTGAGAACACCCGCCGCACGTTACGATGGCCTCGTGGACACCGCGCAACATGTGGGTCATTGTAATTCTGAAGGCATTCGAAGTGAAGGCCACATTCGAGGCACTCGTATTCGTACATGGGCATTGGGGCATCTCCTCAAGTCTCGTTGGCGTGAATAGGGATAGATGACGCGCAATGACCAAATCCCGACCTCTTTCGAGTTACTGGGATTTGGTCATTGACGCATTGGCGATTGCTACTTGGTCTTAACTTTGATGGTCTTGGGCTTGACTTCCTCAGCCTTGGGGAGAGTCAGGGTCAGCACGCCGTTCTCGAACTCGGCCTTGGCCTTCTCCACCACGATAGTCGTGGGCAAGGTCAGGGAACGAGAGAAAGCTCCGTAGCGTCGCTCCTGGCGGATGTAGTTGCCTTCCTCGACTTTCTCCTCGGTCTTGGTCTCGCCCTTGATGGTCAGGGTATCGCCGGTGATGGTGATGTCAATGTCCTCGGGCTTGACGCCGGACACAGAGCTCTTGACTACCACGTCCTGGTCGGTTTCATACATGTCCACCGCCAGGGTCCCGGGGCCCTGGGGAGCCAGCCAGCCAGAGCGAGGCCGGATGAAGCTCTCCTCAAACAGCCGATCCATCGCTTCCCTCAGGGAGATCAAATCCCGGAAGGGTTCCCAACGTACTATGTTAGCCATTACTGTTCACCTCCTTTGTAGATCTTCAACTCTATTGTACCTCAGTTGTGTAAGAATAACGCTAGAGAGTGTATCGGAGAATGTAATTTTATGGTAAGTTAACAATTGAATAGCGCCCTGTTCTTGCCTCTGGTGGTCGATTTCTTGCGTTCAGCGTCAATTTGTGGCATCATTGGGACAAAGCGTTGGAGG
>Ga0265595_1000252_pt1 | contig 50896 bp, 52 predicted proteins | sample saktaG_15_FD_190148 | JGI IMG/M metagenome (GOLD analysis project Ga0265595, IMG submission 190148) | Saline water microbial communities from Sakinaw Lake, British Columbia, Canada - sak_2013_06_06_50m | ecosystem: Environmental > Aquatic > Non-marine Saline and Alkaline > Saline ...
ACTTCAACTTCTTTTTTTATTATCTTTACCAATTGTTTTGGTAAAGAAATGTTGACGATGTCGCGCATATAATTATTTATTAATTGTAATAATCTGTAACAATTTATATTACATATATTAACAGATATATTAATGGCGTCAATTATCTTACTGTGGATAACTCAATTAACCTCAATAAAAGATACCTGGTACCTTTTATCTGATTAACTCTCCAATTTCTTAATCTTTAAACCATTCACCACCAACAATACCACCAGCATCTTTTGCCTTTTTGATGGCTTCTTTCATTTCTTCTTCGCTAAGTTCTCTTCCTTGCTCTTTAGCTCGTTTCATTGCTTGACAAATTGGGCAATCATCAAAAAAATCCTCTTCGCCGGATTGATTAGGTTCTTCAAAAGAACCATTTTTATTGAAAATAAAACTTTTTATTTTCTTGCCTTTGTCCATACTTTTTTTAATTTATAAAAATTATTCCCAAAATATGGCTGGGAGACCAGGGGTCGAACCTGGATTATCAGGGCCAGAACCTGATGTCCTGCCATTAGACGATCTCCCATTATTTCTTTAAAACTTTAAACCAATTTCTTTTCCCTACTTTTATATTTACTCCCTGTTTACCGATTTTTATTTCTTGCTTTTCATCGCTTATTTTTTCTTCATTTGCTTTAACCGCGCCCTGTTGAATTAGCCGTCTTAAATCGCTGTTCGATTTTTTGGATTCAAAGCAATTTTTCAATATCTCTAAAATATTTTCCGTTTCTTTCTCAAAATAAATTTTTAACATATCTTCCGGGATATTTTTTTCACTAAAAGTATTTTTAAACCAATCCAATTCATTTTGAGCAATCGCTTCTCCGTGATAACGTTTAACAATTTCTTTTGCCAAAGCCAACTTGTATTCCATGGGATGATTTAATAAATCTTTTTCCATTTCGCTTATCTCCTTTAAAGGAACATCAGTATAAACTTTGAAATATTCAATAATTAGATTATCCGCCATGCTCATTATTCGCCCAAATTTTTCTTTTGGAGAATGGGCTAAACCGATATAATTGCCCATACTTTTGCTTTGTTTTTCCCCGCCATCAATACCCGGAGTTATTTTAGTGGTGATAATCACTTGCGGAGGCTGATTGAATTTTTCTTGAAAAAATTTTCCCATCATTTCATTATAAAGCTGGTCAGTTCCAATAATCGTTAAATCCGACTCTAAAACAACTGAATCATAACCTTGTAAAATCGGGTAAATGAGTTCGTGTTCATAAATATCTTCTCCATTTTCAATTCTTTTTCTAAACATTTCTCGAGCTAAAAGTTTTTTATGAGTGACAGTTGACATTAAAGAAAGCATCTCTTTTGCCGGCATTTTATCAAACCATTCGGAATTTCGCCTGATTTCAAATAAATCAGGATCATTTTTTAAAACCAAAGTAGCTTGATCAATAAATGCCTGGGAATTTTTTTTAATTTCGCTTTCAGGAATTAAAGGTCTAGTTTTATTTTTTCCAGTTGGATCGCCAATTTGGGTGGTAAAATCGCCAATTAAAAAAATAATTTTATGTCCCAGTTCTTGGAGTTTTCGATACATCCATAAATTAACCGCGTGACCAATGTGAATATCTGGCGCAGTCACATCAACTCCATACTTCATTCTTAATTGTTTTCCAGAAAGCAAAAACTTTTTTAATTCTTGCAATGAGAATATTTCATCAGTAGTCCGAGCAAAAGAATCAATTAATTGATCAATTGTTTTTTGGTCGTGAATAATTTTATTTTTCGCCATAATTTTATATTTACTCTTTTTTTTCGCAAATCCTTAAAACCGCTAACTCTAAAGGTAATTGAGGAATCTCGCTATAGCTAAATTGAATTTTTGTTTTAATGAATTCTTCAATGATAAAAATTAATTCTTTTAATTCCATTAAACCGCTTAAATCTTCTATTTTTTTTTGGGTTCCTTTATCTAAACGCCAATAGCGGTCTATTTTTTCTATTGAACCAACTTTGTATAAAAGCATTTTTCTTAAAATTTCAATCAAGTCGGTGACAAATTGCTCTAAATTTATCCCCTCTTCCAATAGCTGGTTGATATTTTTAATTGAATCTGCGGTTTGTTTTTTAAAAACTAATTCTAATAATTTTAAAATTGAATCTGTTTGGGTTGGCGGGAGAACTAAAAATGCTTCTTTTTCTGTTATTATTTTTCCATCTAAAGAAAGAATTTGGCTTAAAAGACTTTCCGCATCTCTAACACAGCCTTCTGACCGAACCGCAATCGTTTCTAAAACCTTTTCTTCCACTTTAACTTTTTCTTTTTTAGTAATTCTTTCCAATCTCTTAACAATTTCGTCCAAGCTTACTTTATTAAAATCAAACCGTTGGCAGCGAGAAACTATTGTTTCTGGAAGTTTATGCAATTCAGTTGTGGCTAGGATAAAAATAACATATTCGGGAGGCTCTTCCAAAGTCTTCAAAAGGGCATTAAAAGCCGAAATGGAAAGCATGTGACATTCGTCAATAACAAAAATCTTATATTTCCCCCTACTCGGAGCAATGCGAGCGTATTTAATAATATTTTCCCGAACATTATCCACTCCGGTTTGCGAAGCTGCATCTAATTCAATTAAATCCATAAAACGATTCCGATTAACCGCTTCGCAATTTTCGCACTGATTACATGGTTCAGACTCCCCCTTTTTTCGATTTAAACAATTAACGCTTTTCGCTAAAATACGGGAAATAGAAGTTTTGCCTAATCCGCGCGGACCAGTAAAAAGATAAGCATGGGCTACCTTTTCATTTTTAATTTCATTTTCCAATATCTGAACGACATTTTTTTGACCAATTATTTCGCTAAAATTTTGAGGGCGATATTTTCGATAAATTACCATAAAATAAATTTATTTAAAAATTATTTGGGATTTCTTCTTTTACCTCTTCTATTAACTGGGATCTTTGTTTAATTTCCCGTTGAATTAATTCTCTGCTTTTACCATATTTTAATTGAGAAAGATCTTTAATCATTTTGCCGACCTCTTGATTACCAGGATAAACATCATAAATATATGGCGGTTTTATGTTAAAAGGCATTAAACTTTGATTATCCACTAATAACTTAATATATGCGTTAAAACTTTCCACATTGACTAAATCATGGGCGCTGAAAACCGGCGCAAATTCTTTAGCTAAAAATTCCGCATCTTCAATTCCAATTTTAAAAGAAACTAAAGTTCCTACTGTGCCAAAAATAGCATCTCTTACTGAAGTGTCCTGATTTTTAACCAACTGCCCGATATATTGATGGGCCATGGTTAAACAAAGTTTGTATTTTCTTGCTTCCGCTAAAATAACATTAATGCTTTCGGTAATAAAATTCTGAAATTCATCAATGTATAAATAAAAATCTTGTCGTTCACTTTCCGGAATATCTGTTCTTGAAAGCGCCGCCATTAAAATTTTTCCCATTAAAACCAATCCTAAAAGATAAGCGTTCATATCTCCAATTTTTCCCTTAGAAAGATTGATTAAAAGAATCTTTTTTTCGTCCATAATTCGCCGAAAATTAAAAGCGCTTTTTTGCTGGCCAATAATCGGCCACATATAATCGTTGGAAATAAATTGGGTCAATTTAGAAGTGATATAAGTGGTCATGTTTGCCAAACTGGCTTCGCCGCCCGCCTTTTCTGCTTCTTTTACCCAAAAATCATAAACACTTTGATTTTTGCAATGTTTTAATTTAAAACGACGGAAATCAGGATCAGATAAAATTTTAGGAATTTCCATTAAAGTCGCCCCACTTTCCGGATGCTCCATTAATAAAAGCATTGCGTTGCGCATATAATGCTCAAACATAGGTCCGCCTGTATTTTTCAAATCATATAACTTGTCAAAAATATTGATCATCTCGTTAATAACAAAAGTTTTTTGTTCCGGATATTTGGGGTCAAATTCCATTAAATTCAATCCCATAGGCCTTTCTATATTTGAAGGATCAAAATAAATTACATCCTCCGCTCTTTCCTTTGGTATTCTTTCTAAAATATCAGCCACTAATTCTCCGTGCGGATCAATCATACAAATACCATCGCCATTTAAAATATCTTGCACTGCCATATAAGCCATCAATTTTGATTTTCCAGTCCCGGTCCGACCGATAATATAAGTATGGCGCTGACGGTCATCTTCTTTAAAACGAATTACTTTTTTTTCTCCTCGATAAATATTCTCTCCCAATATAATGCCTTGCTTGGGAATGCCTAATGGCGCTGGAGCTTTTTTCGCGGTAAGCCAGCGAATATTCGGGGTTTCCGTGGTTGATAAAGGAAAGTGAAAAATACTAGTCATTTCTTCAGTATTAAGGACAAAATAATTTTTTTCGTCAAAATTACGATAAATAAAATTTTCAATAATCTTCTCCTTTTTCATTTTTTTTCTTTTAAAGCCGTTTCCATATTCATAACCAGTATATTGGGCAAAAGAATTAACGATGTTGTCCAAATAACTTTCCGCAATCACTTTATTCGGCGCGGAAACAACAACCCTAATATTAACATCCAAACCGGCTTTACTCGCCTTTTCCTCTAAAGACTTGATTACTTCCTGTTCCATGGGCGAATGTTGATGCGGTTTTTGTTGTTCCAGAGAAGATGCGCTTTTAGATGGATTGATCATCTCAAAAATGCCTTTCAAAAATTTTGGCAACCCGCCCAAGCTCGCCTTAATGGCTTGGTGTAAATTTTTCCCTTGTTGCATTTGAGAAGCAACTTTGGTTCCCAAACTGCGCCAGCTTGGATGAGAAGATCTGACAATAATTTGAATCGCCGCCGCATCTTGTTCAGCAATTCGGCTTAAAGAATTAGTAATGGCATTTAAAGGATCTGTTTCCATTTTCAAATAACTTTTAATTGGAAACATTGAATAATTTTTCAATTTTAAACCCGCGGCCATAATTTCTCCTTTGGGAAGGAAAATATTATAATCCTCCACTTCTTCTATTTGCGCTGCTGGGTATTGAGCTTGCAACTGTTGTTCAAAAAAACGCTGGATTTTTCTCGGTGTCACAACATAAAAACTAATCATCCCTTCTTTGTCAGCAATTATCTCAAAAGAAATTAAATCATTTCTACCGAAAAGCCACGCCTTAAATCCCCGTTGCGCTTTTAATCCGCCTAAATTAGCAAAAAAATTTTCTGTGGGTTGAAGCAATTCTTTAATGCTTTTTTGATTTTCTTCTTTATCTAATTTTTCTTTTGATACTTTCACTAAAAGAACTGTGTTTTCAAAAGAAAATTTATATTGGGATAATTTTTTAAAATATCGGCGTAAAAAATAAATGGAAAAAATAAATAAAAGAATTAAAATAATTATCAACCAAAACCAAAAACTGGTTAAAATATTTCTTCCTTGTTCTGATACGAAACCAGGTGTTTGATAAGAAATTCCTAAATTCTCTATTTCCATAAAAATTTATTTAATTTGTTTCTTTTTTTCCGCTAACATTAAAATTTTCCCGGTTTTTATTTTAGTCTCCTGCTCTAAAAAAAATTTATTAACTCCGGGAATTATCATAAGCCAATTCTTAATTAAATCCACAATTTTATGAACCATTATTCTGGCTTGATTAACGATCTCTTCTATTTTTGAAGCGGTTTCTTCTCCTTTTTGTTTGAAATCTTTTTTTAAGTCATCGGGCAAACTCTGATATGATTCTTCCATGCCCTCTGATAAAATGCTTTCAATTTCTTTTAAAACTTCGCTTTTTTCTTTCAAAATAAAAGGGGTTTTAGAAATTGGGGCTGATGATGGTTGAATGATCTCCTTAGCTGATTCTTTTTTTTCCTTGTTTAAAACTAAATTTTCATCTCCTTCTTTAGTTTCTGGAGAAACTAATATCTCAGGCTGGTTAACAGTCTGTTTTTCAAAATCTGGTTGTTCCGGAGAAAAATTAGGACCAATTCTTCTATTAGGCATAAAAATTTTAAATTAGAATTATCTTGTATTATTATAAGATAATTCTCAAATAAGGCAATAATAAAAATATAAAAAGAATAAGGGCTATTTAATAAACAGCCCTTATCATAAGTCATAACCTCCATTATTTATTTATTTCTATAAAAACATGTCCTTCAATAGGACTTTGAATTGAAATACTTCCGCGATGATATAAATCATCGCGACAATAATTGCAATAATCCATATTGCAACCATTATCTCGCAAATCGCGGAGCAAAACCCAAAAATAACTTCTAAAACAATAGGGATGGCCACTCCCGCGATTCCGGCAATTAAACCAAATCCCTCTTCTCTTATGAGAATATCATAAAGAAGAACAATTGTGGTTATTGATAGAACAATGAGAGATAATCCGGTTATGAATCCCTTAATGCCGGGATTCATAAATAAAAAATTTGTTAGGAATACGGCCATAATTATTATCACCGCTTCCATGATGCAGTAAAAAATCAAACCCCTTTCTATCACCGTTTTTTTCAACCAAATAAGCAATAATATCAATAAACCTATTGTGGCAATTATCCATAAAACTGATAGAAATGACGCTTTTTCTATCAGCGTCACTACAAGAAAACTAAAGATTAGGGCACACGCGACCGTCTGCTCTAAAAATTCGTTTACTTTTTCTTTGAACAAGCCTGTGGACATCCCTACGCCCACAATAGACGCCAAAACTGAAAAGCCGGTTATTCCCGAAAAACATGGTACTGCGGAACTTTTTTTCACGCAAAAAACAAGCATGAAAAAAACAATGGAAAATATACCCAGCGCAATAACACTGAGTTTTACTGCGTCCCCAAAGTTTTTTTTCATAACATCCTCTCTTTTGTTTGATTTTTTTCTTGAAAAAATTTTTTATAATGTAAAGAACAAAATTAATAAAAAATAAAAAACGAAATTTATTTTTATTTTATATTCAAATAATATCATCTTTTTTATTGTTTTGTCAATAACAATCTTTGAAAAATTTTAAAAGCTCTGTTTCTAAAATAAAACATTTTTTTAATTTAAAAAATACCGCCTACCGGAATTGAACCGGTGTTACGTGGATGAGAACCACGCGTCCTAACCACTAGACGAAGGCGGCATGTCAATTAATTTATTAAAATCTTTTATGGAGGTTTAACCCGGTATAACTGTTGATACAGGTCCGACCTGTATCAACTTTAAATCTTTAATACTCCGGTTATTTTTATGTTTTTCCATATTTCTATGACTTTAATAATAACAAAAAAAATGAAAAAAGGGAAACAAAAAGAATGATCCTCGGTTACCCGAGGATCAAAAATTTACGCCTCCACATTATTAATTTGAAAAACGACCTCTCGCCAGCATACTAACTGTCTATTTCCTTGTTCAACTTTTTCGACATAAACCTCTATAAATCTACCTTGACGCAGTGAATAGAAAAAAGCTGGACCAGGAGAAATTTTTACATTTTTGGGAAACCACATTCCGTGACGTTTCCCTAAAAGAACTTCATTTCTGATTCTCCTAAAAATAGGAGAATCAATCGTTACTACCTGAATTTCTTCGGGTAGTACTTGTAATCTTTGTTCCATAATCCCTCCCTTAAAAGAAGTTTTTTTACTTAATTTAATTAAAAGATAGCAAAAAATTATTTTTTTGTCAACCCTTGCAGTGCTTTTATAAACTACTTGGGAGCTCGGCTCCCAAGTAAGCCTCCAAGTACCCAATTACCTAATTACCCAACCTATTCTTCATTCTTAAATTGACAAATCTTCTGAATCAGATAAAATTATAATATGAATTTAATAAAAACAGATCCGCAAATTGCCGGATTTTTAAAAAAAGAAATTATCAGACAACAACAAGGCCTGGAACTAATTCCATCAGAAAATTTTGTTTCTGAAGCGGTTCTAAAAGCCATGGGGTCTCCCTTAACCAATAAATATTCTGAAGGATATCCTGGAAAAAGATATTACGGCGGAAACGAATTTATTGATGAGATAGAAACTTTAGCGATTGAAAGAGCAAAAAAATTATTCCATGCTGAACATGTTAATATCCAGCCTTATTCCGGCTCGCCGGCAAATTTAGAAGTATATTTTTCTTTATTACAACCTGGCGATACAATTATGGGTATGAATTTGGCTCACGGCGGACATTTAACTCATGGACATAAAGTAAATTTATCCGGTAAAATTTTTAATTTTATTCAATATGGCGTTGACCCTAAAAATCATTTAATTGATTATAATGAAGTAGAAAAATTAGCAAAGAAGCATAAACCTAAAATAATTCTTTGTGGCGCCACTGCTTATCCTAGAATTATCAAATTTAAAAAATTTGCAGAAATCGCTAAAAAAGTAAAAGCGATTAGCATGGCAGACATCGCTCATATTGCCGGGTTAATCATTGGAAAAATGCACCCCCAGCCATTCCCTTTTATTGACATTGTCACCACTACCACTCATAAAACTTTGCGAGGGCCAAGGGGGGCAATGATTATGTGTAAAAAAGAATATGCGGAAGTCATTGACAAAGGCGTTTTTCCTGGCATGCAAGGCGGACCTCACAACCACACCACCGCGGCAATTGCTGTCGCGCTAAAAGAAGCCTCTCAAAAAAACTTTCAAAAATATGCTCAACAAATTGTTAAAAATGCCAAAGCTTTGGCGCTATCTTTAAAAAAACAAGGATTAGAATTAATTTCTCATGGCACTGACAACCATCTAATTTTGATTGATTTGACTAAAACCGGAATAACTGGCAAACAAGGAGAAAGAGCCTTGGAAAAAGCCTGCATTTATGTTAATAAGAATATGATTCCTTATGATTCCCGCACCCCCTTTAATCCCTCTGGTATTCGGCTAGGAACCCCGGCATTAACCACTCGCGGATTTAAAGAAAAAGAAATGGAAATTATCGGCCAGTTGATAGCTGAAATAATTTATCATTTTGATAATGAAAAAATAATAAAAAAAATAAAAACGGCTACCAAACGATTAGCTTTAAAGCATCCCATTTACCAAAACTTTAAAATCTAAAATATGGAAAAAATTATCCTGAATGGAAAAAAAATTGCGGAAAAAATAAAAGAAGACATTAGAAAAGAAATTAAAAAAAGAAACCTAAAACCCGGCTTAGCCGCCATTTTGGTCGGCAAAGAACCCAGCTCTCTAATTTATGTAAGTTTAAAAGAAAAGGCGGCAAAGAAAATGGGAATTAAATTCAAAAAATTCGCACTCGCTAATAAAACTTCAAACAAAAAGATAATTGAATTAATTAAAAAAATAAACAAAGATAAATCAATCAATGGCGTAATTCTTCAACTTCCCTTGCCAAAACATTTAAATTCAAATAAATTAGTAAAAAATATCTCTCCTTTAAAAGATGTAGATGGATTTAATCCCGCAACAAAATTTATTTCCCCGGTTTATCAAGCCACCCTCAAATTGATTAAAGAAACTAAAATAAACTTAAAAAATAAAAAAACGGTTATTTTGAGTAAAAACGAAATTTTTGCTGAACCTTTAAAAAAATTTTTAGAAAAAAATCAAATAAAAACAGAAATCATTTATTTAAAAAAAAGTTTTTCCTTATTAGAAAAAAATCAAATAAAAACAGCTGATTTAATTGTTATTGCAATAGGAAAACCAAAATTCATCAAGCCGGAAATGATTAAAAAAAACGCCGTTGTCATCGACATTGGATATAATAGAATAAAGGGAAAAGCGGTTGGGGACGCAGATGAAAAAATAAGAAAAAAAACTCCCTATCTTTCTCCAGTTCCCGGAGGGGTTGGACCCTTAACCGTCGCCTATCTTCTTAAAAACGTTTATTTATCTTCTAAAAATAAAAATTAATATAAAATTTATGCAAAGAATATTAAACATTGTTCAAATTGTTATCTCTTGTCTCTTGATTATTACTGTTCTTCTTCAACAAAGGGGTAGTGGATTATCAGGAATTTTCGGCGGGAGTGGAGAGGGTTACCATACTAAAAGGGGTTTGGAAAAGACGATTTTTATCTCCACTATTGTTTTAATTGTTCTATTTTTGGCTTTAGGAGGCTTTCGTTTGATTACCCAACAATAAACTTTTTATGTTCTTATCTTTTAAAAAAAATCCTTTTTCGAGAAAAAATAAACCGAAGGAGGGTAAAAAAAGAATCCCCTCTTTTCATCAATTAAAATATTTAAATGAAGTTTTATCATTAAAGGAAAAAAACTTGATTAAACTTTTTTTGGGTTGTATTCTTTTTTCTTGTCTCATTCTATTTTTCCAATTCTATTTTTCGTCTTCAGAAATAGTTCCCAATATCGGAGGAAATTATCATGAAGGCACAATTGGCCAACCGAAAAATATCAATCCTTTTTTAGCGGTAGATGAAGTTGATTTAAGCCTGGTTAATTTAGTTTATTCCGGGCTTTTAAAATATGACTCTGATTTTAATTTAATACCCGATTTAGTTCAAGAATTTATTTATAATCCCGAACAATTAGAATACGAATTTTGCCTAAAAGAAAATCTTTTTTGGCATAATGAAGAAAAAATAACCATTGATGACATTCTTTTTACTTACACTCTTGGCCAAAATGATATTTTTAAAAATCCTCGGTTAGAAAAACTGAAAAACCTACAATTTGAAAAAACTGCGGAAAAATGTTTAAAAATAAAAATAGAGAAAAATAATCCTGATATTTTTTCTATTTTAACATTAGGTATCCTACCTAAATCAATCTGGGAAAATATTAAACCGGAAGAAATTTCCCAATCTAATTTTAACTTAAAACCAATTGGCAGTGGACCATATCAGTTTAACCTATTGGCTAGAGACAAGGACGATAAAATAATTATTTATTCTTTGTTAAGAAATAATTTTTATTATCAAAGTAGTCCATTTCTGAAAGAAATTAACTTTCATTTTTATCCGGATTTCAACCAAGCGTTTCTTGCGCTAAAAAATCAAGAAATTAACGGCCTGATTATTCCACCCGGACAAATAAATGAACAGCAAGCGGAAATTAAAGGATTTAAAAATTATCGCTTAAATTTTCCTTATTATAACGCCGTATTTTTAAACCTTCGCCAATCAGAAACAGAGGGAAAAGAAAACTATTTGACAGAAAAGTCTATTCGTCAAGCTCTTTCTTATTTAACTCCGAAAGACGAAATTTTTGAAAAAGTTTTTAATAAACAGGGAACTATCATTAACGGGCCGATTCTCCCCTCTTCCGCTTTCTTTAACTCGGAAATAAAGACTTATTCTTATGACCCAACAGCAGCTGAAAATATTTTAACCCAAGCCGGCTGGAAAAAAAACGAAAACGGATTTTATGAAAAGAATAAACAAATTCTAGAAATAGAATTAACTACGGTAAATCAATCAGAATTTGAAAAAATTGCCGAATTGATCCAAAAATCATGGCAAAATATCGGCCTGAAAGTAAAGTTAATCGTTATTCCTACTGATAAAATAAAAGAAGTTATTAAAAAAAGAAATTTTCAGGCTTTTTTATATGGCATTCTTGATGACTTTAACTCAGATCCTTTTTCACTTTGGCATTCATCTCAAAGTGAAACACCGGGTTTAAATCTTACTGGTTTCAGCTTCCGGAGAAGCGATGAACTTTTAGAAAAGGCCTCTTTAACAAACAATTTGGAAGAAAAAAAGATAAATTACCGCGAATTTCAAGAAATTATTGCTAACAATCTACCGGCCATTTTCCTTTATAATGCCAGTTATTCTTATTTAATTGACGAAAAGATAAAAGGAGTTAATATTAATCAAATCACCCACCCAGCTGACCGTTTTAATGAAATTGAAAATTGGTATTATCAAACTAAAAGAAAAATTTCAAAATAGCCAGAGTGGTGAAATTTGGTAAACACGTACGGTTCAGAGCCGTATGCCGAAAGGCTTGTGGGTTCGAGTCCCACCTCTGGCACCATAATTCAAAATAATAAAAAAACGCATGAATCGCGTTTTTTTACTTTTCATTAACCAAAATTATTTACTAATATTTACCAATGATAATCAATACCGAAAAAAGTTCCCTGATTATTTTGATAACTAATTGCCACGTTTAAAAGTTCTCTCTTCTCTTTTTTTCTTGGTTGAAAACTAATTAACCGATAATCTTCTTTTAATTCTTTTTGTTTAATTCTCCAGCCTGAATTTAAAAAAATTTTCTTCAATTCTTTAAAAATAACTTGAGAATAATCACTATTTCCCTGATTTAAATAACTAACCTGATAAGAAAATTCGCTTTTGGTTTCTGAAATTAATTTAGCCATGGGTAGACAGTCTAAAATCTTTTTTTCCAATTTACCCATATCCATTTTTATTTCCTGTTTTTTAAAAAGAAAAGGTAAAAAAAACAAAATTAAAAGAATAATTATTATTGAAAAAATATTTTTTTTATTTTTTTCTTTTGCCATAATAGTTTGAATTATTCTCAGGATAGCATAAATTTAAAAAATAACAACTTTTTATAATGAAATCTCACTAAATCTCCGCGTCCCAATGCCATAATATTCTTAAACTATCTTGTCTTCTAAAAACAATCTGTTATGATATAAATAGTTTAAAAAATATCACCTATTTCTATGATGAAACTTTTTAGCGGCGTTCAACCAACCGGCTTGCTCCACATTGGAAATTACTTCGGAGCAATCAAAAACTGGGTTCAACTTCAAGAAAAATACCCCAGTCTTTTCTCTATTGTTGATTACCATGCCATTACGGTTTCTTATCAACCAAAGCAAATGCCAAAAAGAATTTTGGAGGCGACCATAGATATTATTTCAGCCGGAATTAATCCTGATAAATCAATTATCTTTGTCCAATCAACCGTTCCAGAACATACTGAACTTGCTTGGATTTTAAATACCATTACCCCAATTGGCGATTTAAATCGCATGACTCAATTTAAAGAAAAATCAAAAGAAAACGCGGAAAATATTAATGCTGGCCTTTTTAATTATCCGGTTTTAATGGCGGCAGACATTTTACTTTATAAATCAGAAATTGTTCCGGTTGGTGAAGATCAAGTTCAACATTTGGAACTTGCTAGAGAAATAGCTAGAAAATTCAATAAAACCTTCGGTAAAACATTCCCGGAACCAAAACCAATTCTAACTTCCGGAGCTAGAATTATGAGTTTAAACAATCCTAGAAAAAAAATGAGCAAATCGCACGGCGTGGAAAGTTATATTGCTATGTCAGACTCTTTTGAAATTATTCTTAAAAAACTCGCGCCAGCTGTTACTGATCCGGCTAGACAAAAAAGAACTGACCCTGGCACCCCGGAAAAATGCAACCTATATCACCTCCATCAACTCGTCTCTGACAAAAAAGATTTAAATTATGTGGTTAAAGGATGCACTCAGGCCAAAATAGGATGTCTGGAATGCAAGCATCTTCTGGCAAAAAATTTAATTAAAGAATTAAAACCGATTCAAGAAAAAAAAGAGTATTTAGAACAACATCCTGAAAAAATAAAAAAAATCCTCGAAAAGGGAACTAAACAAGCAAGAGAAATTGCTCAAAAAACTATTAAAGAAGTTAAACAAAAAATGGGTTTGATTTAACTCAAAATAGAAATAGAAATAAAAAATAACCGCTTTGATATATGTTGGTTATTTTTTTGCCACTATTACTAAATTATATCCCTCTTTTAGCCCAACTTTTTTTCCTTGACGAACATAATAACTTTCCTTTATTTGAAATCCGGCCCCATTAAAAATCTTTTCCAATTCCCTTTTCCTAAAGGCATAATAATATCGATATGTAATTTTTTCTTTTTCTTTAAATGGGATTAAAATATTTTTAAAACCAAAAATAATTTTTCTTATTCTATATTTTTTAATGAGACGGGGTTGAAAAAAATTCCAAACAGTTAAAATTAAAAAACCGTCTTTTTTTAACAAGGAAAAACATTTCTCAAAAAATTCTCTTCTTAGCCCTTTACTGGGCAAATGATGTAAAAGCGCAATGGAAAAAATAATATCTACTTCATTAGAAAGCAATTTTTCCGAACAATAATTTGAAAATGTTTCAATAAGGTTGGTTTTAATAAAATTTGTTTGAGGAAATTTCTCTTTAGCTAGACAAATTAATTTCTCCGACTGATCAATCCCTAAATAATTAACTTCTTTTTCTTTTAAAATCTGAAAAAGGCGGCCATTACCGCAACCCAAATCCAAAACTCGGTCCCCTTTCTTAACATATTTAACCAAATCTTTGAATTCAAGCCAAAGATTCTGACGCGTGTGGGAAAAAGAAACAGCGATCCTTTCCCAATCCTCTTGATTCTTTTTTAAAATTTTAATTATCTTTTTTTTATTCATAATAAATCTTATTTTAACTAAAATTTAATTTAAAAACAAGAAAAGCTTTATATTTTGCCCTAAAAATGATATGATGATAAAAATGGAAAAAGAAAAATCCGAAAAACTTAATGATTTGGTTCAAAAATTGGTTAAAACAAAATTAACTTCTTTTAAAAATTTTTCAAAAATCAAACAAAAACTATCTTCTGAATTTAAGATTAGCCTGCCTGCCAATAATGATATTTTAGAAATTTATTACGATTTAAAAAGAAAAAACAAAATAAAAGAAAGTTATTTTTTGGAACATGATTTAAAAAAAAGACCAATTCGTTCATTGTCTGGCGTAGCCGTAGTGGCGGTTTTAACTAAACCATGGCCGTGTCCGGGAAAATGCTTTTATTGCCCATTAGAAAAAGGCGTCCCAAAAAGTTATTTATCCGGGGAACCGGCGGTAGAAAGAGCAAAAATTCTCAAATACAATCCCTATTTTCAAACTAAATCCAGAATCCAAATCTTAGAAAGGAATGGTCACCCAACAGATAAAATAGAATTAATTGTGATTGGCGGAACCTGGTCTTATCTTCCTAAACAATACCAAAGTTGGTTTATTAAAAGATGTTTTGACGGCGCTAATAAATCAATTAGTAAAAATTTAGCGCAAGCTCAGAAAAAAAATGAAAAAGCGAAAAACCGCATTGTCGGTCTCACTTTAGAAACCCGCCCTGACTATCTTGATTTAAATGAAATTAAAAGAATGAGAGATTTGGGAGCAACCAGGGTGGAAATTGGCGTTCAATCGCTTGATAATAAAATTTTAAAAAAAAATCGGCGAGGGCATGGAACCAAAGAAACGATTAGAGCTACTCGTCTTTTAAAAAATGCCGGGTTTAAAATTTGCTATCATTTAATGCCCGGCTTGGCTGGTTCTACTTTAAAAAAAGATTTTGAAATGTTTCAAGACCTTTTTTCGAATTCCGACTTCCAACCAGATATGCTTAAAATATATCCTTGCGTGGTTGCTAAAGGCTCACCCCTTTACCAATCATGGAAAAAAGGACAATATCGCCCATATTCCAGTCAACAACTAATTGAACTCATAATTAAAATAAAATTAATTATTCCTCCTTATGTTAGAATTAACCGTTTAATTAGAGATATTCCAGCCTATCAAATTCAAGCCGGCAGCAAAATTTCAAACTTAAGAGAAATAATACAAAAGATTATGAAAGAAAAAAATATCTTTTGCCAATGTATTCGCTGTCGGGAAGTTAAGGGTCAAAAGATTAATTTAAAAGATTTTAAATTAAAAGAAAATAGATATTCGGCTTCTAATGGCCAAGAAATATTTTTATCTTTTGAAAATAAAGAAAAAAATAAATTGGCCGCTTTTCTTCGCCTTAGATTGCCGGATTTAGAAGAAAAAGAGATTCTTCCTGTTCTGCAAAATGCAGCCCTTATTAGAGAGCTTCATACTTATGGACAATTAGTAGAAATCAAAAATAAAAAACTAAAAGCCACTCAGCATTTTGGCTTTGGAAAAAAATTAATTGAAAGGGCGGAACAAATTGCAAAAAACCAAGGGTTTCAAAAAATCGCGGTTATTTCCGGAATTGGGGTAAGAGAATATTATCGTCATTTAGGATACCGCTTGAAAAAAACCTATCTAGTTAAAAAAATATAAATAAATTATCTTGCGATAAAAAAATTAAAATCTAAGCCATTTTTTACTTTGCCGAACTAAATATTTACCCGCTAAATTTGGTTTAGCCATAATTTCCTTAACAATTTTTTCCATTCTCATTCCCTGCGAGCCCTTAACTAAAATTAAATCGCCAACCTTGATTCTTGATTTTAAAAAATCAATTACTCCTAATGAATTTTCAAAACTAAAAACTTTTTCATTTGACATCCCTTTTTCTAATGCGCCTTTGGCTATTTCTTTAGCTTCTAAACCAATAGTAATTAAAAAATCCAAATCCGCTAAAAATACTTTTTCTCCGGCCCGAAAATGACTTATCTGGCTCAAACTACCCAATTCTAACATATCACCCAAAACCGCCCATTTTCTTGAAATTAATGGTATTTTTATCTCTTTTATCGTCTCTAAAGCGAAGTCCAATGCTCGAGGCGAAGAATTATAAGTATCATCTAAAATTAAAGTATCTTTAATGCCTTTTAAAACTGCTAAACGGCCGGGAAGAAGTTCATAGCTTTTAAAATTTTGAACGATTTCCAATAAATTCATTTCAAAAGAAATTCCTACAGCAACCGCGGCCAAAATAGAATAAACTTGAGCCAAAGAAATAACATTTGACAAAAAAACTGGAACAACACTTCCCTGATAACTAATTTTAAATTTTAAACCTCTTATTTCTACGCGATTTTCTTTTATTTCTTGTTCAATCGCAATTTCTAAAGCTCTAATATCCGATTTTTCAGAAAGACCATAAGTTAATATCTTCCCCTGAGTTTTATTTTTTAAACTCGCAATATTTTTGTCGTCCTGATTTAAAATCGCCCAATTATCAGAAAGTAGATGAGTAATAATTTCTTGTTTTTCCTTAATAATTCCTTGAATATTATTAAAAAATTCCGTATGCGATACGCTGATGGCCGTTAAGACCGCAATTTGACAAGGAGCAATTTTAATTAAATAACCTATATCTCCCGGTCTATCCGCAGCCATTTCTAAAACCAAAACTTTCGGATAAAATTTCATTTTAAAAAACATTTTCATAAAACCGATAAAAAAAACTAAAAGCCAGCCAAAAATATTTTTCCCAAATGATTTTTTACCAATTATAGTTAACGGCAAACCGATTTCATTATTATAATTGCCATTACTTTCCCTTACATTAAACTTTTCTTTCAAAACAAAATTAATCGCTTGTTTAGCTGACGACTTACCAACACTGCCAGTAATGCCGATTACTAACGGTTTTTGTTTTTTTATAATCCCCTTTGCTAAAAAAGCTAAAAGTCTTTGTAAAAATTTTAATAACATATAATTTAAAATATAATAAGATTATTTATTCATTTTGTCGGGTGGAATGTTATAATACTTTAAAATAAATTCAGTAATTTTACTAAAAGTTGGTGCGGCTGTTGAATCGGCAAAACGACCGTTTTGAGGATTGTCAAATTTTATTAAAACAACAAAACGAGGATCAGTAGACGGAGCGAATCCAACAAAAGAATGAATTACTTTTTCAGAATAGCCAGCGCTATTTTCTTGAGGAACCTGAGCAGTGCCAGTTTTTCCACCCACATAATAATTATTAACCCGGGCTCGACTACCATATCCATTTTCACAAACAGAAGTCATCATTGCTTTTAAAGTAGCGGCGCTTGAAGGAGATATTACCTGACGAACAAAGTTTGGAGAAATCGGAATCTCTTCACCATTTTTAATAATCATTTTTACTAAATGCGGTTTCATTAATTTTCCTTGATTAGCAATTGCCGCAACCGCATTAATCATTTGAATCGGAGTAACGATAATTCCCTGGCCGAAAGAAGCAGTAGCTAAATATATTTCTTGTTTTTCATCAAGATTAGATATATCGCCGGATGATTCATCAGGAATTTCCATTTGGGTCAAACTGCCGAATCCAAACTTTTTTAAATAATTTCTAAATCCAGAACGGCCTAATTTTTGCGCCACAAAAATAGCGCCGGTATTGATTGATTTTTCTAAAACTTCTGTCATATTCTGTAAACCAAAAATTCGATTATCAGAATTGCTAATCTTTTCTCCACTAATAATTAATTGCCCTTTATCCAAATAAACAGTTTCCGGACTTACCTTTTTTGAATCTATCCCACTCGCCATGGTGATTACTTTAAAGATTGATCCCGGTTCAAAAGCGGAAGAAACTGCTTCGTTTTTATAAACCGCATAATCTTTTACTTTAGAATAATTATTCGGGTCAAAATCCGGATAATTACATAAAGCGATTATTTCTCCACTTTTAGGATTTAAAATAATAATTGAACCTGAATCCGCCTGATATTCTTTAATTGTCTCACGTAAAGTTTGGCATACAAAAAACTGAATTGTCCGGTCAATAGTCAAAACTAAATCCACGCCCCGCTCAGGAAGCTTAATAAAATTATCAGTAGGTCCAGTTAAATTTTTCCCTTTTTCACCAATTTTTTCCCCTGGTTCGCCCGCTAATTCCTGATTAAAAAATTCTTCTAAACCGTATTGTCCTTGTCCCCCTAAACAATCTTCATCTTGGCAATTTTCTTCAGACCGGACAAATCCAGTTATATGACTAAATAAATTATTTTCCGGATAATAACGTTTGGTAATCGTTTCAAATCTTAAACCTGGTAAATTTAATTGTTCTATTTCCTCTTTTTGTTCAAAAATTAAATCCTTTTTAATAATTTCATAGAAATCATCTTTTTTTGAAAGCCGATTCAACATTTCTTTAAACTCAGTCGTTTCTTCATCCTCCTCAATAAATAAAGGTTCTTGAGAAAGATTCTGCCAATGCTTAATATCCAAAAAAGGGGAAACTTTTTCTAACCAATCCTCTACTTTTATATCCGAAGAAACAATTTCATTGGGTGAAACAATTAAATTATAATTTTTAATATTGATTGCCAGTGGTAAAAGACTTGTTCCTTCAGAAATAAAAATTCTCCCGCGTTCTGCCGGAATTAATTCTTGAGTAATATTTTTTTGATATACAGTATTTCCTAAAAAATTATGGCCTAAAACTTGAAGTTCAAAAAGACGCGCAATAATACAAAAACCTAAAACAAAAACAACCCCTAAAATTGATTTAAAACGCCAGTTCATAAGAAACTATTTCAAAGCAAATCTTTCTTGGGTGGCAAAAAGATAATCAATTTGATCTATTTTTACCATTTTTAAACTTTGAACTAATTCATAGACATTTGTCATTGAACCTAAAGTACTGGTTTTTTTAATTAATTCCTCATTTTCCTTTTTTAATGATTCAAGTCTATTCCCCATTTCCTCTATTTTCAAACAATTATTTACTCCGGCATTAATCTGCCATAAATAAACAACCATTAAAAGAGAAAAAAACGAAAGGCCCAAAGCATTAAAAAATATTCTCTTTTTCTTGGCATCATTGCCAACTACTGATTGAAAAAACTTTTGCGCGAAGGTCATAATTTATTTTTTTTAAAATAGGATAAAATATAAAAATATTTTTTAATTAATTCTTAATCGCCGCCCTTAATTTTGCGCTACGGGACCTTCTATTCCTTTTAATCTCGTTTAAACAAGGAATAACTGGTTTTTTAGTTATGATTGTTAAATCTTTTTCTTCTTTAAAAAATCTTTTAACAATCCGGTCTTCTTCTGAATGATAACTCAAAACAACGATTATTCCTCCTGGATTTAAAATGTCCAAACTGTCATGCAAAGCGGTTTTAAAATTTTCCAGTTCCTGATTAACAACAATACGTAAAGATTGAAACACCCGAGCTAAACTTTTAATGTGATAGTGTCCTCCCAATGATTCTTTAATAATTTTCACCAATTGATCAGTAAATAATATCTTTTCCTTTTTTCTTTTATGAATAATCATTTTAGCAATTCTTCCACTAAACCTTTCTCCGCCATAATTTTTAAAAATATCTCTTAATTCATCGCTGGAATACTGACTTAGGATTTGGGCCGCCGTTAAATCTTGTTGAAGAGGATTAAACCTCATATCCAAAATTTCTTGACGCATAAAGCTAAAACCGCGGCCACTTTCTTCAATTAAATTTGAAGATAATCCTAAATCAAATAAAACGCCATCAATAGGAAAAAAATTGTTTTCCTGAACGATTTTCTTTAAATGAGCAAAATTATTATTTATTAAAATAAAATTATTTTCCAATCCCCTTTCTTTTATTTTTTCTTCCAAAATTTGTTTTGCTTTGGGGTCGGCTTCAATGCCTAAAATTTTTCCGTCCGGTCTAATCTTTTCTAAAATAGCAAAACTATGTCCCCCTTCTCCGACCGTGGCATCGATAAAATTCTTCCCCTTTTGCGGGTTAAGATATTCTAAGGTTTCTTTTAAAAGAACCGGTATGTGCATATTTTAAAGTGGTTAATCAATTAAAATTAAACACCCAATTCGCCTAAGGTTTCCGCAATATTTGAACTATCCTTTTCTGATTCTTTTTTATATTGTTCCCATTTATTTTCATCCCAAATTTCCAAACGATTATATAAACCAGCAACTACCACCTTTTTTCCTACTCCGGCATATTGGCGAAGATAATCTGGCAGATTAATTCTTCCTTGTTTATCAGGAGCAACATCCATTGCTCCAGCCAACATTAATCTGGCAAAGGCCCTTGGTTTTGATTGACTAATTGGCATTTCCGCTAATTTAGCAGCTAACTTTTCCCATTCTTTTTGAGAAAATAAAAAAAGACAGGTATCTATTCCGCGAGTGACCACTGCTCCTTTTAAAAGCTCTGATCGAAATTTAACCGGAATTCCCAGTCTATTTTTATCATCTATTGAATAGTGATATTCGCCGATAAACATATAAAATTGCTTAAATTTAGTTATCCACAGGTTGCTTAACTTTTCCCCACTTTTATCCACAGGTGTCCACAACAAATATATTATATACCATTTCTTCCCACAAAGCAAATAAAGGCTGTGGAAAACTTTTAATGCAAAAATCGCTTAATTATATTAAGCGATTCTGTCTAATAGATTTCTTTATATCTTTTTCAAAAAATATAAAAATTTATTTTAATAATTCTTGAGCAACACTTTTAAGATAGTCTATTCTTTTTGCGCATCTTTCTCCACAATGATTTTGTTTATCGCTGGTTTTAAAAATATGATGCGGGTCCAATACTATCAACTTCGGTTTTTTCTCCTGATTAATAATAATTGATAAATTTTTATTGCCCAAAAAATCAAGAATTTCTTCAGTCTTCTCAACATGCTTTACGGTCTGAGTAATAAAATTTAAAAAAGTTTTTTGAAAATCCAAGTTTTCTTTTAATAATTTAATTAAATCTTCTTTTTTAATTTCTTCGAAAACATCAATAATCTCGCCCGTTTGATAAGGTTGGAGAATGGCTAAAGATTCTTTCTTGCTTGATGGACTCTTTAATTTAATAATGTATTCGGGAAGAAAAATATCATGTAAATCATCTGAATACCATTTTTTAATTTCCTCCACTTCCTCTTTAAACAATTTAGCCGCTTCATCGGAATTTTCAAAAAACTTCTTAATATAACTGTCCCTAAATATTTTTAAGGCGTAAGACGGCAATCTATTTTCCAAACTTTTTAAAAGATAAACTCTTACTGCCCCGCCATAACTTTTTAAGCCTTCAAAACTAAATTTTTCAGGGTCAAACGGCAATTCGCTTGAATCATATATTTTCTCCCGACAATTTAATTTATTCAAAAAATCTTTCGGTAAAATATCTTTTATTAAAGATAAAACTTCTAAAAATTTTTCGCTTTTTGTTAAATTAAAAAAGGCTTCCAATTTGCCCGTTTCCACCTTGTCCAAAGGGCGGATATTTAGAATAATTGACTCTTCCATTAAGTCTCTCGCTTTATTTTTATAATAATCAAAATTTTCCAACAATTTCATTGTTAATTTAAATTAAAATCTCTTGCCAATTAATTTTTAGAAAATATTTTTTTATTTAAAAAAATCTCGCATTCTTTAGCAATTGCCCTTTCTTCATCCGTTTTTATTCTTAAAATTTTTACTTGGTCTAAAATCTTAAATCCTTTTTTAATTTTCCGCACAGTATAATAATCACCAGCGCCGATAGCCCCGGAAAAAACAATCGCGTCTACTTTTCCTAAAATGCCAAAATAAGCGCCAATATATTTTTGGATTCGATAAATAAATATTTCCAATGCCAATTTTGATTTAGCTTCCCCTTGTTTAACCTTGGTTAAAAGGTTTAAAAAATTTGTTTGATTTGATAAACCTTTAATTCCCGACTCATAATTAAGTAAATCATAAACCTTTTCTTGGGATAATTTATTTTCTTTAATTAAATGAAAAATTAAACCAGGATCAATATCGCCAGCGCGCGTCATCATTACTAAACCTTCCAAGGGTGTCATGCCCATACTGGTATCAACCGCTTTTCCATTTTTAATGGCGGTAATACTGGCTCCCCCTCCCAAATGACAAGTGATTAAATTTATTTCAGTGAGCTTTTTATTTAATTTCTTTGCCGCTTGTTCTGCTAAATAATAATGAGAAATGCCATGAAAACCGAATCTTTGAATTCCTTCCTTTTGATAATATTTTAAAGGTATGGCATAAATTTTTGCCTTATCGGGCAAAGAAGAGAAAAAGGAAGTATCAAAAACTCCTAAGTGAGGAGTTTTTAAAAAATATTTTTGCGCCAGAGCTAAAATTTTCAAAGCATAAGGATTATGCAATGGGGCTAAATGATTGAATTTTGAAATTTCTTTAACTGTTCGAGAAATTAGCAGGGTCGACTGATTAAACTTTGTCCCCCCATGAACAATGCGATGTCCGACAATTTTTATTAAATCTAAATCTCCTATTTCTTGCAATATTTTATTAAAAACTGTTAAGTGGTCATTCTTTTTATAATTCAAATTAGAAAAATCTTTCTTTGCTAAAACTCGCAAAGTTTTCTCTTGAAAAATTTGATACTTCAAGGAAGTGCTCCCGGCATTAAAAACTAAAATTGTTTTTTGTTTAAACATAAATAAATTGATAAATAATGCCAAAAATAAAAATCAAATAAATGATATAAGCAAGGGACTTCGGCAAATTAAAACTTATTTCTGGTTTGCGGTCTCCCTTTTTTTTGGCTTGATAATAAGTAAGAATTAGAATAATTCCTTGTAATCCTGATAAAACCCCTCCTGCAAAACTAACCACGATAATAAAATTTCTCAAACCTAAAAGATAAAAAATTAAAGGAATAAAAACAGTTAAAATCCAAGCAGGTAGCAAAGGAATTTTATAATCTCGATGAAAAAGCTCTCTTAAAATATAACCCAATGAAAGAAAAGAAGTCGTCATTGCCATAATACCGAATAAACCGCCAATTAATAAAATTTTCCCGTTTGTAAAATTAGCCAGCCCGACCAATGCTGTTTCGGTTGTATTTAATCCGCTCACCCCAACCACAACAAAACAAAAAATAAGATAAATTAAAACAGGAATAAATACTCCCAAAGCCATCAATTTTCTTAATAAATGAACTTTATCTCCCAAAACTCTTCTTACCGTAGGAATGGCCGAAGCGCCACCCAAAGCAAAAAGCACTACGCCATATGGAAAAAATAAATTGTTTAATTCAAAGGTTTTTAAATTATCAAAATTAAGATATGGAAACGCCAACCCTAAAACAAAAAAAACCATAAAACTTAATCCCAATGCCATTATTACTTCTAAACTGCCAATAATGCCAATGCCTTTTAAAACCAGCAAACTTGCTAATCCCCAAAAAAGAACTGACCAAAAAATTTGACTGCCTCCTAAAACAGGATTAAGTAAAGAATGAAGAAATCCTCCCACTCCGATGACATAAGCGACCAAAGCCCCGTAAATTCCTAAAATCAAAGAAAGAGTAATTAAAATCTTCCCCTTACGGCCTAAATATTTTTCCACATAACCAGCCATTTCTAACTCCTGATTGGTCCTTAAAATGACTTCAGCATAACAATTTTTAATAATTAAGAAAACTAAAGATAATAATAAGAGGTAAACTATCCCTACTATAAAACCGCTTTTTGAAAAAGCATAAGGCAAACTAAAAATACCGGCACCTACAATGGTGCCGATTAAAATTGATGTCGCTTTAATAAAACTAAAATCTGTCTTTTTCATAAAAATTATTTTCCATCAATTATTTTAGGCCTGGCAATAGAAAGCGGTTCAATTTCACTTTTACCTTTACCAGCAATTCTAAATACATCTTTATCTATTTTTTTAAATTCCTGATGCGCCGCATTAAAAGCATTAACTGTTGTTCCTAAATTATTGCCCAATTTCTGGAGAAAAATATCATATTTAATAATATGCCGGCCGAGTTCTTCCACATTTTTTTGAATCTCTTTGGTAGATTCCTCAATCTGCAACGAACGCAAACCCTGTAAAACCATTTGTAAATAAGCTAAAAGAGTAGTGGGAGAAACGATAATTACCTTTTTTTTCTTAAAAGCATATTCAATCAAATCATGGGAAACGGTTTTAATCGCGCCGATTTGACTCACCAATAAATCATAATAAATTGTTTCAGAAGGAATAAACATAAAAGCAAATTCAAAAGTATTTTTTGAGGGTTGAATATATTTTGCTGTTTCGTCAATCCGATTCTTTAAATCTTGCTTGAATAACTTTTCCAATTGTTTTTGCTTTTCTAAATCATGTTCATTGACTAAGCGGTTATAATTTTCCAAAGAAAATTTTGAATCAATTGGTAAAATCTTGTCCTTGATAAAAATAACCGCATCAACAATTAAATCTTTTTCCCCTTTTTCATCTCGGCCAAGATTATATTGCATTTGATAAATTTTAGGGGGTAAAACATTTTTTAAAACTGATTCCAATAAATACTCGCCTAAAATTCCCCTTTGTTTTGGATTTTTTAAAATATCCTGAAGGTTTTGCAATTGGTCGGCAAAATTAACTACCTGCTGATTAGTTTGGTCGAGCTTGCTTAACTTTTCAGTAAAATTTCTAGTTAACTCAACACTTTGTTTATATTGCGACTCTACACTTTGCCTAATTTCCCCTAATTGATTTTGCAACATCATAATTCCCTGATTTTGTTGCTCTTCTTTCCCACCCTCAAACTGTTTAAATTTTTTATTCAAAAAATAAGCGATTATTAAAAGACCGCCGATAAAAATAAAAATTAAAATAAAAAATTGCAGGCTATTCATATTTTTTTAATTATAACATTTTTTTCTTTAGATGTAAATAAAGCCAAAATGCCGGTTAAAAAACAAAATATTAAAAAATATTTAAAATCCAACCAAAAGCTGACAAAACCGGGTTGAATATCCTCAACTATTAAAAGAAGCAAAAAACAAAATCCGGAAGCAAAAAACAAATCGCGAAAAAAATAATAAACAAATTTAACTGATTTTTTCTTTAACATTTTGTATTTTTCTTAATAAATAGTCTTTTAAATCAAAAATGAAGCTTTGCCAATTCGCTTCCGGCCTAATTAATTCCACTTCAATTTTCTTAATTTTTATCTCATAACGATGGTCCGTTAAGCCCGGAGCGGAAATCATAAATTCTAAAGCATGTTCGTTTAAATATTCTTTTCCTACTAAAAAATCTATTTCTGACATTTTCCAGTTATTTTCTTGCTGAGGAGACTGATAGTCGGCGATTAAATAATCAAAATTGTTAATCGAATCTTGTAAATTCCATTTTTTTATATTATCAAAACCATTTTTTATTTCCGGACTAAAATCATAAAAAAATGTGCCAATTTTTTTATCTTTAGGAAGATTGTTTACAAAATCATAAATGCGGTCAAACTCTTTTTCTTTTTGCCATAGAGTAATCCCCTGTTCTGACAATCTAAACCAGTTCAAATAATCTAAGGTTTTATTTTCTAATGGTTTTAAAGTAAATCGCCAATCCAAAGGAAATTCCCTTTTCTTTATCAATCCTAATTGTAAATTTTCTTGATCAAAATTTTGAAAAAATATTCTAATTTTTGCCCGTTCAAAAGTTCTCGGTATCTTAATCTTAAAATAAGCCGGTTCAACAAAAACTTTTTGAAAACATTCACCCCTCTCCTTCTCTGTTTCCCCAACTCTTTCTTCTGGATAAAAATTGCTAATAAAACGGGATTGATTACAAAAATCTCGTTCAATAAAAAGTTTTCCCCCCGTCACCACATTCTTTTGGCAAAGCCAAAATAATAAAACTAAAATACTAACCAATACAAATAAACGATAAATTTTTAAAAATATTCTTTTCACGTCTTTTTTTTAAAAAATTAAACCAAAAATTAAATTTAATCTGGCTGATAATGCCATATCATCACTTTGCCAATTTCTTTTCTCGGCCCCAGTATTTTATCTAATTGTTCAATATTTTCCTTTCTCTTATCAAAATAAAGCCAACGCTCTTCAGTCATAAAATAACATTCTTTTGATTTAGTGATTTCTAATGCTTTATTCAAATCGCGCAAAGACGGATTTTTATTAAGATTATCAAAAAGCTGGACTCTTTCCGGCTGGCGATATTCATAATAATACGGAAATCCTCCAGCAATAATCTGTCGACCGGAAACCCCTTCTAAAGACAACAATGGCCAAGTGTTTGCTAAAACACAATAGTTTTGACCTACATTTTTTTCAATTTTTTCCCAAAGATATTTTGCCGCTTTAAACTCATCTCCGGTTACCACCTGAAATTTTGGACCGGAAACATAAACCGTCACTGATAAAAGAGCTAAAAATGAAGCCGTGCAAAAAATAAGGGCTTTTTGAGAAAAAACATTTTCCAAATTTTTAACAAAAAAATAAATTCCCGCGCTTAATGGGAAAAAAAATAAAAAAGAAGTAAAAACCACCAAACGTTTACTCAATAAATGATTGCCGTCTAAAAAATAAAAAGAAATGGCTTGATTTAAAAAAACAATTAAAAACACTATGACAAAAAGTTTTCCCCATTCTGGGTGCTTTAATTTCTTAATTTGCTTCAAGCCATAAAAAAACAAAAGCCAGACTAATGGTGTTAAAATAAAAACCCAGGGCAATAATTCAAAAATAACTGAGCGGGATAAACCTTTATCAGTGGTCGCATAAAGCCAATTATCTTGTTCTAAACCATAGATTCTTGGAAAAACAGCTTGAGAAAAAAACAACTTAACAGGAAAATCATTTACCATCTCAATAAAATTACTTTTAGGAGGAGGGTCATTTTTTAACCATGAATATTGATTATAGGTTTCTAAAGCGGGAATAAAAATAACCATTACTACAGTGCAAAAAACAATTAATGGCAAAAACAATTTCTTTTTTAAGTAAAAATTTTTAAAAATAATGGCTAAAACAAAAATTTCCAAGAATAAAATCAAATAAATTAAATAATTAAAATACAAAAAGGGAATTAAAAAAATCAATGAATAAAATATTTTTAAAGAAAATTTCTTTTCTGTCAGATATCGCCCGATAAAAATTAAACTAAATAAAAACGGTAAAAAAGAAAATGTCATGGGTACAGTAATGCTGGCGTAGGCTTGGAATGGATAAAAACAAAACGGTATTAATAAAAGCAAAGCTAAAAACTCCTTTTTTCGCGAAAAAAACAAACCTAATTTTAAAAGGAGAAAGGGCAAAAATATGGAAAATAATAAAAAACCGATTAATAAATCCAAATAAAAAACATCGATTCCGGTAAGCCATGATAAAGCAATAACCAATCCCCACATATTGGCATAAGAAGTTTTATTTCCCGCCACTAAAACTTCCGGCACTTTTAACGGCCCAACATTTGTTAAAGCAGCTTTTTCTCCAATCAGGGTTGGAGCGTAAACATTTCCTTGCATCAGCCATTTTTCAGCGCCAAGATGCCGCCATTTATCACCACCAAACCCAGCCTGATAAGGAATTATTAAATAAGCATGGCAAAGAAAAGAAATTAAAATAATCAAAAATAAAAAGTTTTTGAACCTTATTCTTGAAAATGCCAGCCAACCCATAATAAAAATTATGCCAAGCCAAGCGTAAAGATAAAGCGGATGGATTACTTCCCAAGGAGAACGGATGAACTCTCCAGTTCGGCTATAAAACAACAAAAGCCAACCAATAAAAAATAAAGCCCAAAAAATAAAATAGACTATTTTTTTTACTCCCCCGCCTTCTTGTTTTTTCTCTATTTCTTCAAACAATTTTTTTTCCGGCAAATCTTGTTTTATTTTTTTTGCCCAAAATGAAATTATTAAAGTCAAAAGAAGAAGCCAAATAAAAAGATAAAATGGCCTTACATTATAGACCACAATCGGAATTGCCATTCCAAAAGCGATTAAATAAACGAGGGAAAATCCACCAAAAATAAATTGGGTTTCCTTTTCAAATCCCCTTTTCTTTAAAATTTTTCCCAACCAAAGAGAATTGAGAATAAAATAAATTATAAAGCAAAAAATGTTTAAAAATAAAAAGCTTTTTAAAAATGAAAAATTCAAATACCAAATGACAACCGCTAACCCGCTTATTAAGCTGAAAAAAAAGTTTTTATTTTCTTTTATTTTTTTAACCAATAATCCTTTCATAAATTTTTTCTATTTCCTTGACAATTTGCGGCCAAGAATATTTTTCCTTGACTAATTTAAAACTTTTTTGCCCAAATTTTTCTAATCTTTCTTTATCTTTAAAAATATTTTTGATTTTCTCGCTTAAATCATCAATATCATTTACTTCAACAATAAAACCATTTTCTTCCACTAAACTTCTCGGTCCTGGAAGATTGGAAACAATAATCGGTTTAGCGCAAGCCATTGCCTCCAAAGAAACCAAGCCAAACGCTTCTGATTTAGTAAATGAGGGAAAAACAAAAACATCGGACAAATTATAATAATCAGGAAGTTCAAAATCTTCAATTCTTCCTGTAAAAACAACTTTATTTTCTATTCCTAAATCAGAAACCAATTTCTGATAATCTTTTTTCAAATCTCCCTCGCCAACTAACAAAAGTTTTAAATTTAACAATTCTTCTTTTAATTTATCCATCACCCTTATCAAAATACTAACCCCCTTAAAATAATGGGCTTTATCCAAACCGCCGACTGATAAAATGATCTTATTTCCTTGATTAAAATGATATTTATCTAATAATTGTTGCTTTTTTACTTGCGGATAAAATCTTTGCCAATTAACGCCAAAAGGACTGATTAAAAATTTATTTTTATCTTTTTGCCAATATTTATTTAAATCAGAATGTCGGAGGTAGTCTAAAGAAGAAACTAAAATTTTATCCGCTTTTTTAAACAAAAGAGAATGAAACAAAAAAGAGTCTAATTTAAAAATAAAACCCCTAAACCCAGAAGCAATTAAATCCATGTGATATTGAATAACCAATTTTGATTTTTGTTTTTTAAAAACCCGTTGAATTAAAACTGCTTCCGCCCCGCCCAAAAACGGCCAATGAAGGTGAATTAAATCAAAGTTATTCAAATCTTTAATTATTTGCGGAATAAAAGAGGCATTGCCATAACTGAATAACGGTTTTAAATATCTAATCTCAAAACCTTTTTCTTTTCTATTATTTTGGGGATTACCAGGGACAAAGACAATCACTTGATGCCCCAATTTAGCTAATTCTTCAGCTTGAACAAAACAAACATTACCCATCCCGCCGTGATAAGGAGGAAAAGTGGAAACTAAATGCGCAATTTTCATAATTTATAAAATACAACTAAAATATAATAATATTCTCTAAATATCATTATATTAAATAATGAATTAAATAACAAGAAAACAAAATTATAAAATTTTCTTTTTTCTTTTTTTATGCTAAAATTATAATATAATAAATAATTATTATAATATAAAAATATGTCTGATTGTATTTTTTGTAAAATTATTAAAGGAGAAATCCCTTCAACTAAAATTTGGGAAGACAATAAATTCTTGGCTATTTTGGATGCTTTTCCTAATACTAAGGGGATGACATTGGTAATGCCCAAAAAACATTATGATTCCTACGCTTTTGAAATGCCAGAAAAAATTTACCAAAAATTTTTACTTGCGGGGAAAAGAATAGGCAAACTTTTAGATAAAAAATTGGGCACTCAACGAACGGCCTTAGTAATGGAGGGAATGGGAGTAAATCATGTTCATTTAAAACTTTATCCTTTACATGGCTTAAGCAAAAAATTCAAAGGAATACATTTTCCGGAAAATGTATTTTTTAAAAATTATCCCGGCTATTTGACCACTCAAATGGGACCTCAAGCTGATTTTGAAGAATTAAAAAAAATCGCAAAAAAGATTAAAGAATAAAAACATTAAAACATATATAGATAGGATGATGAAAATATAAGAAAACAGACGAGGTTAAACCTTGTCTGTTTGTTACCAAGTGAAACCTGGTTTGAAACTTGTGAAGAAAACTTATGGAGGTCAGACCTCCATAAAAAACTCTATAAAAAAACTTCCTCGCAGGTCGAACCTGTGAGGAAGTTAAAAGATTATATTAAAAAATAATTCTACCAAAAAATTATTTTTTTCACCCATCTCCAATAAAAGCCCAAAACTGGATTAACAATATTTTTTATTAACGGATGAGTAAAACCAACAAAATCAAATCTCTCTTCTAATGATTTTGCCAACTCTTTATCCGTAATTTTTCTTTTTCTTTGAATTTTCATTCTTTTATTTAAAGTTCTGGGCAATTCAATAAAAAAAGAAATGTAGCTTTTTATTTTTAAATGAAACCAACCGGTTACTAAACTAAAAGCTAAAACGCCAAATTCCATAAATAACCAAGCGGGAAAAATTAAAATTAAGGTCGGCAATTTATAGAATTTTATTAAAGTTAAAAGACGGTTTCTTTCCGACCAATACCAACGGTATTTAGGAATCCCCTCCGTATATTTATGATAAAGGCAAGCTTGGGAATTTAACTTTATCTGATAACCCATCATTCTGGCCCGCAAGCACAAATCTAAATCTTCGTGATATAAAAATAAATCTTTATCAAAAAAACCAATTTTTTTTAAAATATCTGCTTTTATAAAAAGCCCGGCGCCGGAACCATAAGTAAGTCGCGGATACGGATCAATTAAATTTTTTAAAAAATGGGAAACTGGTTTTTTATAATCACCACAAAATCCAAAACCCAAAAAATGCATTTTATCACCAGCCGTCTGAATTAAATCTTTTTTGGGCCAACATAAAATTAACGGTTGCCAAGCGAAAATATTATTTGATTTTTGTTCTTCCGCAACTTGCGCTAACTTTTCTAAACAATTATTTTCTAAAACCGTATCCTGATTTAAAAGAAAAATGTAATCTGCTTGATTTTGAAAAGCAATTTCTATTCCTTGATTATTCGCCGGAGCGAAAAAAACATTTTTTTTATTAATAATTAAATCAACTTCTGGAAAAACTTTTTCCAAATACTTTATTGAACCGTCTTTTGAAGCATTATCTATCACAATAATCTGATTTGGTAAAAATGTTTGCCTTTTTAAGCTATTAAAACAATCGGGAAGATACTCCCGACCGTTATATGTGACAACAACTACGGAAATTTTTAAATCTCTATTCATCATTTTTAATAACAATCCCCTCTTCTCCGCCAATTAAACCGGCGGCGTTGCTTTCATCCGTGTCTAAATGGAAACTATTTTTAAACTCAGATGAAACTCGCGCCACTACTTGATGAAAAGTAATTAATCTATTTTTAGAACCAATTCTGACAGAAACAATTTCTTGGTCTTTTAAATTATTTTTTAAAGCTGATTCAACTTCTAAATGCAAATGCCGTTGAGCAATAATCACTCCTTGAAGTAAATCAACTTTTCCCATTGGGCCAATTAATTGACATTTCTCAGATTTATCCAAATCGCCAGAAACTCTAATCGGCGGATTAAGACCTAATTTTCTCGCATCAGTTTTAGAAATTTCAACTTGGGTCTGTTTTCTTAATGGTCCAACTACTCTTATTCTTTTTATTTCTGATTTTGGAGTTTTAAAAATCAGGGTCTGCTCAGCGGCAAACTCTCCCGGCTGGGAAACATCTCTTATTTTTTTTAATTTAACCCCAGAACCAAAAAGAATCTCAAAATGCTCTTTTTCTAAATGAATATGGCGAGCTGATATTTCTGCCAATATTTTAAACATAACGGCTTTTTTTAATAACTTGATTTTTGGTTAATAATCCTTTTTGCGCGCCAATCTGATCAATAACAGAAGCGCTGTTAGTCACTCCCCATTTTAAAGCTTGTTTTAAATTTCCCGGTTGATAAAAAAGGCTGGAAACAAAAGCGGCGGAAAAGGAATCTCCGGCTCCAGTGGTATTAATTACTTCGGCCGGCGCCGGTTTTTGAAAATAGAATTTATTTTCCCACCAAGCGGAAACTCCGTATTTACCCTGGGTAATGATAACAATTTTCGGTCCCATAACAGCAATCTCTTTTAAAAGAGTTTTTATTCTAAAATCATTTATTTTTTTTCTTGATAAAACTAATTCTTTAGCCTCATCTTCATTTAAAATCAATGCCTCAGTCCTTTTTAAATGGTCTTTTAATTTTTTAAAATCTGATTTTAATTGAACATTGGAGGGGTTCCAAGCAACTTTAATTTTTTCCTTTTCTTTAAAATTAAAAGCTTGATTTAAAATTAACGGCCAATTATTAGAACTCAAAGAAGAAATATATATCCATTTAATTCCTTTTAACTTATTTTTGTTCTTGATATTAAAAACCAATTCATCATTAGTGCCTCGATAAGCAAAAATCGCGTGCGCCCTTTTTCTATTTTTTAAACTTAAAATAAAAGCAAAACCGGTGCTGACTTTTTTATCAATTTGAACTAAATGAACGTCAACTTTATCATTTTTTAAACTTTTAATCAGCTGGTCTCCTTCTCGATCCTGACCAACCCTTCCCATAATCGCTGTTTTTAAACCCATTTTTGAAAAACCGACGGCCGTATTACTGGCACCACCCCCTGGTTCAAAATAAACTTTTTTAACATAAACTTTTGCCCCCAATTCAAAACTAATCATTCTTTGACAAAGAGGATTTTCCGGACTTTCTGTAATAGTTCCTTCCTTAGTAAGGAAAATAATATCCCTCATAATTCCGCCAACCGTAAGAATATCATAATTCATATAAAATAAATTTATTGTTAATAATTTCGTAATTTTGCCCCGAACTTTTCCTGCAGGGATTTAATAATCCTTTTTTCTACCGCCTCAACTTCTTCCATTTTTAATGTCCTTTGTCCTGATTGATAAATAATATGAAAACCTAAATTATATTTCTCTCCAAAATCTTTATCTTGAAATAAATCAAATGGCTCTAAACTTATAATTATTTCATCCAGATTATTTAAAGATTGAGAAATTTCTTTCCAAGAAAACTTTTTATCAATTAAAAATGCCAAATCTCTTTTAACGGGCGGAAAAGTGATAATTTTTTGGTATTTTTGTTCTTTTTTGGGTAATTTTAATAAAACTTCGAAATCTAATTCAAAATAAGAAATATTTTCATTTTTTTTGCCTAAAAATCCGATTATCTTATTTTGGTATTTAATTTCTTCCTTGACGGAAATATGCTTAGGGTAAATTATTTCATCCTCTTTTAATCCGACTTCTTTTAAAATCACATCAATAATGCTTTTAACAAAAAAACATTTTTTGCCACAAATAAATTTATAAATATTATTTTTGTCCTCCTCTATTTCTTTTTTTATTTCCCGATTAAAAACTAAACCGGCGATTTTTTTCTTTTCCTCTAGTTGGAAAACCTTTCCAATTTCAAAAATTTTAAAATCAGAAAAATTTGGAGCATTCTTTTCTGCGTTATTAATCAAGCCAAAAATTAAATTCGCTCGTAAATAACGTTGTTCTTTATTTAAAGGATTTTCTATTTCCCTTGCCCCTTTACTTGAATTGAAAAATTCGGTTCCTTGTTCTCTGGCAAAGGCATAATTATAAACCTCGTCAAATCCCAATCCAATTAAAATATTTTTTATCTTTTTTTCCAAAAGATAATTATTTTCTTGAATAACTGGCTCTAATTTTGCTAAAATTGGCTGAGAAATAATTTCTTCCGCGCCATAAACTCTGACGATTTCCTCAATTAAATCTTCAAAATAATCCAAATCTGGACGATGTTTAGGAATAATTACCCTCCAATCCTGACGATTATCTTTAATTTCTGCCCCCAATTTAATAAGCAATTCTTTCATTATTCGGTCCTTTATTTCCAGACCGATAAAACGTCTAGCTTTATCAGGAGAAAAAATAATTTCTTTTTTATTTTCTAATGATTTTTTTGCCGAAACGCTTTTAAAATCATAAATTTGGCTAAGCACTTTTCCAGATGCGATTTCTTTAATTAATTCTATCGCTCTAGCCAAACCTAAATCAGTAAAAGATAATGGTAGACCCTTTTCAAAACGAATGACTGCTTCCGTTCTCAATCCTAAACGCCAAGCGCTACGTCGAATATTAATGGCATCAAAATTCGCCGCTTCAATAATGACTCTTTTTGTTTGGAAAGAAATAGCGGAATTTTGACCGCCAATTATTCCCGCTATGGCAATAGGTTTTTTCTCATCGGCGATTATTAAATCACTTTTTGACAATTCATATTCTTGTTCGTCTAAAGCGATAATCTTCTCTTTTTCTTTTCCCATCCTAATAATAATTTTATTGCCCTGGATTTTATCTGCGTCAAAAGCGTGTAAAGGTTGTCCGATTTCCAATAAAACATAATTGGTGATATCAACTACATTATTGATTGATTTAACACCTAAATTATTTAAACGGTTTTTTAACCAAAAAGGCGATGGTCCAATTTTAACTCCATCTATTATTACCGCCATATAACGGGGACAAATTTCTTGATTTTTTACTTCAATTGCCAGATTTTCAAATAATTTTGGACCACTTTTAAGCAATGGTTTTTTAAAATTTATTTTTAATCCTAAAATTGCGCTAATTTCTCTAGCAAAACCAAAATGATTAAATAAATCTGGACGATGAGTAAGAGATTTATTTTCCACAGCTAAAATAATATCATCTAAACCTAAAGCTTTAGTTAATTTATCTCCTGACACGCATTCCTGAGATAAAATCATAATACCCTGATGGTCTAAACCTAAACCTAATTCATCCTCGGCGCAAAGCATACCAGTAGATTCTACTCCCCTGATCATTGCTTTTTTTATCTCTAAACCATTGGGTAATTTAGCTCCCTCCAAAGCCAAAGGAACTTTTTGCCCTACCCGAATATTTGACGCGCCACAAACGATTTCTAATTTTTTCTTGCCTAAACCCATCAAGACAATTTGAAGTTTATCCGCATTGGGATGGGGTCTTATTTCTAAAATTTCTCCCACCACCACCTTATCTAAACCTAATCCAAGATAATTAATATCTTCAATCTCCGCTGTTTTTACGCTTAAAATTTCCCCTAATTTTTCAGGAGAAATTTCTAAGTCGGGAATAAGTTGTTTTAACCATTGAAAAGATAATTTCATAATAAATATAAACTAAAATTGCCTAATAAATCTTAAATCTCCTGAATGAAACCAACGAATATCATCGATTTTATAACGCATCATAGCTAGACGGTCTATTCCCACCCCAAAAGCAAAACCGGTATATTTTCCTTTTGGATAACCGGCAAATTCAAAAACTTTAGGATGGATCATTCCTGAGCCCAAAATTTCCACCCAACCGGTTTTTTTACAAACCTGACATCCTTTTCCTTGACAATTTAAACAAGCAAAATCAACTTCAAAGCTCGGTTCAGTAAACGGAAAATAACTTGGTCGCAACCTAATTTTAACCTCTCTCCCAAAAAGCGCCTTTAAAAAAGATTTTAAAGTATCAATTAAATTCGCGACTGTAATATTTTCATCAACCACGAACCCTTCTATTTGATAAAGGGTATGTTCATGGGAAGCATCAGTCGCTTCATTGCGAAAACATTTTCCCATAACACAAATTCTTAAAGGTGGCTTCTCTTTTTCCATAACCCTAACTTGCATCGCCGAAGTATGGGTTCTTAAAAGTTCTGTCTTTTTTGAGTCTTTAAGATAAAAAGTATCCCACATATCCCGAGCTGGATGCCCTTGGGGAATATTTAACGCTTCAAAATTATAATAATCTTTTTCCAATTCTAATCCCTCTAAAATCTTAAAACCCATAGAAGAAAAAATTTCTCCTAATTCGTTCTTAATTTGAGTTAAAGGATGAAGATGCCCGTAATTAACATTTTTCCCAGGTAAACTAAAATCAAAGAAATCCTTTTCTAAAGATGAAGAATAACAAAAAGAATTTTTCTTTTTCATTAAAGAATCTTCTATTTCTTTTTTAATTTGGTTTGCCAAACCGCCGATTTCTGGCTTTTCTTTTTCAGATAAATCTTTTAATCCTTTTAAAATCTTGGTTAATTTCCCATCCTGCCGCCCAAGATATTTGCGCCAAATTTTCTCTACCCCAGCCTCATTTTTAATTTCGGCGATTTCTTCCAAGGCTTCAATTTTTAATTGTTTAATTTTATCTTTCATGATTTATATTGTTTACGAGAAGAAAGAAAAAAGAATTCCAAAAAAACCAAGAAAAAGAATAATACTAATCCATTCCACCACTCTAACAGCCCTAAACTCTTTAATAACAAAATTCCAATTAAAAAAATACTCAGCCAAATTCCCTGACGAAAAGCATTTTCTACTTGTTTGAAAACTGGTCCCTTTTTCAGCCTTGCTCTGATGACAAAACCAATAATCGCAACGCTGCCCAAAATGGCCAAAAAAAGGCTGAAATAAAAGAGAATAAAACCAATTAACCCGGTTTCGTCCGGATTAATAAAAAAAAGAACAAATATCCAGGCAAGCCAACAAATTAAAGTGAGCAATCCCATTAAATTAAGATATCTTTTTAAGGTCATAAAAAATAATTTTAAAAATGTTTTTTGGTAAAGTGTTAATATCTTACCATTTTCTCAAATTTTGACAATCCGATTATTCCTGGCGATATTGGCAAATATGATAAAAATCACAAAATTTACAAAGCGGCCCTGGCTTAGGAGGAAAATCATCTTTTTTAATATCCTGAATAATTTTAATAATTTTTTCCTCTAATTTTATTAAATCGTCATCTTTGCCCAAAAAGGAAACTCGATTGCCTGTTTCCAAATAATAAAATGTTAATTGATTAACCGGCTTGTCAAAAGCTTCATAAAGTTCTTTAGCCGCAAATTGATAAATCAAAAGCTGTTGTTTTTTTTCAAAATCGAGTCTTCTTTCTCCTTCTTCCCCAGTTTTATAATCAATAATTTCATATCCCCCATCAACTTCGTCAACTCTGTCTATAAAACCTTTCATAATTTCCTTGTCTTTTCCTTTCCCTATTTTAAAATTAAATCCTTTTTCCAAATATTTTATCTTCGGCTGGGTGGTATTTAAATCTTGATAAAAAGTTTTTAAAGCCTTTTTTCCTTTTTCCCAATATTTTTCTTTCTGCTCTCTGCTTTGATACCATTCATCAATCCATGATTCTTGATAAATTTTCATTAATTTTTCAAAACCAATTTGCTCTTTTAACTTCGAATCTTCTTTTGTTTGATGGCCTTGTTGGCTAAAAAGAGTTTTTTGTAAGGTTGACTGCTGTTTTCTCCAAATTTGGCAAAATTGATAAAGAGTGGAATGTAAAGTCTTTCCAAAACTAAAAACGTGTCGCCCCCGACGAGGGATTTTTAAAATAAAAGAAAATTTATATTGTAATGGACAACTTTCAAAAGCGATTAATTGAGAAAAGCTGAATCTTAATGGCAAGACTGATTTATTTGTTTTTAAAATATTTGAGGCAACAGGAATTGAAGAAATAAAATTAAAATTTGATTTTTTTTCTTTTGATGTTTCTTGTTTTTCCTCCATTCCCAACTCATACAAAAAACGAGATAATTTTTTAACTGTTTTTCCTCCGTAATCATCTGCTGAAGTCAAATAAAGCCCATTTTTTGCTCTAGTTAAAGCCACATAGAAAAGTCTCCTTTCCTCTTGAAGATGAATATCTCCTTCCGGCCTAATCTCTTTGATTAGTTTCTCTGGAAGCTCAATTGCTTCATGCCTTTCAATTGTGGGAAAACGCTTATCAACTAAATTAACAATAAAAACATATTTGAATTCTAATCCCTTGGCACTATGAATCGTGCTCACCTTAACGGCTTCCGGCCCTTCTTCATTTTCCGCTTCCATACTTCCCGTGTCGCCAGTCGCGACCATTAAATCAACCATTTGAATAAAATTTTTAACTGTTTTGTCAAAATTAATCGCTTCAAAATTTTCCACTTTCTTAAAAAATTGATTTAACCAAAAAATTGATTCACGATTATCTTTTTCCGTTTCTTCTTTATCTTTAGTTAAAATTTTCAAATAACCACTATCTTCTAAAAAAGAAAAAACCACTTTCCCAACACTCTCCTTTTGGGCTAACTCACTATGTTTTTCAACCCATGACAATAGGATATTAAAAGATTCTTTTGTCTTATCGGAAATCCCCGGAATTAAAGAAGATTTTTGCATTGCTTCGTAAAGGGACCAAGCTTTTTTATTGGCAAAATTATTAAAATTGATTAATTCTTGATTAGTTATTTTTTGAAAAAAAAGAGGAGAAATTAAAATCCGATAAACGGCTGGGCTCTCATGATAATTATCCAAAAGCTTTAAATAAGAAAGGATATCCATAATAACTGGTTTGGAAAATAATCCCCGCCTGGCTAAAAATTGATGAGGAATTCCTGATTCAGAAAGCAATTGAATAAAATTATCCGCTTGGCTATTAGCCCTGATTAAAATGGCAAAATCATTCCAGGTTGATTCAGTATCATTTTTCTTTAATTCAATAATTTTTTTTATCACCCCCCTGGCTTCATCATATTGGTTTTTAAAATGTAGATGAGATATTTCTCCTTTTTCTCCTTTTTCCGCCAATAATTTTTTATTGATTTTTTCTTCTTGGGCTTCCAAGCGAGCCGGATTATTTAATTGGATAAAATTATACGCTAAATCTAAAATATCTTGTTGGGAACGATAATTTTTTATTAAAACTACTTGGTTCGAACTGGGATAATCTTTTCTAAATTGAATAACATTGTTATAAGAAGCGCCACGAAATTTATAAATACTTTGGTCATCGTCCGAAACCACGGTAAGATTATTTTTCGGCTGAGCCAATAATTGCAATAATTTATATTGCGCCCAATTAGTATCTTGAAACTCATCTACTAAGATATATTTGAATTGTTTTTGGTATTTTTCTAAAATCTGCGGCCGAGTTTGGAAAATTTTTAAAGTATAGTTAATTAAATCTCCGAAATCCAAAGCATTATTTTCCAATAAAAGCCGTTGATAAAAATGGTAAGCGTTAGCAACCTCCTTAACCCGGCTCGCTTCCTGATTTAAAGACTCATCAGACATAGTGGTATCCTGATCCATTTTAAGATTTTCCACATAATCAAGATATTCTTCCGGACTAATCAATTCATCCTTAGCGCGAGAAAAATGTTTCACTAGACTTTGCACAAATTTAGTTGGATTTCCTAGTGGTCGATAATAATCTAAATCAAACTTACTTAAATTTTCTTGAACCAAAAAACATTGTTGAGACTCATTTAAAATTTTAAAACTTAAAGGCAAGCCGATATCTAAAGCATGCTGACGCAAAATTCTTTCACAAAAAGAATGAAAAGTGGAAACCCATAAATCGACATAGCCATAGGGCAATAAACGGTCAATTCTTTCTTCCATTTCCTGAGCGGCTTTGTCAGTAAAAGTTAAAGCTAAAACCTCTTCGGTTTTAGCTAAATTATTCAAAATAAGCCAGGCAATTCGCCTGGTAATCACCGTAGTTTTGCCAGTGCCGGCTCCGGCAATGATTAACAAAGGACCATCGTGATAGCTTACCGCTTTTTCTTGTTCAGAATTAAGGTCTTTTATAATTTCGTTTTTAATATCCTTTTGCTTTTGCTTATTAACCATATTTCTATAATAACATAAATGAAACGCATTGTTAATTGTTAATTGCAAAAAAAATCCTTTTAAAGGATTTTTTAATAATTATTAAATTTTAAATAATTCTTTGGCATTTTTTGAGGTTTGATTTACCACTTTTTCAAAAGAAATATTTTTTAAAAAAGCGAGTTTTTGAGCAATAAAACGGATATAAATCGGTTCATTTCGTCTTCCGCGATGAGGTTCCGGAGTTAAAAATGGACAATCAGTCTCTAATAAAGTTTTTTCCAAAGGGATATTCCTCCCCACTATCAATAAATCTTGGCTAACATTTTTAAAAGTAATCGGCCCGGTAAAACCGATATAAAAACCTAAATCCAAAAATTCTTGAGCAATTTCCCAATTAGAAGAAAAACAATGAATAACTCCAACCGGTATTTTAGATAATCCTCTGATAATTTTTAATAAATCAAGATAAGCATCTTTCGGGTTATCCCTACTTCCCCGGCAATGTAAAATAATTGGTAATCCAAATTCTTGGACTAATTGAAGATGTTTTAAAAAAATTTCTTTTTGTTTTTCTTTTTTATTCTGAGCCTCAAAATAATCCAAACCGGTTTCTCCAATCGCCTTTATTTTTTCCGGATTTTTTAAAATTAAATTTTGATATTTATTTAAAAAAAATTCTTCACTATCAACCTCAGTTGGATGAAGACCCAAAGAAACATAGCAATTATCAAATTCCTTTGAAATTTTAATCGCCCTTTGCCCGGATTTAAAATCCGTTCCAATAATAATTACCGCTTTAAGGCCTTGCTGGAAATTATTTTGAATTACTTTTTGATAATCGTTATCAAAATCTTGAAAATTCAAATGGGCGTGAGTATCAATCATAAAAAACAATAAATTATCATTATAAAGTAAAAGCTAATGGCAGAAGCTCAGAAATTTTAGCGATTAAAACTTTTTTCTTATCAGCGCTGGACGTAATTATTTCTAAATCAATGCCTGATATTTTAGAAAATTCAAAAAGTATTTGCCGACAAGCACCACACGGGGCAAAAATTATATTCCTATTTCCGGTCCCGTTTTTAGTTTTGGCAATTATGGCTATAGTTGTAAAACAACGTTCACCCAAAGCATTGGCTCTCGCCACAACAGCTTGTTCAGCGCAAATAGTCAACCGGTAAGACGCATTCTCCACATTTGAACCAGTAATAATTTTGTTATTTTTTGTCAATAAAGCTGCCCCAACTAATAAATTAGAATAAGGGCTATAAGAATTTTTTAATGCTTTTTCCGCTTTATTTAAAAGATTTTGGTATTCTTTTTTTAAGTCTTTAAATTTAATCTCTCGCATATTTTTATTTTATTTTATATTAAGCATCGTGTTTTATTTCAATAACATCTCCGTCCTTGACGAGATATTCTTTTCCTTCTGTCCGAACCAATCCTTTTTCTCGCGCTTTGGAAAAACCTCCCGCGTTAATTAAATCACGCCAATTAATTACTTCTGCCCTGATAAAATGTTTTTCAAAATCGCTATGAATCACTCCGCCGGCTTGAGGAGCTTTTTCTCCTTGTCTTAAAGTCCAGGCCCGCGTTTCATCCACGCCAGTTGTTAAAAAAGTAATTAAACCAAGTAATTTATAAGATTCCATGATTAATTTATCAAAACCGGAATCTGAGGCTAATCCCAAATCAACTCTTTCCTGTTTATTCAAATCCGCCGCTTCAAACTCATTTAAAAGGTCAATGGTTAAAAACTGCCAATGATGATTTTGGAAAATTTCTTTTATTTGAAAATTGATTTCTTCCTCATTCCCATTTAAAAGATATAATCGCGGTTTCAAGGTCAGAAACTGATACGATTTTAATAAAAATAATTCTTCTTTTGTAAAATCCTGTTCAATTAAAACCAAACCTTTTTCTAAAAAATCTCTTGTTTTTTTTAAAACCTCAAATTCTTTTAATGATTCTTTATGGCCTGTTCTGATTTCTTTGTTTAAATGTTCTACCCTTTTTTCTACCATTTCTAAATCCTTTAAAATCAATTCTGTGTCTAAAATTTCTTTTTCGTCCAAAGGATCTACTTTAGATTGGGTATTAATAATATTCTCATTTAAAAAACTTCTTAAAACATAAATAATGGCGTCTGTTTCCCTGATATTGGCTAAAAATTTATTTCCCAAACCCTCCCCTTTATTAGCCCCTTTTACTAATCCGGCAATATCAACGAATTCTATCGTCGTGTATATTTTCTTTAACGAATGGCACAATTCTGTCAATTGATCAACTCTTTCATCAGGAACCGCCACTACCCCAATATTAGGATCAATGGTACAAAAGGGATAATTAGCCCGGTCAATCGGTTTCTTTGTTATAGTTTGAAAAAAAGTTGATTTGCCGACATTCGGCAATCCAACAATACCAATAGAAAGGCCCATATTATTTAAAAAATGATTTAATAATAATACTTTAATACATTTATTAAAATAAGTAAACTCTTTATCTTTTCATTTAGATTTTATTATAATACTATTCAAAGGCGGGTTAAATTTATAAGATTTTATTTATAAAAAGTTATCCACAGATACTCATTTAAAATTAACGGAAAGTATGCTATTATAAAAGCAGTATTCTATGGAGGTTTCATAGCTGAGGGATCGTTGTATCCTCGGGTCGTTCCCCTTTGGACCCGGCGTTAACTGTATTCGAATCTTCGTGTCTCCGTTTCTAACGACCCTCAGCTCCCCTTTTAGCCCCGTTTTTACGGGGCTATTTTACTTTATATCATACTTATTTTCTAACTAGGTGAAGCTTGAACGGAATAAAAAATAACCTTGCTAATTAACAGCAACCCTTACAGCGAGAACAACCGTCTGAGTCGCAATCACAATCATCATTATCTTTGTCTTCAATAATATTGTTATTTAAAAAAGCCTGTAATAAAATTTCTTTTATCTTTTTTATTGAATGAAATCCTCCTTTTAAAACAATTTTATTGTCTATTGATAAAGCTGGCACGCTTATCACTCCCATGCCGATTATCTTTTCAACGTCAGTGATGTATTCCACATCTGCCTCAATTTTTAATTCTTCAACAATTTTTTTGACTGTTTCAAAAAAACCTTTACATGCTGGGCAACCCGAACCTAAAATTTGTATTTTTTTATTTTCCATAATTCTTAATTTAATGATTAATCAAATGATTATTTTATCAAATTAAATTTAATAAATCCAGGACTTAATTGACAATTGGATTTTTAAAAGACCCGCTCGAACGGGTCTTTTAAAATTTATATTAAATGCCTTTCAAAAAACTATTATTATTTATTCCTCATACGGCACAAATTGGCCGTCTTTAATGATTTTAATTATGATTGGCTTCTGAACGTCGCCATTTTTATCAAAAGTAATAATTCCGCTCGCTCCATAATAATTTTGTCCTAATTCATAAAGTTTATCTTTAATTCCATCAGGCGTACCATTACTTTCAATAATAGCTCTTATTAATAACGTTGCTGCATCATATGTTTCTGCGCTATAGCCAGCCAAATCTTTTTTAAAATTATTTTTATAGGCATTTACAAAATCATTATATTCTTTATTAGTTGGGGTCTCAGTAAATGGAAAAATAATCCCTTCAGCTAAATCGCCGGCTATATTTATGAAATCGGGCGTGCCTAATTCTGGTGCTGAAGAAATAACTTGCAATTCAATTCCCAATTCTTTCGCCTGCTTCAAAAATAATAAACCTTCTTTTGTTGAAAAAAAACCAACGAACACTAAATCCGCATCAGAACTTTTTATTTTTGTTAATTGGGATCTAAAATCAGTATCACCCGTTTTAAAAGATTCATCTGCGACGACCTCTCCTCCTAATCTAATAAATTCATTTTTAACATCGTCTCTTTGTTGGATAAAAGCGTCGCTCGCTAAATCATAAAATAAAGCAGCTTTTTTAAAATTCCTATTATAAGCGAAATTTGCCACAGTGACAGCTTTTTCCGCATCTGAACTAATGGTCCTAAAAATATAATTGCCGGATCCGCTCAATGATTTTGATGTTGCTGAAGAAGAAATCAAAATAATTTTATTTTCTTCAGTCACTGGCAATAACGCTAAAAGTGAAGACGAACAAGCCGGTCCAATTATTGCCCTTACTTGATCTATATTAATTAATTTTTGCGCAATAGTAACATCCTGGACTACATCGCAACTGGCATCGTCTTCTATAATTAATTGAATTTTATTTTTTAAGCCACTATTCTCAATTGCCAATAAAATAGAATTTCTCCATCCTTCGCCGTATGTCGCCATTGAGCCGGTTAACGGCAAAATTGCTCCTATCTTTACAGACCCTTCATTTTTCTGATCATTCTTACATGGAATCACCAAAACCGCCCCGACAATGATAATTGCGATAATTAAAACAAAAATCCAAAATTTTTTAGACATAAACATAAATTTTATTTTATAACAAAAGCAATTTTTATTATGTTAAGATTAAAGCGATTTAATTATATCACAATAAAATTATTATTAAACATCTAAACATTGGCTTAAAAAAATAACTCCCCCTTTTTGTTAAAAAACTATAAAAAAACAAACCAAACAAAGAAAAGAGTCCTTATCTATTAAGATGGACTCCCTTATTTTTGCCTCCTTTCTCTTCGGTTTTTTAACGCCAACGGTCTTACCCCTCTTCGGTCATAAACGTGGTAAATAATGAAAAACCATTCTTTTAACCACGTTATGATGGGTACTCTATAACTTATTGGCTTTAAATAAATTTTTAGTTTATAACCTCTAAAACAAATCCAAAATCTAATTGCGTGTTGCCACTGAGTAACAACCGTAATTTCTGGATTTATCCCAACTTCTGCGCACTTCAAAATGCTGAATTCGACATTTTGAAACGTATCAAGAGAATTTTCTTCTAATATGATTCTTTTAGAAGAAATTCCTCTTTTAATCAACTCAGTTGCCATCAGCTTAGCAGCGGAAATCGATTGAATCTCCGAAGGAAGGAATATTCCCCCGGAAACTAAAATTTTGTCCCAATAAGCCGGGCGGGAGTAAAATATTTTCACCCCCCTTTCGATACGCAAAAGCGTATCGAAATCTAATTTATCCCGCTTGATGATTCCACCAGCGGGAATCATCAAAACTTTCAATTTTACCTCCGTATTTTAAAGATTATATCTATAATATCATATTTTATCTATTTGTCAATATATAAAAATGGCTTAGATAAGCCATAAAAATAAATATTAAACAAAAACTGTCTTACTTAGCTAATTTAATCGCCAAATAGCGTAATTAAGAAAAGTGGCAAACAATGTCCATAAAATATATGGTAAAAGCAAAATACCAGCATGAGTATTAATTTTCCAAAATAATACAGTAGTAATAATAATAAAAATTGAAAGAATAATTATTTCAATAAAAGCCAATCCTGGATTTTTAAACCCAAAAAAGATAATTGGCCATAAGGCATTTAACAATAATTGCAATCCATAAAAAAATAAAGCCAATTTTGCGAGTGGGATGTCTTTATTTTGCCAAACAAAATATGCAGCAACGCCCATGAGAATATAAAGGATTATCCAAACCGGTCCAAACAACCATGAGGGAGGATTCCACCCAGGTCTTATTAAATTTGCATACCAAGTTTTTACACTTATAAATGTAAAAATTGAACCAATAATTCCGGCTAATTGGGCAATAAATATCGAAATAATAATAGGTATAATTTTCATAATTCTATTATACCACAACTAAAAAAACTCGTGAATAATCCCACCTTTAAAAACATATTTTTAAAATTGTATACTTTCTGCAACATGATTGATTAACGTATCTAAATCAAAAATCTGGTATTCCTCCTCGCATTCTGTCTTTTGTGGATCATTATAATTTTCGCATTGTGGATATGCTAAAGTAAAACTAAGTTTAACCAGTTTTAAATCTTTTATAAATGTATAAGTATAATTCGTATAAAAAGTTCCATCAGCTCCCTCGCTGACGCTATTAATGCAATAAATAATATTATTGATTTGCTTTTGTACGGTCATGCCGGGACGCCCATCAATCCCGAGTCCGCCTTCTTCGCATGAAAATCCAGCGTCATCTATTATCAATAGCTCTGGTGGCCATCCTTGAGGACTGATGTAGCTAGTTGATAAATTTTCTGGATAAAGAAATGTGACACCATTATTAATAGAAACGAAAGTTTCCCAATTAGCGGTTTCGTCCAAAATCGGGATAGATATCGAATTTCCTGTCACTACAGGAGTTTTTGATATCCACCCTTGTTTCCAAACTACAATGCCTACGCCAGTAATTACTAAAATAATGACTACTGTTAATATTATTACTGAAAATCCTCTTTGAGATAATTTTTTCATATTTTTTTTGATAACGCAAATATTAATTTTTAGATTTTAAGCCCCATAATATATATGTATAATACATAAAATTCTGAGGTATTAAAAAAAATCGCTCAGGCGACGGGACGAGGCAGGAACCTGGATATCCAAATAATCTTCATTCACCCGAGATATTTAATCTAATAATTTATTTATTTCTTCTAGTAGCCCTCCATTTTGAATCTATCGAAGTTGTATTTTCCCCTTTGTCTATCATTCCCGCATCAGGACCAACGCCTTCACAGTTTATAAACGTCGCATTTTTACCCTCACATAAAACACCAGCTTTCCGTATCTCTTTTTTTACTTTAAATTTATTTTTATAAATTTTTTCCAATAAGTATAATGTCGCCTGAACTGATAAATTTTCAGTATTTTTTAATACTAACTTATCTTTAAATTTATTAAGCAAGGGACCTAAAAACTCATCACCCCAAGAAGGCGTAAAAGTTACAACCCCTAAAAAATCAACTTCAACCATCTCGTCGTCTTGAACTCTTTTTAAAGACGGCAAAAAAGCAGCAAAAGATTCTTTTCCAAATTGCCTACTAACTAAGGTTGTTCCAAATTTTTTTAACTCTATAATCATACGTTTATTAAAATTTAATTAAAGCTAAACATCCATGAAAATTAATCTTTGATTTTTTTATTTTGAAATTAGGATTCTTTTTTTTAATTTCAAAATATGCATCACCCGTTTGAAAAAATAAGCCTATTTCATTCTTCATCACAACATCCTTTACAAATTTCAATCCATTTCCTCTTGATTCTCCCGGGCGCCCTGAAATAAGTTTTGTAAAAGCAACATATAAAGCATCTTGGTGATTTGCCAAATTCGGTTCAACGTTTCTCAAGGTTGTTAATATACCTCGCCCTCTATCCGCTAAAACTACTATTCTTTTATTTAAATTATATGCAAAAATTATGCCAGGAATATCCGGCCAGTTGCCTAAATTATGATTGAAAGAATTATCGCCAATTTCAGCAGCAATGGCTGAAATTAAAGGGAATATTAAATTTAATCCCTTTACTCTTCCTAATTCATTTTCCATCCTTTTTATCCACGCATTAAACACAGAACTGTCAGGACAATAAAAATCGTGGAGAGGCTCGAAGCCAGAGTCATCCTCAATCCAAAACCTTGCTAACCTAAACAGATTTTTCACATTATAACTTTCAATATCTTTTTTTTTATAATATCTATATCCTGTTTCCTTTTTTCTGCGAATCGGTGATAACTTTCCCTCTTTGTCCCAACGACGTAAGGTATCAATAGAAACCCCAATCATTTTAGACACTTGCCCAATTGTTATTAACTCTGAGTTCATATATATTTATTTAAACCTATGCATTTCCATTATATATCAGCTGTAAAATTATGTCAAACCTATGCATTTCCATTACATTGGCTCCAGATCGTGAACGGCCTGTCCGCCTCTGGCGGGATGTTAGAACTGTTATTCAGCAATCAAATGAGTATATTTACATACCTGATTTAACTACAAAGACTTAATTTTATTATTAACTTCAATCTTTTTATTTTTTATATTCTCCAATTTTTTTATTTCTTTTTTTACTTCTTTGATGTGTTTTTCTGTAGGTAGATGTTCTGGAGTTGTCCCGCCAATTTCTTTAATAGTTTGTCTTACCTTTCCTCCAACCATAAAATGAGTTTGAGAGGCTGAATAATCCCCTTTTATTTTATCCTTTCTCAACTTTTCGTCGGTTTGGGTAATGCGAAATAAATTAGCCGCCAATTCAGTAGAACCAGCCCTATCTAATAATTCTCTCTTTTTTATTCCTTTCTTCCGTTCAACACCTGATAGGGGCATGCCATAAAGACCTCTATATCCAGCGTCATTAAATAACCCGAATTTAGTAACACCGGCTTGTTTGGCCACAGAAAAAAACTTTTCGTCTGAAATAGCAATTTTTTTCATTTTTTTATTTTATTTTTTAAAATCAACTAAACACTTTATAAATAATATCAATGATATCGTCTTTTAATGTGAATCTTAAGAGTTTATAATGACTTTCTTTCGCTATTTTATTCTTTTTTTTATCATTGATCAAAACTTTCTTTTCTTCATGGTGCGGTTCATCAAATTCAATTAAAATATTTCTAATTTTACAATCAAAAAAATATTTTCCTAATTGATACTGAAATTCAAATTTTATTTTTTTTAAATCACAATATTTTTTTAGTTGAGACAAAATAAGTGTTTCGTTCCGTAATAAATGAGATTTATTCAATTTATAACTCTGAGCCATTTCACATACAAGATTAAATGCTTTTTTGTCTAATAAATAATCTATGATTTTTCTTTTAGCCCCGCTGCCGATAAAAACTTCTATTTTTGTTTTTTTGATACAACCTTCCTTTAAACTATTTTTTATCAAATTCAAAGATCTTTGAATTAATCTCTCAAATTTTTGCCAACGGCTATACCCTAATTTTTTAAAAATTTTCCTGGCAGAATAATATATCATACAATCATATTATCACAATAATATTTGAATATCAAATTGGTGGTGAAAATGGTTATCCACAATTCATGAGCTTTCCAATATTCAATTTCATTTTTATCAACTTTTTTAATACTCTCAAAATTTTTATTGGAAGCAGATGGCGTTATCTCATTAGGCATAAATCTATTTAAAAATAAATTATATTTAAATAATATCAATATCTTTATTAAATGATAAGCAAAAAATACTCCATTAAATAATCTTTAAATATCATCTCTGCGCTGAAATTAACAAATTAGGAATAGTGGTCATCAACTTTTAATTTTAAATAGACCGTTTTGGAAAAATTAAACGTATCATTATCGATTATCTTCATCGCTTCATTTTTAGACAATTTTCTTTCAGTTAAATTGTTTATAGACTAGTCTCTGTTAAATTAATTAATTTTTAGACTTTTTCATTTAGGCATAGGTAATCCTATTTTCTGCAACGGTAGATAATTAAAATAATATGAACAGCCATTTATTGAGATAATATAATCGAGGACATCTTTATATCCCGGATCTTTAAACCAATCATTTAAAATATAAATATATTGTACTTCTACATTCAAGCGCGACAATAGTTTTCTGTATTGCTTAATCTTAAAATCGCAAGTTTGCAATTTTTCATCAGTAGAACCCGCAACTTCTTGGAACTTTATTTCGATAATAAAGAAAGTATTACTAGTGATAACAAATATCACATCATCGGGCAAAATTTTTTTAGAAATAAATTCTTTATAATCCGTACCCTCTTTTTCCAAATATCTATATAACCCATGTTTTTTAAAAGACAACCCCACTTTTTTCTCATTATAAAAAATTGTATTTCCTTTAACGGTATAATTTTTCTGTAATTTTATAAAATCTAGAAAATCGACTTTGCCTTCAAAATAAAGTCCTGTTTTTGTATTTGTCCCACCTACTCCACCTTTTTTCATAAAATTAATTTATTATTTTTAAGAATATTTACTTTTTAAATTTTTATTTAATTCTTCAAATCGTTTTTTTGATAAAACAAGATATTTTTTATCCATATCAATCCCTATAAATTTTCGCCCTAGAAGATGAGCAATAATTCCCGTTGTTGAGCTTCCAGTAAATGGATCAATTATCAAGTCGCCTTTATTGGTACTTGCAAGCACGATACGTTTTAATAAATCCTCTGGTTTTTGTGTTGGGTGTTTGCCAAATTTCTTTTCAATTGGCTTTGGGGTGCCTATTGACCAAACAGAGCGCATTTGAAGTCCCGGCTTTTTTAGAGCATCTTCCGGCCACATGCCATTTTTCATTAAATCATAATTAAAAATGTGTTTTTCTTTTTTGTCTTTCCTTGCCCAAATCAAAGTCTCATGACTAGCTGTAAAAAAACGGCAGCTTAAATTTGGCGAAGCATTGGGTTTAAACCAGGCAATATCATTCAAAATATGAAACTTATTCACCTGCAGGGCAAAACCGCACTGATAAATTGAGTGATATGTCCCAGAAATCCAAATCGTACCGCCTGGTTTTAAAACTCTATGGCAGGCCTTTATCCATTCTAAATGAAATTCAAAATCTTTTTTTAAGCCATTCGTTACATCCCATTTTCCCTTATCAACACTGACCATTCTGCCATTTTTACAAGTAAAGCCTCCATTAGAAAGAAAATAAGGGGGATCGGCAAAAATCATATCAACTGAATTTTCAGGAATCGCCTCTAAAATTTTTAAGCAATCATTGTGGTATAAAGTAAAATTATTTCTTTTAAAATATGCCTTAATCATAATTTATTTTTATCAGACTTGCTCACGTTAATTATTATATCAAATTATATTTAAACGGGCTATTTCTTTTCGAACAAATTTTTAAGCTCCCAAAACATCTATTACTTTGCCATTGATGATAAAATCGTCAGATGGTGTTAGATAAATTGGCTGATGCTTTTTGTTTGTCGATTCAGGAAACAATCCAATCATTTTTTT
>Ga0265595_1000253_pt1 | contig 50892 bp, 52 predicted proteins | sample saktaG_15_FD_190148 | JGI IMG/M metagenome (GOLD analysis project Ga0265595, IMG submission 190148) | Saline water microbial communities from Sakinaw Lake, British Columbia, Canada - sak_2013_06_06_50m | ecosystem: Environmental > Aquatic > Non-marine Saline and Alkaline > Saline ...
GAGCAGGTTCTTACTATGAGCGTAGCGCGAATAGCAAGGTTCTACGAGCACAGCGAGCAGGTTCTTACTATGAGCGTAGCGCGAATAGCAAGGTTCTACGAGCACAGCGAGCAGGTTCTTATAATTAAAAATTAAAAAATTATGCAATTTGTTATTTGCCCAGAGTGTCAGGGTCACGGATTTCAAGGTTCTAAAAAATGTCCAGTTTGTTCTGGCAAGGGCGTTTATCTTTCGTTTGGAGGATTTGTTTTATTTTTTGAAAAAATTTTTAATCCTCAGGAAAAAATTAATGCTATTGGAAAATCTTTCTTAAGAATTATGTTTAAAATAGCTTCTTTTTTATTTATTTTATGGGGAGTCGTTTGTTTACTAAAAATAGTTACTGACTTATTTAAGCTACCTTACTACCCCCTCTTTCTGACCCCACTTTTGCCCCTAGATAATCTATGGTTAATTTTTTGGTTAGCAGTATTAGTGGGTTGTTATTTAATTTATTTTCAAGAAAGAAAAAAAGAAAAAAAAATAAAAATTTGGCCAAAATCTAAAATTACACAAACAAAGGAATTATTAAATTTTACGGATATAAAAAATTTGCCCGCTAAATATAAAATTGAAGTTTTTTCTTCTTTATCCAGGTCCAGCTTAGTTCTAATTAGGCGAGCATGGAGCTTGGCTCGCAAGTATAAAAATTCTCAGATAATGCCAATTCATATCTTGGGAGCGGCACTAAGAGATTTAGACATTAAATTAGTTTTAGCGCGATTGGGATTGAATTATAATGTTCTACAGAAAAAAATAGAACGCTCATTAAGTGTTTCAGATGAATCTCAAATCAAAAAAATGTCACAGATTACTTGTGGTTTAGATAGTAAAAAAATAATATTATTTGCTTATACTTTGGCCGGAGAAAAAGATCGACTTAATTTATCCCCTCTAGAAATATTGGAATCTTTAATTGTTAATGATGATTTAGTTAGAGAAGTTTTTTATGATTTAGAAATTGATGCTCATCAAATAAAAAATGTTTGTCTTTGGATAGATCTTTATAATGAATTTAGGGCCCAACAACATTATTTTTTCCAACGTTCTCGTTTCAAGCCCAAGGGGGCCATTAATAAAGCTTATACAGCTATAGCTACCCCCAATCTTGATGCCTGTAGTCAAGACTTAACTCAATTAGCGCGTAATAATTATTTACAATTTTGCGTAAATCGCGAGAAAGAAAAAGAAGACATTTTTAGAATTTTTAGCACAGAACGTCAAAGTATTATTTTAGTGGGTCAACCAGGTGTAGGAAAATCAACTTTAGTGGGTGGCATTGCTCGTCTGATGGTTACAGAGGATGTACCTGAAATTTTAGAAGACAAAAGATTGGTTAGTTTAAGTTTGGCTAATTTAATTGCTGGAGCATCAAGGCCAGGAGACATAGAAGCTCGGTTGCAGTCCATAATTAATGAAGTTTCTATTTCTGGCAATATCGTTCTTTTTATCAAAGATATTCATAATATGATAGGGATGAAAACTACCCAGGGAGAATTGGATATTTCTGAAATTTTAGCTAATATCCTGAAATCAAAATCTTTTTTGCTTATTGCTACTTCTATCCCCAAAGAATATCATCGTTTAATTGAGGGTCAAGCTTTAGGGGAATCATTACAGAAGATAGACATGGAAGAGCCAGACAAAAATATTAATATCCAAATTTTGGAAGCTCATGCAGCTTTTGTGGAAAGCAAAGAACAGGTTTATTTTTCTTATCGAGCCATAGAACGAATTGTTGATTTGTCCAAGCGTTATATTCATGACCGTTTTTTTCCAGAAAAAGCTGTTAATCTTTTAAAAGAAGTGGCAATTATGGTTAAAAGGGCGCGAAGTAAAAAAAGTATTGTTGGACCAGAAGATGTAGCTGATTTAATCTCTCAAAAAGTTAAAATTCCAATATCTAGGGTTACGCAAGAGGAGTCAAAAGTTCTCCTTGGGCTAGAAGATAGAATTCATCAGCGTTTAATTAACCAGAACGAAGCAGTGAACGCAGTTTCAGCTGCTTTGCGTCGGGCTCGTACTGAGTTAAGAAATAAAAAAAGGCCGATTGTTAATCTCCTTTTTCTTGGGCCTACCGGGGTTGGTAAAACTGAGTTAGCAAAAACAGTGGCTGAAGTTTATTTTGGCGATGAAAACAGAATGATTAGAATTGATATGAGTGAATATCAAGATAGCTCTAGCATAGGTCGTTTATTGGGGATAGCTAGCGAGAATAGGGGTGGTTATTTAACTGAAGCCGTTCGTCGCAATCCTTACTCTCTTTTATTGCTTGATGAAATAGAGAAAGCCGACCCAGACATCTTAAATCTTTTTTTACAAGTTATGGAAGATGGTCGTCTTACTGATGCCTTAGGGAGAACCATTGATTTTACAAATGTTATTCTAATTGGAACTTCTAATGCTGGCACAGAATTTATTCAAGAAGGTTTAAGAAAGAATATGTCCATAGAAGATATTAAAGAAATTTTACTGCAAGAGAAACTTAAGCCTCACTTTCGTCCTGAATTTCTTAATCGTTTTGATGGATTAATTGTCTTTAAAACTTTGGGCAAAATTGAAATTCAAAAAATTGCCAAATTATTATTAAATAAATTAAGCAAACAACTAGAAACCAAGGGAATTTCTTTCCGTGCGACCGAAGAGGCTATTCAGGAATTAGCTGAAGTTGGATTTGATCCTGCTTTTGGCGCTAGACCATTACGGCGTGCTATTCAAGACAGGGTTAACAATCTTTTGGCTGACTTTTTGTTAACTGGCAAAGTAAGTCGTAGAGATGTAGTGATTTTAGAAAAAGGAGGTAATCTCCGAATTGAAAAAGCAAATAGAATTTAACTTGCTTAATTCCTTTATTTATTTATAATAATAGGACGCTGATTTTATAATTAAATCACCTTGACGTTAGTTATATATAAAGTAATTTAATTTCAAGGTTCTGCGAATGTAGTGAGCAGGTTCTTACTATGAGCAAAGCGAATAACAAGGTTCTGCGAATGTAGTGAGCAGGTTCCTACTGTGAGCGTAGCGAACAGCAACGTTCTCGACGAACGAAGTGAGGAGAGGTTGTTATAATTATTATTAAGATTAAAATATGGAGAAAATAGCAGTGATTAAAACAGGAGGAAAACAGTATTTGGTTCAAGAGGGAGACATTCTATCTATTGAAAAGATTGAGGGTGAAAAGGGAGACAAAATTTCACTTAAAGATGTTTTGTTATTTGTGGACTCTAAACAAAAAAAGACGGCGATTGGTCAGCCGACCCTTAAGGTTAGCGTTGATGCAGAAATTATTTCTCAATTTAAAGGAAAAAAAATTAGTGTTATTAAATATAAACCCAAAACTCGTTATTTTAAAAAACAAGGACACAGGCAATTGTGTACGGAAATTAAAATTATTAAAATTTTGGAGGAAAAAGCTCTAAAAGCAAAAAAGAAATAATCATTTTTCATTTTTACATGGAAGATAAGAATTTAAGAGCTTTTTTTATTTTTTCTTCTGCCCTCACTATTTCAGAAGATGAAATTTGTTGAATAGCTTTTCGCGCTTGTTGAATTGAATATCCCATGCCCAACAAAGCATCAATTGCTAATGCATCATTTGTAATATCATGCCCAAGAGAGGAATTTTTTTCAACAATTCCTTTAAGCTCTAATATAATTCTTCCAGCCGTTTTTTTGCCGATACCCGAGATTTTAGTAAGGGCCTCAACTTCTTTGTTAAGAATAGCGTTTTGTAATTTTTTTAAACTAACCAAAGAAAGGATATTTAAAGCTGACTTAGCTCCAATGCCAGAGATAGATGTTAAATGTTTAAAGTATTCCATTTCAGATTGGCTGGCTAATCCGTATAGATTTAAAGAATCATCTTTTATCTGAAGTTTGGTAAAAAGTTTTATATTCTGGCCAATTTTAACCTTATCCAATAGAGGTTTGGTAATAAATATTTTATACCCCAGACCATTGATTACTATTTGAATGGATTCTTGATTTTTGTCACTAATTGTACCTTCAATAGAAGAGATCATAATTCTTATTTTAAAGATTTTATTTAATTTGACAAGATGACGAATATCTGTTATGATATTCATATCTAATAAATGGATGGGGTTTAAGAATTATTTATATGATATTCTCAATGGAAAAATTCGGGGAAACAGTCCTCCCTGAAAATAATAAATTAAGTGAGGGGAAACAGTCAATCATGCAAAAATTCCTAGAAATGAAAGGAGAGGGTGTTTGTATTTTAGGAAAAGAATCATATTTGAGGGGAAGCAGAATAGAGCTAAACTTATTGAAGACTTTTCATGAAACGGGTCCTGATAAACGAAGGGTAATTGAAATTAGTTCACTTTTGGGCAAGATGATAGTTGAGAACCCAGAAAGAGTTTAAAAGAAATTCATGTCAAAAATATTACAACAACTAGGAGAAATTATTGGTTCTTCAACAATCTCTGCCACTGACCAAAACGATTTATTGGTTTTTTTGCCAATCTTACCAGAAAAGGCTTTAGAAGAACTTTTGAATATTTTTGCAAAAAATCCAAGGTTTATTAAGGATTTTAATGAGAATTTTAAGGCCAGAATGAATGCATTAGTTGATGGGCAGAATAAATGGGATGAATTAATTGCCCAAGAAGAAAAGATGTTAGAAGAGGAAGATATAGAAGAGGAAGAAGAATTATATGAAAATTAATAGTTAATTTATATATGCCAATTAAAAAGTCCGCATTTAAGGCAATTCGCCAATCTAAAAAACGCGAAATCTACAACAAAGGAATTAAAACCAATATTAGTTGGCTTAAACGTCAGTTTTTAAAAGCAATTGGCAAGAAAGATAAAAAAATTGCTGGTGATTTTTGTTTGAAACTGCAGAAATCCTTTGACAAAGCGGCCCAGAAAGGAGTTATTAAAAAAAATACTGCTAGTCGCAGTAAATCACGTTTATTTAAAATATTGCATTCTTTGAAGTAATTTTATTATTATATTTTTAATCTTTTAAGATTAATAAGTTCAAGAGAATCTCGGCATTAATTTGCCGTGTTTTTTTTAGAATATCTATTTTCAGTAATTGTTGATAGATTTTTTTTAATTCTTTTAGCTCGTAATTTTGTTGCTGTTGGAGAGCTTTTTGACAGACAAAAGGATGCAAAGATAAATCTTTAGCTGCTTGTTGAGGTGATATATATCCTGATTTTTTGCCTACATATGATTTCATTCGCATGATAATTTTATATTGATAATTGAGCATAGATATGAGATAATCGGTGGTCATTCCAGCTTCTATTTGTTCTAATAGCAATTGACTGGCCCCTTTTTTATTTTTTTGCCCAAAAGCATCAATGAGATTCCAGATATTTTGTTCAGCCGTGGGTTTAATCATATTTTGAACGTCTTTGAGTTGGATTTGGTTTTTCGCAAGACCAACAATTAACTTATCTAATTCATTCTTGATAGCCCAGAGATTGTTGTCTAAAGAGTTGACTATATATTCAATGGCCTGACTTTCTATTGTCAAGTTGTTTTGTTTGACGAATTTCTCTATCCAGATTTTGATTTTGCTTTTAGTTAATGGTTTAAATTCAGGATAAAACTTTTCTTTTTTCAGTATAGCAAGTATTTTTACTTGAGCTTCGCTTAATTCTTTCTCTATTATTTCCCCTTCTTTAAAGATAAGAATATTTTTTTTATCTTCTCTGATATTTTGGATAATATCTATTATTCCTTTAATAAGCTCATCATTAGAGGATATAGCATTTTTTTTAAATAGGTTTTCAATAATAACCATTCTTTTTTCTGAAAAAAGTCCACTGCTTAAAATAGCTTGACGGAATTTCTCTATCTTTAGATCATGGGCAGACAGGGTAGATATGTTTAAATCGCTCTGCGATCTCTCAAAAGTAAATTTCTCTTTTAGTAAGGATAATTGGGCAGAGGAGCGATAGGTGTCAGCTCCGTATAAAAATATTATCATATATTTTAAAATAATTTAGTTTGTTTTTTTTCTGCAGTTAAAGTGCTTAATTTTTTGGCCAAACTTTTAAATCCTAGTTTTTCAAAATTTTTTAAAGCTTTTTCTGTATTTGTTTTTAAAACCCGACAATTTTGTAGTACTGATATATTTATTCCAGGAGCTTTGTCTTGTATGGTTACTAGCATTTTATTTAGGATAATTTTTTTCTTGTTTTTTATAAGATTTTGTGTTAAAGATTCTTTTATTAAATTTTCTGGTTGACTATGGGAGGGCTTTTCTAAATATTGGTAAACATTTTCTATGTTTCCGAATTTTTTAATTAATCCTGATGCTGTCTTGAGTCCTACTTTCATTAAACCAGAAATATTATCTGAGGGGTCGCCAACTAAGGCCTTAAGGTCAATTATTTGTTCGGGTGAAACACCAAAACGCTCAAAAACCTCCGAGGAATTATAAATTTTATTTTGTTTTAATCCTTGTTGTAGAAAATAAACCTCTGTCCGAGCATCTACTAATTGCAATAAATCTAAATCGCCAGTGATGATTCTGGCGCTCAGGTTATTGATTTCTTTTTTTGTATTATTTAGAGCCCCTATCAAATCGTCAGCTTCTAACCCATCTTGACTAAATGATTTTATGTCAAAACTTTCTAAAACCGATTTTGCCCAAGGAATTTGTTTGTAAAATTCAAGTGGTTGAGAAACTCTATTGGCTTTATATTCTTTATATTCTTTATGTCGAAAGGTTGGTGCTTTGGTGTCAAACGCAACTGCCAAATAGTCTGGCTTATCTTTATATAATATTCTTAAAAGAAGAGAAGTGAAACCATAAACTGCGTTAATTGTTTGTCCTTTGAAATTTTTTAGCTTAGGAAGGGCGTGCCAAGCGCGATGAAGGACAGCAGAAGCGTCAATGATAATAAATTTTTCCATATGGTTTTAAAAAATTGGAAGAGGCCAGGACGGGAGTCGAACCCGTGTATATCGGTTTTGCAAACCGACGCCTTAGCCACTTGGCTACCTGGCCCTATTTTAAGCTTGCTTTATTTTTACTTTAGCAAAAAAATGTCTTTTTGTCCATGAGAGTCACTTGGGAGTCCGACTCCCAAGTAGGAATTACTCTAATATTCTAATAAAAGTTTTTTAATTTGTTTATTTTCTTTTATTTCTTTTAAAGAATCTTTGGTAAATCCTTTGTAATCCTCTATGTTGCCAAATTGATCTAATATAATATCCTTTTCACAAAAATCCTTTTTATTTTTATTGTCATTGTCCTCAACATATTCTTCCCAGCTTGATTTAATTAACTTGGGAGTCCGACTCCCAAGTAAATTATAATCATGGACCTTGTAATTTAAATTAATATAGGCGCTTAGGTGCAATAAATACTCATTAGAATCTATATGGATTGCTTTATATTTTCCTTGACACAATGACCCGCTTCGTTTGTATTTCTCATTAAAATAATTCGTATATCCTGTTCCTATCTTGTGCATGAATTTTGGAATTCCGTCGTCAACTAATTGTTGTAAAAGAAAATGGTAATGATTTGGATTTAAGCAATAACAAACAAAATTAACCAATTTGTCTTTTTTTAACTTGAAAGTTGTTGATTTGGGAGTCCGACTCCCAAGTGATGTTTTTTCTTTAATATTTATCCTTGTAAAAGAATTTTCGTAGATACTGCCTATTGGGTCAATGATATTAAATTCATCCATGCTTTGGAAAAATCGTCTTAAGTCGTTTTTGTTTTTAAAAATAATTCGTTTGTCTACTCCACGATTGTAGATGTGATAATATTCTTCATTAATAAATGTAGGATTTTTCATATATTATATTTTATTTACTTGGGAGTCCGACTCCCAAGTGATGTTCCTATTGTAGCAGAAGAATAAGTATTTGTAAAAAATTGAAATTTTTTTGGAAGTCCGACTCCCAAACTTTTCTCTTTAAACAATTGGGTCCTAAATTTTTGTTTTACATGATGAGCATGGCGTCGCCAAAGGAATAAAAGCGATACTTCTTCTTTATGGCTTCGGCATAAGCTTGTAAAATAAATTCTCTTCCAGCAAAAGCTGAAACAAGCATTAGTAATGTTGATTTTGGGAGATGAAAATTAGTAATTAGCCCGTCAATGAATTTAAATTTATATCCAGGATAGATAAAGGTTTGAATTGATTTAGCTCCAGTTTTTAGGATATGATTATGAGAAGAAAATGCCTCTAAAACCCGACAAGAGGTAGTGCCCACGGCTATTATATTTTTTATTTCTTTTTTAGCTTTGTTTAATTGTTGAGCGATTGGCCTTTTTATTTCTCCCCACTCAGAATGCATTTGGTGATTTTCAATGTTTTCGGTTCTTACTGGCTGAAAAGTACCAAATCCAACATGTAAGGTGACAAAATGCATATCTATTCCAATTGTTTTTAATTTTTGGATGATTTTTTTTGTAAAATGAAAGCCGGCAGTGGGCGCAGCAGATGACCCAGGCTGTTGCGCATAGATGGTTTGATATTCATGCAGATTAGATTTTCTTTTAATATAGGGGGGCGTAGGAGTTTCTCCCGCTTTTTTTAATTCTTTTTGCAAACCTCCTTGAGGAGCGATGAATTTTATCGCCCAAGTTTGCTCTGATAGTTGTTTCTCAAGAATTCCGAACAACTTTTCATTAAAATGAATTCTTAAATTTAATTTTCCCTTCCCTTTTAATATTATCTCCCAGCAATCATTTTTTAGTTGTTTTAGTAATAAAATTTCAGCCTTGCCTTTAGTTGGTTTTTTTCCGTTCAAGCGCGCGGGAATTACTTTAGAATTATTAGCCACCAAAACAGAGTTTGGTTTTATATATTTGTTTATATTATAAAAATAGTCATGAGTTATGCTTTTTTCTTTTCGATTTAAAATCATTAGCCTCGAACAATCTCGAGGCCTTATTGGTTTTTGCGCTATTAAATTTATTGGCAAATAATAATTAAATTTTTTTAAACTTAACATTTAGGTTTTAGTATATTTATTAATAGCTAATGTGCTGGCAATCATAGAAACAATGACTGCGAATATTAAGAGAGCTGTCCAAAATTCAAAACTTTGATTTTGTAAATAAAGAGATATACTAAAGTCCATTTGTAGAAAATTTTTAATTTGAGGTTGGATAAATATGGAAAGTGGCCAAATTATGCCGATATTCAAAAGCCAAGCCACAATAGCATAAAGAGAGCCCTCTATCAAGAAAGGGGCTCTAATAAACCAAGAAGAAGCCCCCACAAGACGCATTATTCTGATTTCTTTCTTGCGAGAAATAGCTCCTAATTTTATAGCAGTAAAGATGACTAAGATGGCTATTAAAAGGAATAGTCCACTTATAATTAAACCAACTTGATAGATTTTTTTATTGAATTTATTAAAAATTTTAATAAGCTCTTCGTAGTCATAAAAATTTTGGTCATGTATTAAACCTTGGTATTGCTCTTGATTGATAATTCCCATAGTCCTTTGATATTCAGCTGGATTTTGGAATTTGATAGAGATCACCGCCCCCAAAGGATTCTCGTTTAACTCTTCTAATGAATTTAAGATTATTGAATCTTCTTGATGCTTTTCTTTAAATTGAACCAAAGATTCTTCTGGGCTTAAATAATTGATTTCTTTGATTTCGTCGCAATTTTTTAGCTCTATTTTAAGTGCATTTAATTCGTTCTGGTCTATATTATCTTTAAAATATATCCCTAAGTCCATTTTAGTGGCTATATTGTTCAGAGCTTGAGTGCCAAGAATACTGATGCTATAGAGAAGGGTTAGCGTAAAGAGCATAAGAAGAATAATAACAATGCTGGTTAGGGATAACCAAAAATTACGAAAAAAGTTCTGAAAAGCTAATTTAATAATTTTCATTTATTTTTAATAACAATTCCTAATTCTTTTAGTTGTTCAACGCTAACCTCACTGGGCGCATCCATCAAAGGGTCTCGAGCGTCAGAAGTTAAAGGAAATGCAATTACTTCGCGAATATTTTTTTCATTTAACAATATTGACAAAAATCGGTCTAAGCCAGGGGCAATACCACCGTGCGGAGGTGTACCATGTCGCAAAGCTTTTAAAAAATGCTCAAATTGTTTTTTTTGTTCTTTTTTAAATCCAATCAGATTAAATATCTTTTCTTGAATGTCTGAGCGATATATTCTCATTGCCCCTCCTCCTATTTCTATTCCGTTTAATACTAAATCATGTTGGTAGGATTTGACTTTTCCCGGGTTAGAATCTAATAATGGTAAATCTTTTTCTTGTGGTCGAGTAAACATATTATGAGAAGGCGCCAATTGGTTATTTGCTCCAATAAATTTTTCATTTTCATCAGCTTGATTAACAAAGAGAGGAAAATTTAAAATCCAAGCAAAAGCTAATTCATCTGGATCTTTTTTATCCTTCCTTAGATCTGGTTTGTCAGTTTTATATTTTTTCATTACTTCCTCATAGTCTAAACGAGGCCAAGGGGTTTGAGTGATATGCTTTTTTGGAAAAAGTTTAGGAATCATTTTCGTGAACATTTCTTCAGTTAATTTAAGAATATCTTCTTGCTCAATAAAAGACATCTCAATGTCAATTTGATAGAATTCGCCAGGGGATCGATCTGCACGAGCATCTTCGTCTCTAAAACAAGGGGCGATCTGGAAATATTTTTCTATACCAGAAATCATTAGTAGTTGTTTGTATTGTTGTGGAGCTTGCGGCAGGGCAAAAAATTTCCCTTTATGAATGCGTGAGGGAACTAAATAATCTCGAGCTCCTTCTGGCGTTGATTTAGATAAAATAGGGGTTTGCACTTCCACAAATTCTTTTTCAAACAGGAAATTCCTTACATAATGTAATACCCTTGATCTCATTATTATATTGTTTTTCATTCTTTCGTGCCTTAAGTCCAAATATCTGTATTTTAATCGCAGTTCTTCCTTGGCTTGTTTTTCTTCACTGTTGACTTCAAAAGGAGGGGTCTTAGATTCGTTAAGGATGGAAATTTTTTTAGCTAGAATTTCTATGCCTCCAGTTGGTATTTCTTCGTTAACTTGACTTTCTGGCCTTTTATTTACCATTCCTTCAATTTCCAAAACAAATTCATGTCGAATTTTATCTATTATTCCCAAGGAAACAGGGTCAATTTCTGTTGGAGCTATGATTACCTGAGCCAAACCAGATTGGTCACGGAGATCAATAAATATTATTTTTCCTAAATTACGTCTAGAATTCACCCAACCAGAAATTTTAACCATTTTATTAACCTCATTAATAGTTTCTGTTATTTTAATTCTGTTCATATTTTAAGGGGTTAAACGATTAATAAGCCGAGGGAATGGTATGGTTTCTCTTATGTGTTTGCGCCCACAAATCCATCCAGTTAATCTTTCTAGCCCATACCCAAAACCAGAATGAGGAACGGACCCATACTTTCTTAAATCCAAATACCATTGAAACTCCTTAATTGGAATTTTTTCTTTTATCATTCGCTCTTTTAATGTTTCATAATCATCTTCTCTTTGGGATGCGCCTATTATTTCTCCATATCCGTCTGGGGCGATAAGATCTGAGCCCAAAACCAATCTTGGATTTTTGGGATCTGTTTTCATATAAAAAGCTTTGGTATTTTTTGGCCATTTTTCTATAAAAACAGGCACTTTGCTGTCTTGCGTTATCAATGTTTCGTCTTCCGCGCCAAAATCATCTCCTAATTTAATCTTAGAACCCATTTTCTGTATTTTTTCAATTGCTTTTTTATATGTGATTCTTTTGAAAGGAGGTTTAATGTTTTTTAATTTATTTATATCTCTTTCTAATATTATTAACTCTTGTTCGCAATTTTTAAGAATATGACCAACAATATAAGAGATTAATTGTTCTTGTATTTCCATATTTTCTTTATGCTCTACAAAGGCCATTTCTGCGTCCATCATCCAAAATTCAGTTAAATGCTTACGTGTTTTAGATTTTTCAGCTCTAAATGTTGGGCCAAAGTCAAATACTCTATTGTGAGACGCAATTCCTGCCTCTAAATAAAGTTGCCCTGATTGAGATAAGTATGCCTTTCCTAAATGAAAATACTTTACCTCAAACAGGGTGGTTGTGTCTTCGCAAGAGGTAGGGGTTAGAATAGGAGCATCAATTTTAATAAAATTGTTTTGCCAAAGAAACTCATAAGTGGATTTTATTATCTCGTTTCTTATTCTTTGAATAGCCCATTGTTTTTTATCCCTTAACCAGAGATGACGATAATCTAGCAAGAAGTCAGGGCCATGCTCTTTCTTGCCAATAGGATATTCGTCAGCTATTTGGTAAATAGTCAAATCATTTATTTGTACTTCAAAAATATCCTTTTTTTGAGGATGTTTTTTAATAATTCCCTTGATTTCTAATGAGCTTTCTCGGTTGATTTTTTGAGCTTGTTCCCATTGAGAAGAGCTAACTTGTTTTTTTTCTATAATGCCCTGAATGAATCCAGTACCGTCTCGTAACTGGATAAACATAATTAACCCTGATGAGCGAACATTGTCTACCCACCCTCGTATAATCACGGATTTACCAAGATGTTTTTTAATGTTTTTAATCAAAATATACATAATATAATAATATAAAATTTCTAATTTCTAACGGACTGATTGTTTCCTGCTGTGTCAATGTTTCGGCGGGCAAGAATTGCTGATTGTTAATTGCTGATTGTTTTTTAGAGTCCTGATTACCCAATTACCCAATCCCTAAGTACCCAACTCTATTATTTTAACAGAAACTGGACAATAGTAAAAGTGATATAAAAAAATAATAAAATCATTGCTTCTTGCCATGAAATTCTTTTTTGAGAATAAGAAAAAATTCCAAATAATAAATAAGCTACTAATAAAGCTATAATACTGCTTATGAATAAAGCGCTGTTTTCAATTATAATTGGAGAAATAAGCGCTGTGATTCCCAAGACAGCAGTTGAATTTACAGCCACAGATCCTAATATCCCCCCCAAAATCATATCTTTGTGTTTTCTGTGAGCAGCTCGAATTCCAAAGATTAGTTCAGGCAAAGATGTCCCAATAGCGACCATAAATAAGCCGACTATAAATAATGGAATATTAAGCTTAATAGCTAAATTATTAGCTGCGTTTACTATAATTTGAGCGCTAAGCAAAAGCAATGCAATACTAATAATAAATAAAAAAATATTTTTTGTTAGTTCCTTTTTTTTGGTCTTAACTACAATTTTATTTATATCTTGACCTTGATGTATGAGAATTAAATTATATAACAGAAAACTAACCAATAAAGCAACGCCGTCCAGACGAGAAAGAATGCCATCTAAACATAAGAGTAAAGAATATATCATTAAGAGTGCAGTATAAATTATATTGCGATTAATCGTTTTTATTTTTATATCTAACCCCCTAAGCAAGAGAATAGTTATTCCTAATACCAAGGTTATGTTGGCTATATTTGAGCCAATAATATTAGACAAAGAAAGGATGGGTGTTTTATTTAAAGCTGAGGAAATACCCACAAAGAGTTCAGGAAGTGAAGTTGCTATGCCTGCTAAAATAAAAGCAATGACAAATTCAGAGATTTTCATTCGTTGCGATAAATAAATCAAAGATTTGATTACCCAATGAGCAGCCTTGACCAGAACTCCTGAAGCCAAAATAATTATAACAATATAAGAAAGAGTCATATTAAATTTTTTAAATGTTTTTTAGTTTCATTTTTTTATTAATAAATAAAAGTTTACCTAACTCAATAGCTAGAAGATTGAACAAGCCGATGCTAATCAATATCAACCAATCATAGATATTAAGCGGAATTAACTTAAGAATATTTTGGAGAAATGGAAAATAAACAGCTAAAGCTATCATCAGAAAGCCAAAGATTACGCTTATGATAAGGAAACTGTTATCAAATATATTGTATCTCCATATTGATTTTTTTAAATTTTTACAGGAAAAAATATAGAATAAACTATCAACGCCGATGGCTGCGAAAACCATAGTACGGATATGGTTTATTTCCCATCCTGCTTTATAAAAATAAATAAATAATCCAAATAAAACCAAGGAAGTAATTGTACATATAACGCCAACAAGGAACTTTATTTCTTTGTTTAAAATCTTATTTTCAGATTTTTTAATTTTTTCTTGTAGAATATCTTTTTTTTCTTTTTCATAAGACAAAGCCATGGCAGGCAAGGTATCTTCAACAATATTTATCCAGAGGATTTGAGCAGCCAATACTGGCAAAGGAAAACCAAATAATAACGCTCCACCGATTAGGATAAATTCTGAAAAGCTACCACTTAACAGGAAAAGAATTACCTTTTGAATATTTTTAAAAATATTTCGTCCAGTTTTTATAGCTTCAACAATAGTTTTAAAATTATCGTCAAGGAGCACAATGTCTGCGGTTTCTTTAGTTACCTCTGTTCCTGAGCCCAAAACAATTCCAATGTCAGCTGCCTTAATAGCTGGAGCGTCATTTATCCCATCTCCAGTCATAGCTACTATTTCGCCCTGATCTTGTAGGATTTTAACTATTCTTATTTTGTGTTTAGGTTCAACTCGCGCGAAAACGTTTACCTTTTTTATTTTTTCTCTTAATTCTTCATCAGAAATTTTGTCTAAATCTTGTCCTTCTAAAATTTCTTCATTATTTTTCAAAAGCCCAATTTCTTGAGCAATCGTTTGAGCTGTCAATTTATGATCTCCTGTCACGATCAAGGGACGGATACCAGCTAATTGGCAGGCCCGAATAGTTTCTTTGATGCCCGGCCTCAAAGGATCTTTAAGGGCGATTAAGCCTACGAAATTAAGGTTTTCTATTTTTTCTTGATTTAATTTTTTAACGCTCGTTTCCTTGCTAGCAACAGCAAGAACGCGGAGTCCTTTTTTGGTTAGAATTTCAAATTCTTTTTTAATCTTATTTTTTTCTTTTGAGCCAAGCTCACAAAGGTTTAATATCTTTTCTGGAGCTCCTTTTACAAAAATGATTTGTTTACTTGATTGCGAATCAAGATGAAGAGTTGCCATATACATGTTTTCTGAATCAAATGGAATTTCATCAATTCTTGTATAATGGGTCATAACCTTTTCCCTGTTAAGTCCAGATTGTAACGCAGCTTTTAGGAGCGCCGTTTCGGTTGTATCTCCTTTTATTTTCCATTCCTGTAAAGGATCTTCTGAATTTTCAATAATAGCATCATTGCATAGAATACTAATGTTGAATAACTCTTCTGAGTTTCTTTTTAAATATGGAATTATTTTATGGACAGTCATTTTACCCTCAGTGAGGGTTCCAGTTTTATCAGTAGCAATAATTGTGATTGACCCTAAAGTTTCAGCAGCAATTAGTTTTTTGACTAAAGCATTCTTCTTTAAGATTTTTTGCATACCAATGGCAAGACAAATAGTAACAGCAATAACCATTCCTTCGGGAATACCTGCCACTGCTACCGCTACAGATGTTAAAAGCATTTCAGACAAAGAATATCCCCTTAACATTCCGGTTAAAAATAAAAGAACGCATAATCCTCCTAGAATTATGCTAACGTTTTTAGCTAAGGATGTTATTTTTTTCTGGAGCGGAGTTTTAACATTTTTTGTTTCTTTTATTAAATTTGCAATATGTCCTAATTCAGTGTTGTGACTTGTGGCAATTACTACAGCTTTTCCTTTGCCACGTACAATATCGGTTCCAAAATATACCATATTTTCCCGATCAGCCAAACTTACGCCCTTTTCAAGAATATCTATTTTTTTGAGAGAGGTAACTGATTCTCCCGTGAGATGAGCTTCGCGAGCTTGTAAATTATAGGTTTCTATAAGACGAGCGTCAGCTGGAACAATGTCCCCAGCTTCTAAAATAATGATATCTCCAGGAACGATTTTATTATTTGGTATAACACTTATATTCCCTCCCCTTATTACCTTGGCTGAATAATGGACTAATTCCTTTAAACGTAAAAAAGTTTTTTCTGCTTTATTTTCTTGGAAAAATCCAATACTGGCATTTATTAAAAGGGCAACGAAAATTATACCAGCATCGGTAAATTCTTTTAAGAGAAAAGATATAATGCTAGCTATTATTAAAACGTAGACCAAAGGAGTTTTGAATTGATCTATAAATATTTCTCCAGCTGAAAATCTTTTTTGAGAAGGGAGCTCATTTAATCCATATTTTTTAAGACGTTTTTTTACTTCTATTCCTGAAAGCCCGTTTTCAGAGGTTTTTAATATTTGTTGAATTTTTGAACCTGATAAATTGTGCCAAATTGAATTCATTTGGATATATTTTATTAATTAATAATTACTTATGGTATAAAAAAATACCCCCTGTAGGAATCGGACCTACGTCAACTGCTTAAAAGGCAGCTGCTCTACCATTGAGCTAAGGGGGCACCAACTTCGCTTCGATTTACATCGAAGCTCCGATGGGCAAGTAAACACCTTAATATTGATACTTGTCCTTTCGAAGCTCAAGTGCAAATTTGAGCGTAGGAGGAAGCTAAGGGGGCTTATAGTTTTAAGAATATTTACCATCCACTTCTTTTTTCAAGCAAAAATGTTCCTATTGTTTTGCTTTTGAGCGTAAAATTTCTACCAGCTCTGTCTTCAAATTTAACTTCACCTGACATTTGAACGGCCTGAAAAAGAGAAAAAGCTTCATCAAAGCTTAAAACATAAGCTAAATGCTCAGCGCCTTTATGAGCGTTATTTTTATAATTTACAATATAGCCATGAATATTTTTTTGAGGCATATATATAATTATGAAGAGATGGTGGCTTCGTATCAAAAGAGATTATCCTTCTATGTTGATAAAATGTGTAAAAAGAGAGCTTGAATTAAAATAGAATTATTATACAATAAGATTATACAAGAAAAAGATTAAAATGTAAATGTAAAAAAATATTTTATGGCTAAGTCTGAAAAAATTATTGAAAAACTTCCTCCTCAAAATATTGAAGCCGAACAAGCAGTGCTTGGGTCTTTGTTGATTGACAAAGATGCTATTGTTAGGGTAGCTGATATAATTGTGTCTGAAGATTTTTATAAAGATATTCATCAGATAATTTATTCAGCTATGTTAGTGGTTTGGGAGCAAAGGGAACCGATTGATATTTTAAGCATAGCTAATCGTTTAGAGGAAAAAAAGAAGTTGGATTTGGTTGGTGGACGTAGTTATTTAGCTTCTTTAGCTAACATCGTTCCCACTTCTAGTCATATCACTTCTTATGCTCAAATTGTACAGAAAAAATCAATTTTAAGGAAAGCAATCAAAGCATCTACGGAAATAGTGAGAATGGCTTATGAAGAAGAAACAGATGCTCTTAAGGTTTTAGATAAAGCTGAACAAAAATTATTTGATATTTCTCAAAAGTTCGCTAGGCAAAATTTTACTTCTTTAAAAGATACTTTAGCTAATTCTTTTGAGAGATTAGATGAATTACAGAAAGGAGATAGATCCATTAGGGGCATTTCAACTGGATTTACAGCTTTAGATAATGTTCTGGCTGGTCTGCAAAAATCAGAATTAATAATTCTAGCTTCTCGTCCTTCTGTCGGAAAGAGTAGCTTGGCTTTGGATATCGCGCGCAATGCAGCTGTTGCTAATAAAGCGCCAGTTGGTATTTTTAGTTTAGAAATGTCTAAAGAACAGGTTAGTGATAGAATGATTTGCGCCGAATCAGGGGTCAATCTTTGGCAATTGCGTACGGGCCGATTTTCCAAAAGTAAAGGAGATGGCGATTTCAAAAAATTAGGCAAAGCCATTGGACTTTTAGCCGAAGCTCCTGTTTATATTGATGATTCTGCAACCCTTACAATAGCTGAAATAAGAGCAAAGGCCAGAAGATTGCAATTTGAACATAAGATTGAATTATTGATAGTTGATTATTTACAATTGATGGAAGGAGATAGGGCTAGAGATGGAAGGGTTCAAGAGGTTTCGGAAATTTCACGTGGATTAAAGGCAGTTGCTCGTGATTTGAATATTCCTGTTTTAGCTCTTTCTCAACTTTCTCGTGCTCCTGAAGCTCGCACTCCAGCTATTCCTCGTTTGTCTGATTTGCGTGAAAGTGGTTGCTTGACTGGCGACACCCTCATTACTAAAGCTGATACAGGCGAGCGTATTTCTATAAAAGTTTTAGCTGAAAGAAAAAAACAAATACCGTTTCCTGTCATGGCTGTTGAGGATGATTATAAGGTAAAGCAACATTCTATGGTTAAGGTGTTTTCGTCTGGAAAGAAAATGGTTTTTGAATTGAAAACACGCAGTGGCAGAAAAATTAAAGCATCAGCTAATCATCCATTTCTGCGCTTAAATGGTTGGACGAAGTTGGGTCAGTTAAAAACAGGAGATTATCTTGCTCTCCCAAGAAATTTTTCTCCCAAAAAGTCTAAGAATCCTTTAAATAATAAAGAATTGATTTTGTTAGCTCATCTTTTGGGCGATGGTTGCATTTTGCCGAATCAACTTTTCCATTATACTAGTGCTGACGAAGAAAATATAGAAAGCGTAAGGCAAGCTGCTAAACAAATTTTTAATATTAACGGAAGGATAGTTAAGCAAAAGAATTGGTGGCACATTTATTTGACTAGCCCATATCATCTCACTCATGGGAAATATCATCCCATTACTAATTGGTTCAAGAAGCTTAATATTGAAAGAGTTCATTCGTGGAAAAAGAAAATATCTGATGCTGTTTTTCAATGCGACAACAAGCATATTGCGCTCTTTTTAAAACATTTATGGGCAACAGATGGTAATTTAAGCTGGAAACGTATACCCAAAAGAAAACCAGCAGGTGAGATTTATTACGCCAGCAGTAGCGAGATTTTAGTTCATCAAGTTCAACATCTTTTATTGCGATTAAATATTCAAAGTTCTTTGAGGGAGATTTCGTCAAAAAAATATAGGACAATGTATCATGTTTATGTTGAGGGTTCAACCGAACAATTGAAATTTCTTTCCCAAGTAGGTATAGCGGGCAAAAAACGCCATATTATTCCCGACATGGTTATAGCTTTAAAAGAAATCAACCCAAACCCAAATGTTGATATTATACCAAAGCAAGCATGGAAAATAATTATTGAACCAGCGAAAATTGCTGTGGGCGTTAGCTGGCGTGATGTTTGTCGGGGGATAGACACTGCTTATTGTGGGAGCACTCTTTTTAAGAGTGGTTTAAGCAGGAATAGGATGATGAGAGTGTATAATTTTTTAAAAATTCCCATGTTATATAATCTTGCTACTTCCGATGTATTTTGGGATAGAATAATCTCTATCAAGAAATTAGGAGTGGAAGAAGTGTATGACGCTACAGTTAAAGGCGCTCATAATTTTGTCGCTAATGATATTATATTACATAATAGCTTAGAGCAGGATAGTGATGTTGTTATGTTTATTTATCGTAAGTTTATGGATAAAGGTATTAAAAATTGTCCAGAAGAAGACAAGAATATTGCTGAAATTCATATTTCTAAGCATAGACATGGTCCAGCAGGAATAATGGTGCCCCTATATTTTGATAATGCTACTGCTAGTTTTAAAAATTTAGATAAGGCGCACACCGAAGGGATAACGGAAGATCCATTTTAATTTTTTATAGTTTATATTATTCTTTTTATGTTTTATTCAAGGGAAATTCAAAATTTAGTTGAAGTTTTTAGTCATTTTCCTGGAATTGGTCCGAAAGCCGCGCAGCGGTTTGTTTTTTATTTATTAAGCCAATCAGTGAAAGACAGAATAGAGCTTATTGAACGTCTCAAGGCTTTAGAAAATATTCATTCTTGTTCAATTTGTCATAATTTTTCTAATTACAAGATTTGTCCTATCTGTGAAGATTCTCAAAGAGACCACTCAATGGTTTTAATTGTGGCTAGGCCCCAGGATTTGATAGCTATTGAGAGAATGGGGCATTACAAAGGACTTTATCATGTTTTAGAAAGAGAACTGGAAGTTATTGAGCAAGCTAATTTTGCTAAGATTATAACTGATAATTTATTGACTCGGTTGAAAAAGAATAAAGAAATAAAAGAATTAATTTTTGGTTTTGATTTAAACATCAAAGGAGAGGGAATGACTCTCTATATTTCCAATCTAATCAAGCGAGATATAGAATTAAAGAAACGTTTGAAATTAAGCAAAATGGCAAGAGGTTTGCCGTTGGGAGCAGAAATAGAATATGCAGATGAAATTACCTTGGGTGATGCTTTGAAAAATCGTAACAATATTTAAAGAGAAAATTTTTATAAAAAAGATGAGCAGGATTTCTCCTGCTCAATGTTATGGAATTAGAATTTATTTCTGGCTCCAGGGCAATTTTCCTGGATAATTCTTTTGCCCTCGTCAGCATCTTTTTGGGAATTGAAATTCCAGGTATGTACGCTGGCGTAAGAGCCATACTTAAAAGATAAATGTTTTAAGTGATTGTTATTGATTTTTTCTATTTTAACATTATCTTCATCTTTGATCCTAAAGAAAATTCTATATTCGTCCATTTTGCCCCCTTGGCTACTTTAATTATTTAAATTATATCAAAATATTTATATTTTGTCAATAAATATATGTTAGTTAAGATTAAAGCCATTGTTGGCTCTAAAAAAAATAAAATAGTTCCCTTGTCAGAAGATTCTTTTGAAATTCATGTTAAGGCTAAACCTATCCAGGGTTTAGCTAACTTAGCTATAATTTCTATATTAGCTCAACATTTTCAGATTCCAGAAGAAAATATTAAGATTATAAAAGGATTTAAAACAAGAAACAAGATATTTAAAATTAAAAGGGTTGACGTAAGCTCTTAAATTTGTCATAATATATGTAAATAAGTTAGATGGAGGTACGCAATGGAAAAAATAGAATTTAGATTAGAGGTTCCTTCTGTTACCGCCGTTATCGAGGTTAACGGCAGGGAGTACAACGAAGAGAAAGGTTGTACATCTCTGGAGATAGTATCTCCAGTTCTTCATATCGTTTTTGACTTGCCTGGCAAGTATAAATCTCAATTTGCTCAAAAGCGTCTTGCCGAGGCTGTTCGTAGGCTTGACGTAAAAGGACTTTTGTCTTTGGCAAAGACGCGGTTGTGGCCAGTTGTGCAACAATTGCCATGAGATTTCTCTATTTTTCATTTTGATAAGCCAGTATAATGCTGGCTTATTCATTTTTTTCCAACATTTTTTTATGATGGGACCCCTGGGGTCCCTATTTATTCGTAAGAGTTTTTTGGCTGGAAATTGAAGGAGATATATGTTAGAATAAGAACCTGCTACGCAGAACCTTGTTATTCATTGCGTTAATAATAAGAATTATGGAAATTGTTGAGATTAAAAATCAAAAAGATTGGAAAGATGGGAGTCAGTTTTTGCAATCCTGGCAATGGGGAGATTTTCAACAAAAATTGGGACGCAAAATATGGCGTTGGGCGATCAAAAAAGAGGGAAAGACAATTATTCAGACCTTAATTATCAAGCGTCAATTGCCATTGGATCTTAGTTATTTATATTGTCCGCGAGGACCCTTTTTTCAGGACGATTACAACAAAGAAGCTTCAGAGTTATTAATGATCAGGATTAAATCTATAGCTAAAAAAGAAAAAGCAATTTTTTTTCGCTTAGAGCCACTGAAAGAGGTGGGCATGGTTTCTCCCAATTTGCAAGTTGATTCGATTCAACCCCATCAAACTGCTCTTCTGGATTTAACAGTGTCGGGGGATGAGATTTCAAAGAAAATGCATTCCAAAACCAGATATAATATTCGTTTGGCTAAAAGAAAAGGAGTTGTAATCCAAGAAAGCAAAGATATAGAATCCTTTTGGAGCTTATTAAAACAAACCACTCAAAGAGAAAAATTCAAATCACACATTTTTTCTTATTATAAAAAATTATTAGATTGTCCATTTACTAAATTGTATTTAGCAAAATATAAGGATAGAATTTTATCAGCTCATTTGATTATATTTTTTAACAAAACAGCCTTTTATGTTCATGGGGGGTCTTCGCGGGAATTTCAGCAAGTTATGGCGCCTCATCTTTTGCATTGGCATGTCATTAAGAAAGCCCAAAGTATGGGATATAAATTTTATGATTTTTGGGGTATTGATGAAAAAAAATGGCCGGGATTTACTAAATTTAAAATGAGTTTTGGGGGAGAAAAAATTGTTTATCCAGGTACTTTTGATTTACCTTTTTCGTCCTTTTGGTATACTTTATATAAGATAGGCAAGAACATTAGAACATGGGAACATTAGAACATTAGAACATTAGAACAGTTCAACAATTAACAATCAACAATTTTCGTTTGGAATTTGGAATTTTGAACATTTGGTATTGTTTAGGATTTGAGATTTAGGATTTAGGATTTATTTTTATTTATGCTTTTAACATCTTTAGCTACAATTTTTTTTCTTATTGCTTCTCCTCTTTTGCCACAGGTTGTTTTTTGGGATACCATAATAAAGGCAGATTATCCTAAAGATAATTTTTCGTATTCTTTTGGACCGAAATTAACTGCGAAAAGCGCTTTGGTTATTGATTTTGATTCCGGGGATGTTTTGTTTGAAAAAGATTCAAGTAAAATATTACCTATTGCCAGCATAACCAAGCTTATGACAGCTTTAGTTTTTTTAGAAAGAAATACTAGAGAATGGGATGAAGAAATTGTAGTTTTGGAAGAGGATTTAATCAAGTGGACTAATAATGGTGGAGAAGAAATTCAGCCAGCAATGCTTAGTATTAAAATTGGCGACGAATTAAACGTTAAAGATATATTTTATTCTGGATTAATAAAATCAGCTAATAATTCAAGCAAGATTTTGGCTAGATTAACCCCTACTTGTTGTGGGCAAACATTTCCTGACCTCATGAATCAAAAGGCAAAATCTTTGGGCATGACAAATACTTATTTTGCCGAACCAACAGGTCTTAGCTTGTCTAATAAATCTAATTCCGAAGATTTGTCCAAAATGATACGAGAGGTTTTTAATAAAGAGGAAGTCAAAGAAGCTTTATCCTATCAAACTTATGATATCAAAATTAAAAGAAATGGATTGTCTTACAAGCAACGTCTTTATAACACTGATAAATTATTGGGTAATTTTATCAACCTTAAGGGAGCAAAAACTGGTTATTTAGAAGAAAGCGGTTATTGTTTGGCTGGGGTTAGTAATTATTTAGAGAAAAAATTAATAGTGATAATTCTGGGGGCTGAAACTGACGAAGATAGATTTCAGGAAGCAAAGTCCTTAATATGGTGGACTGTTCGGCAAGAACAGTTAAAAGGAGAAATAAATGTGGTTAGAGATTAAAACAATTCTTTTGGCAATGATGCCGATTAATGAATTGAGGGGAACTATCCCAATTGCTATCTTACTTTTTGAATTAACCCCTTTGAAGGCTTTTTTTCTGGCTTGCCTTGGCAATATGTTGCCTATTGTTTTTTTGCTCTGGTTTTGGAAATATTTGTCTGAGAACTGGGCGTCTAAAAATAAATTGGTAAAGAAATTTTTAAAATGGATTTTTCAAAGAACCAGAAAACGCTTTTATAAGAACCTTCCTCGCTCCGCTCGAAAGAACCTTGTTACTCGCTTCGCTCGTAATAAAAACCTTCCTCGCTCCGCTCGAAAGAACCTTGTTACTCGCTTCGCTCGTAATAAGAACCTTCCTCGCTCCGCTCGAAAGAACCTTGTTACTCGCTTCGCTCGTAATAAAAAATATGCGATTTGGGTAGACTTAGGTCTAATTTTGTTGGTGGCTATTCCATTGCCATTTACTGGGGCTTGGACTGGGAGTATTGCTGCTTTTCTTTTTGGAATTTCTTACGGTCGCAGTTTAGGCCTTATTTCAATAGGGGTTTTAATCGCTGGTGCGGTAGTAACCATAATAACTACAGGAATTTATTCTTTCTTATAAATATAAAATGAAAAAATCAATTATTGTGGCTAATTGGAAAATGAATCTAGTTGGTCCCAGTGCTAAAAATTTGGCAAAGAACATCAAAGAACAATCCCGGGGCATTAACGACATGGATATTGTGCTTTGTCCTTCTTTTCTTGACATAGAGGCCATTGCGGAAATATTAAAGGATCAAAAAATTCTTAAGTTATTTTTGGGAGCTCAAGATTGTTTTTGGAAATTAAAAGGAAATTTTACCAGCGGAATTTCACCATCTTATTTAAAGAGTATGGGATGCGATTATGTTATTTTAGGTAATTCAGAAAGGCGTAAATATTTTCAAGAGACAGATGAAATGGTTAACCATAAGGTACAAGCATCTTTATTGGCTGGTTTAACGCCGATCATTTGTGTAGGAGAAACCATGGAGGAAAGAAAGAAAGGCATTAAGGATTACATTGTTTTGGGGCAAATTTCTTCCGCCTTTAAAGGTATTAATTTAAGAGCTATACAGAAAATTGTTATTGCCTATGAGCCAGTTTGGGTTATGGGTTCAACACAAATAATTGAACCCGAGGAGGCAATATATATGCACAAAATAATTATGCAAAGAATGATTGATCTTTATCCTTTGCCATTGGTTAATAATAATATTAGATTTATTTATGGGGGGAGCGTTAACTCTGACAACATGGGTTCGTTTTTTGAAAAGGGATTAACTGACGGATTTTTGATTGGGAAAGCCAGCTTAGAGGCAGATGAATTTATTAATATGTGTAGTTTAATTAAAAGATAATGATTGAAGTTGTTTTTTTGATAATTTTCTTTGCTTGTTGGGGAGGAATCATTTTTATCATTAGCCGTAAATTATTTTTTCTTTCTAATCTTGATATTTCTAAAATACCAAAAGAAAAAATGGCTAAAATGAAGAGAGAATTATTAGAAAAAAAGATTGCTCGAGAGATGACAGAATTAACAAACAAAATAGTCAAACATTTGAATATTTTGGCTTCTAAGCTCAAACCCAAATTCAATAAGGGCTTGATTTATTTAAAAAATACGATAAAATTGATTAAAAAGAAGCATAAGTCATTGAAGTGATTTCCTGTCAAAGGCCAACGTAGCTCAGTGGTAGAGCAACTCCATGGTAAGGAGTAGGTCGTCGGTTCAATCCCGACCGTTGGCTCCATTCATGGGTGGGTACCCAAGTGGCCAAAGGGATTTGGCTGTAAACCAAATGGCTCTGCCTTCGTAGGTTCGAATCCTACCCCACCCACCATAAATCATAGAACATTGGAACATTGGAACATAAAAAACTCTCTATAGTAGAGAGTTTTTGTATATAATATGAAATAATGGAGCGGGAGACGGGGATCGAACCCGCGATCTTCTCGTTGGCAACGAGACGCTCTACCACTGAGCTACTCCCGCCTTATTTATTTTGTTTTTTTTAATATATCAATTACTTTACGATTCGTTAACAAATTTTTCAAATAATTTTTTCCAGATTCAGTAGCAAAATTTTTTAATAGTTCTTCTTGGTTTTTGTATAATTTTGATATTTTTTTTATTTCTTCTTCGCTTTCTTCTTCGCTTACGGTTATCTTTTCCTTTTGAGCAATTTCGCGAATACATAAAGCGCTTTTTATTCTTTCTTCTGCCTTGGGAATAAATTGTTTTTGTAATGATTCAACGCTACCCTTAATACTTTGGAGATAATCTTCAAATTTCCCCGAAGATTGTTCAATAGAAGCCTTTAATTCTTCTATCATTTTATTTATTTCATTGTCAATAAGTATTTTTGGCATTTCTTCAAATTGAGTTTGTTTAATCAACTCTTGTAAAATTTCTACTTCTCGTCGTTGTTCTTCTTTGAGGCGAGCATTTTCTTCTAAATTTTCTTTTATTTTCTCTTTAAGATTTTCTAAGGAATTAAATTTTCCTACGCTTTGAGCAAATTGGTCGTCAATTTTAGGTAAATCAATATTGTATACACTGTTAATTTTTACTTTAAAATCAATAAGTTTGCCAGCAGTTTGTTTGTCTGGATGAGATTCGGGATAGCAAAATGAAAATTCGGTTTGTTCATTTTTTCCTAAACCAATAATTTTATCATTTAGGCCAGGGAAATATTCTTTTCCCGAACCTAAAATTAAGGAGAAATTTTTGATTTGTCCATTCTCCAAGGGAACTTTGTCGTGAAATAATTCTAAATCGACGCTTGCTTTGTCGCCTTTTTTGGCTTTGCGTGAAACTAATGTTTCTTTGCCACGCATAGTTTGCAATTCTGAAATTACTTTTTCTATTTGGTTATTTTCAATTTTAGTTTTTTTCTCTGATATTTTTATATTTTTATAATTCCCTAATTTAATTTTTGGAATCAGAGGAATTTTTAATTTGAAAATTAAAGGATTATTTGGCGCAAGTTTGATTATTTCAACTTGTGGGGGAGCTACGGGTTCTAATTTTTCTTGCTTGATAATTTCAGGATATTTTTTGTTAATGGCTAAATCAGCCATCTCTTCCAAGATTTTCAATGGAGATATCCTTTGTTTCAATATTTCGTTTGGAATTTTTCCTGGACGAAATCCCTCTACTTTAGTATTGAGAGATAAGTTATTCAATGCTTTTTCCTCAAATTCAGATATTTCTGTGACTGACAGTTCAACAGTAATCTCAATTAAATTTTGTGGAAATTTTTTGGCCTCAACTTTCATCTTTTTTCTTTTTGACAGTTTTCTTTTTAACTTTTTTGACAACCTTTTCTTTTTTAACCTTTTCTTTCTTAACCTTTTCTTTCTTTTTTATTTTTTCTTTTATTTCCCCGTCTTCTTTTTCTTTCTCAATTTTTTCTTTTTTTTCTTCCTCCTCAATATATTCCTTAATATTAATTTTCCAGCCCGTTAATCTGGCAGCTAATCTAACATTTTGGCCAGATTTCCCAATAGCCAAAGAGAGTTGATCTTGCTTTACTTTAACCAAAGCTATTTTTTCTTTTTTGTTAATTTTTATTGACGAAATTTTGGCTGGAGAAAGTGCGTTGGATATAAATTCTTGGGAATCTTCAGAGTATCTAATAATATCTATTTTTTCTCCTCCAGACTCCGCGATAATTGTTTGGATTCTTATCCCTTTTTGACCAACGCAACTACCAATTGGGTCTAAATTTTTTTCTTCAGTCCAAACAGCCACCTTAGAACGTGAACCAGGTTCGCGAGCAATAGCTTTAATTTCTACGGAATTATTGGCTACTTCTGGGATTTCAATTTTAAATAGTTCTTTTAGAATTTCTGGATGACGTCTGGAAACAATAATTTCTGGGCCCTTAGATCCCTGATTGACTGACATTATAAAAACTTTTATTTTTTGATCTGAAGAATATCTTTCTTCTAATATTTGTTCATGTGAAGGTAAGATAGCAGTGGTATCTCCTAAGTCAATAAAAGTGGTATATTTCTCTTGTCTTTGTACAGTTGCATTAATTACTTTTCTTTCTTGGCCTTTATATTTTTGAAAAATTATTTCTCGTTCTGCTTCTCTTAATCTCTGAGTAATAACTTGTTTGGCGGTTTGAGCTGCTATTCGCCCAAATTCTGATGGCACCTCTAAAGGAGTTTTGATGATGTCTCCAATTTTAACTTTATTTTTAGCAATTTTTTTATTATTAGGGCGCAGTAGCTTAGCTTCAGAAATTTGTATCTCGGTTCGCGGATTAAAACGTTTTTTTTCTTGTTTTTCTTCTTTGTCATTATTTTCAGTTTCTTCTTCAGTTTCTTCTTCGTCTAAAACATCCTCAACCACGGTCTTAATATCAAAGACCTTCATTCCTTTGTTTTCGGGGTTAAATTTAACTTTAATGTTTTGATTTTTTTCGCCGAAATCTTTACGAAAAGCTGCTGCCAAAGCTTGTTCTATGGCCTCTAAAACCTGCTCTGGAGAGAGATTTTTTTCTTCGCAAATTTGTTGTATGGCGGACAAAATAGTAGATTCCATATATTTTATTTTTTAGACAAAGATAACTAACCCGACTTTAGGTTAGTTTGTTGTGTTAAAACTATACAGTATTTTTCAAAAAATACAACCCATTTATTATGATGTATGGTTCTTGATAAAGATTAGGGCGTAATGATATGGTCCAGCTTCTAGTTCTTTTTGAAATTGCAGCCCCGCTCGTTCGGCATATTTTTTAGTTTCTTCAATTGAAAGACGATTTTCTATGGGAGGGCCCAAAGGCGCTTTAGTCTTTTTCCATTCGGTAATTAGAAGTTTGCCCTGTTTTTTCAATATACGAAATGCTTCTTCCATAACTTGTTCTATTTTTTCATTTTGAAAAAGTATATTATTGAGCATAGCCAAATCTATGCTTTCTTTTGGTATTTTGGTTGATTCAGGGACTTCTAAATCCGCCCAAATTGTTCTTAAATTTGTGATACCGAATAAATGAGCAGTGTTTTTTACATTTTGTAGAGCTGGTTTGATAATATCCACAGCATAGGCCAAACCGTCTTCACCTATTAGCTTAGCGGCCTGAATGGCAAAATATCCCCTGCTTCCGCAACCCAAATCAGCAATTTTCATTTTTTCTTCTATACCTGCTTCTTCTAATAAACTGCGTGCATCAATTACACTATCTTTGATTATGTTTTGCTTATTTTCGTTAGCCATATTATTGATAGTATAAGAACCCTTCGCTTCGCTCAGGAACCTTGTAATTAAATATTATTATATATAAATTAATGTATTTTAATTATAAATAAATTTGTTAATATTCGCAAGCCCCCACACCTATGCATAGGTGTGGGGGCAAGTTCTAAGATTTCTTTTTTAAAAATCCCGATTACCCAATTAACCGATTACCCATCTCTATATTATTTTAATTCTGGCTCCTATTTTATTTAAACGATCGCTCAATTTTTCATAACCACGATTAATAGAATAAACATTGCGTAAAATTGAGGTTCCTTGAGCTTTGAGCATAGCAATTAGGATTATGGTTGCTGGCCGCAATGCAGAGGGACAAATAATTTCAGTTGCTTTTAGCTTGGTCGGACCATTGATATAAACTCTATAAGGGTCTGCTAAAATAATTTTAGCACCTAATTTTGCTAACTCAGTATAATAAATAGCTCGATGTTCGTAAACCCAATCGTGAATTAGAGTTTGTCCCCGAGCTTGAGTAGCAATAGGTACAAAAAAGGGCAGGTTATCAATATTTAGTCCTGGGAATGGTCGAGCGTAAATTTTTTCCTCCAAAGATTTTAATTTAGAGGGGAATGTTTTAATATCTACTAAGTTTGTAAAATGATTTCTCCCCTTATATTTTTTAATAATTTCAAAATTGAAGCCCATTTTTTCTAGTTTTAATAATTCTAACTCAAGAAAATCAATAGGACATCTTTTGATGGTTAAAGGAGAATTCGTAGTTGCGGCTACGGACAAGAAAAACATTGATTCAATGGGATCTTCGCTTAGGCAGTATTCAACAGGAGTTTTTATTTTGGGTTTGCCAGACACAATCAAGGTTGTTGTTCCTATGCCTTTAATTTTGACTCCTAATTTAGTTAAAAAATAGCATAAATCTTGAACTTGATAATTGGCAGAGGCTAGTTTGATAGTAGTTTGACCCTTTATTCTGGCTGCTGCCATTAAAACATTTTCGGTAGTGGTATCTCCTGATTCATAGAGAACTATTTCATTGCTTTTTGTTTTTTCGCGGCTTATCTCATATTCTTTAGAGAGGGTTTTAATTTTAACGCCTAATTTTTCTAAAGCGAATAAATGTGGTCTAACTGTTCTCAGGCCCAATTTGCATCCGCCAGGTTGAGGAAGGGAGAATTTTTTAAATTCATGAACAAGGGGACCCATAAGCATAATAATACTTCTGGTTTTGGCTGCTGCTTTTTTGTTGAGATTTTTTATTTTTAATTTTACTGGAGGAATGATTTCTAAATCATATTTTTTTATCCATTCTACCTTAACGCCTAAACTGCGCAATACCTCAGTCATACGATTAACTTCTTCAATGTGAGGAACTTTCCTAAGAACAGTTTTACTTTTATTCAAAAGACTAGCTGCCATTAAACCCATAGCAGAATTTTTTGATGTATTTGTGATAACTGTTCCTTTTAATTTTCGTCCCCCTTTAATTTCAAGATTCATATGTTAAAATTTATATTACTTCATGGTTTGACCCTGAAGTGTCTGGTGATTTTTTATTCTCCAGTGAAGAGACAACAAATTGGTCCATTAAATTTCCAATTATTTTTTTGAGCTTTAAGTAGGCCCGCTATAGATAATAAACTATCATAGCTTATTTTAGCAAGATCTGTATTTATTTCAATTATTTTTCGAGCCGTTTTTAATTCTCTGTCGCTAATTACCCAAGCCCATCCAGCTGATTCTTGGATGGCTCTGATAACATCCATTTTTCTTTTAGCTGTTTTATCCACAATAGCCTTTGCTAAGGATTTCTTTTTGACCTTAAATTCTTTGTCAAAGTCCCAGGCTAAGGGATGAGTTTTTTCTGTTTGGATTATATGGATTTCTACATTTTGATTTATTTTTTTAAAGTATTCAAATGTTCCCAAGCTAGTTATTCCAGAGGAGGTAGGAATAAAAATTGCTTGCAAATTTGGTATTTGCGCCATTTCTTCTCCTAATCCAACATAAGCTTGTTCTGCTTGGGATTCAGTGGACCCTCGCAGGAATATAGCTCCTGTTTCTTTAGAAAACTTAAAGGCATCTTGTTTGGCTTTTCTTGATTTTTTAATTTTAATTTGTGGAGAATTGTTTCGAGCTAACTGTAAACGTTTCCATTTTTTAGAGTCTATAGCTAAGGGAACGAAAACCATTAAGTTTATTTGAGGATTTTTAATTTTTTCTAAATAGTAACAAGCAGCAATAGCAGCGTTGCCAGAAGAAGAGATAACAAATTTTTTTTCTCCCTGAGGAATATATTTTTCAAATAAATATGAAAGAAGCCTGATTTTGTGGGAGCCAGATTCATTAAGATATTCATGTTTAATCCAAACTTCTGGTAAATTTAATTTTTGCGCCAAATTGGGATATTTTTTTTGTTGAGTATTGTTCATAAAGGCCTTGACATTGATATTTATTTTCCTAAAATGTTATTATGTTTAATTTAATTTGCCCCGAGTGCAAAAACAACATTAATATTTCTGATCTTTCTGAAATTAAGGAAGGCAGTATTATTGAATGCGACACTTGTGGAATTACATTAGAAGTTTCGGGAATTGAAGGGGATAATGTTGGTTTAGATGTGATAGACGAAGGCAAATAATTTTATTTGGATGAGATTTGCCTTACACTTTGTTCAATCATTCCCCGAAAACCATGAGACCCTAAAAAAATAATCACGTCTCCAGGTTTTGTTTTTGTTTCTAAAAAATGAACCAATTCGTTGTCTGCTTCAAAATAGAAAACCTTTAGGTTTTTTTTATTTTTTTCTTTAATTGTTTTGGCTAATTCTTCTCCGTTCATTCTCTTTTCTTGTTCTGTGTTTGTTTTGGTCTTTGATAGCCGTGGAATTAAAACAAAATTAGCAGAAGAAAATACTTGTTCATAAAATTTTTTACTAGTTTCGGTGCGATTACCTACGTTTGGCTCATAAACGGCAAAGATGCGAGCTTTAGGGAAATAGAGCCGAATAGCCATTAACGAACTTTTGGCTTTAACTGGAGAATGAGCTAAATCATCAAATATGAAAATATCTTTTTTTGAAGATTTGAGTTCTAAACGACGTTTCACGCCTTGAAAATTTTTTGTTGCTTTTTTGATCTTATTTAATTCTACACCTATTGTATGGCACATAGCAATCCCCGCCGTTAGGTTTTCAATCATATGTTCTCCGAATAGTTTAGTTTCAAATTTTTCTAATACTCTACCTTTATTATAAATAGTAAAACAGGATTTTTTAGATGATAAAGAATTTATTTCATAAGAGTAATCTTTTTTACCATTAACTACTTTTTTTTCGCCGTAACGGATTATTTCAGTATTTGTTAAAGAAATAATTTTTTCTAAATTTTTATCTTTTTCTTTTTTTATGCTGGCCAAGATTTTTCCTTGAGGGGGTAATAATTTTATTAGTTTTGCAAAACTGGTCAAATAGTCTTTTTCGCGAGGGAAAATATCAACATGATCCCAAATAATAGAAGAAAGAATAAGATGGGTTGGTTTATACCATAAAAATTTAGAACGAATATCCCAACGAGCTGTACTATACTCGTCTCCTTCCGTTACGCTCCACTCACTTTGTCCACAATATGCGCCATTTTCTAAGTCAGGAGCTATTCCCCCCACGAACCAGCTGGGATTTTTTTTTGCCTGTTTTAATATATGGGTCAAAAAAGCACTGATAGTGGTTTTAGCGTAAGTGCCAGCAACTACTATGGAGTTTTTTTTAATAATATATTTTTTTACTAACTCGGGAAACGATTTTATATTTAGCTTTTCTCTAACAACTTTCAAATATTCTGGATTTTTCAAGGAGATAAAATTGCCCACTACTACTATTTGAGGTGAGCCAATATTTTCTGGATGCCAACCTGGATAAAAATTAATCTTAGCTTTTTTAAGATGTTCGCTAATAGGAGGAAAAAAACCTTTGTCAGAGCCAGTCACCTTCCAACCCATTTTTTTGAACATTACCGCTAAAGCTCCCATCCCAACTCCGCAAATTCCAATAAAATGAATGTGTTTTTTTGTCATTTTTTATAAAAGATTATTTTTTAAAAAATCTTTTTTTAATTGGTTATGATATGTTAAGTTTTTTAGTCCGCTTGTTTTTACATCCCAGAATCCGCCTATCATTCTGCTGGCTAAAATTGGCCTGATAGACGCATCAAATCTATTTTTTTCTGGATTAGGAAGATCCTGGCGAATTTTATTTAAATAATATTTCGCGAATTTTGGTGAATTAGCGCTTGTATATATCCTGTGATAAAAATAACAGATATCATAATATCTTGGTGACTGACTACTTGCGTGTTCGCCGTCAATTAGCACGAATCTCTCGTTATCTTGAATCATATGCCAAGGAACAAAATCTCCGTGAGATATCCCAGCTGTATATGTATTTTTTAGTTTTTTTACTTCGTCAATAACGCCTTGAAGTTGATTTTTTTTTACTTCTTCGTACCAACCATTAACTTTTTTAAAATAATCATTCCATTTTTCTGTAAAATTTTTTGAATATTTGTCTCTATAAAAATTTATATTTTTTAACGAAAGAAAAAATAAATTTGTTTTTATGATTTTATCAATCCATTTATTCAATTTTTTTACATTAAATGGATTTTTTTGCGACAAAAATTGTCCGGCATGATAATTTGATAAATAGTAAAATTTTCCCTGATAATGTCCATAATCATAAACCTTAGGAACATTAAAATAGTCAATATTAGATTTTTTAATCAGTTTATAAATTTGTTCATTCCAAGAAACTTCATTTTGCGTTCTTTCTCCAATATCAGGAGTTGAGGACATTTTAAAAAAGAAAATTTTATTATTTTTTTCTAATTTTCCGTGAATATGCCTCCATAGTTGTTTAATATCAAGGACATTAAATCCTTTTTTTGAAAAGTAGTTTTTAATATCTGTTTTATTCACAACCTTGCTTTTTCTGTAATTTTTTCCATTTTTAGTTGTAAATAAATCAATATTTAGTTTATCTTTTTGTGCCATATTTTTTTTATAGGGACAGTCACCCCATTTTAATCTGCCTTAATCAAGCCACTTTTGGTCTGCCAGATGACGAAATAATTAATTTTCTTTTATAAAGACATTCTAAATTTTCAATGAAATTTTTATCACCCAATGGTCGGCCAGTTAAAACATGGTTCTCAATTTCTTTAATTATTTCTTTTTTATTTTCCTTTTCAAGATATTCTCGCCAATTATTTATTCCGATTAATTCATTTATGTCAGCTAAAGTAATGCCATTTTGATCTTTACCTTTTAGTCCTTTTATGTGAGCACTAGCGCTTGACCATCGCCAATCCCAAGCTTTCTCAACCAGTCCTGCTTTTACTGGATTTCTTTCTACATATCTAATGGCAACATAAAAATGTTTTTCATCCAAAACACAAGAATAAAAGCGATCTTGCCACAAGTGTCCTCTAAAATTATGTTTTTTATTAAAAAATTGTGAATATAGTCCGTGAGCCACGCCAAAACTTTTGGCTAATGAATCCTCTTTTTGAGGAGTGGCAATAAAATGAACGTGGTTTGGCATTAAAGAATAAGCAAAAATTAAAAGTAGATATCTTTTACAATACTCCTCAATCCAATTGAGATATTGTGTGAAGTCTTTTTGAGATCTAAAAGTTTTTTGTTTGTAGTTGCCTCGTTGAGTTATATGGTGAGGATAACCAACAGCAACTAATCTAGCAATTCTTGACATAATAGTCTAATTTTCGGCTTAAATAAGGGCTTAGAAAATAGGGTGACTGTCCCTATGAAAAAGAGTTGTCCAATCTTTTGGATAGCGAATCTGATCTGTTGTCGGTAATCCTGTTTTCTTTTCTGTGTCTATAATTGCTTTTTTTGCTTCTTGGTCTGTCATTCCGCTTGTATTTAGAGCAATTGCTACTACCTTAGTGTTTAAGAATGAAGGAATAACAGTTTTTTCTGCGAGCTCAATGACTGTCTTTATGTCTGGGACAGGCAATAATTGACATCCTGTAATGCGTTTTCTTAAAGGTCTATGAACTAAAACTAAATGAGTGGGACAGGCGCCATGTATTAATGCTATTGCCGTTGTAGAAAAGGCAGGATGAGACAAGGACCCTTGCCCTTCTACAAAATATATATCTGGATTTTCTTTTTTTTCTTTTTCTAAAATCATTTTTTCAACAGCTCCTGCCATAAAGTCGCCTTCGCATTTATCAACAGCAATACCCCAACCCTCAATCATAATAGTAGTTTGGCCTGTTGGAATTATACAGGTATTATATTTTTTGCTAGCCATTTTTGCCAATTCATAAGTGGTCGTTAGTTTTCCAATGGCAGCATCTGTTCCTATTGTTAATACAATTGGTTTTTTTATTTTATATGCTTGGCAACTTGCGATTGGTAATTCTGCTGGGGATGGGCGTGTTTCCCATATTTTGCAAGAATTTTGTTTAGCTGTTTTAAATATTTTAGAATGCAAAGAAAGTGGCACGTGCATACCACTCACTATATCAAAATTATTTTCTAAAGCCCAAACCAAATCATCAATGAATTTTTGGGGCATTTTGCCTCCCTGGGGGGCAATGCCTATTATTAGTACATTTGCCGAAGTTTTAGTTTTGGCGTCTTTAATTGTTTTGAATATTGGAATCTCTTTTTTAACATCTTTTAATATTTCAGAAACATATATTTTTTTACAATTATTATCAACCACTCCAACGATATTATGTTTAGCATATCGTAGTATTCCGTCAGCTGTTTTCGGCCTACTGGGCATTATTTTACGGGCATCTAATCCAAAAGAATCCCCAGTATAAATGAGAATTTTTTTGTTTTTTAAGTCAATATGTTCGTTGACTAATGCATTGCTACCCATAAACCCAAAAACATCATAAATAAATTAATAATCCAAAATCGCATTACTATTTTTTCTTCGCTCCAACCCAAACATTCTAAGTGATGGTGTAGGGGGGCCATTTTAAATAAGCGTTTGCCTAAAATATGACGCCAGAATATTTGCAAAATTACAGAGACAATTTCTATTAGGAATATAAAACCAAAGAAGGGGATAATTAAAAGTCTGTTTTGGGCAATAGCTGTTACCGCAAACAGAGCGCCCATACTAAGAGAGCCCACGTCTCCCATTTGGAAACGAGCGGGCTTGATATTAAAATAAATATAGGCAATTAGCGCTCCAATGACACTGGCGTTTAGAATAGCAAAATGAGAATTATTTTGCAAAAAGCCAATAATGGCCAGTCCACAAAATGCTGATAACAAAACACCACCAGAGAGTCCGTCCAGTCCGTCAGAAATATTTACTGCATTAGCAAAGAACATTACAGTGAAAATAACTACGGGTATCATCCAATATCCCAAATAAACCTCACCATTAAATGGTATCCAAATATAAAGCCATTGATTTCCTAATTTAAAGACTATCCACCAAGCAGTAATAACTCCGGTTAGAAATTGAAGAATTATTTTTTCATGAGGCAAAACACCGCGCGTAGGATGGGAACTTAAAATGCGAAAAGCATTTTTAAATAAAGTCCAAGGTAGGGCGAAAATTAACCAAACACGATAAGATTTATTCTTATGGCAGTGGATTAATTTTAGAGTTAATCTTAGAGATCTGATTTTTCTTTTTTTACCAAAGACATTTAAGACATCATCTATTCCTCCAAGAAGCGCAGATAAACACATTACGCCTATAGGCACATAAGTGAATTTTTGTTCAAAATTAAAAAGTAAAGTGACAATAAGGATGGTGGCTATTATTAACAAACCTCCCATAATGGGCGTACCCGCTTTACTGGCGCGTTGATTGTTTGCTTTTAATGAAGGGTCTAGCTCTATCTTATTTTGGATTTTTAGTTTATAAAGCAAGTGGATAATTAGAGGAGCTAAAACAAAAGCTATTAAACAAGAAAAAATAATGAAAAACAGAATTGTTGTTAGTAAATTTTGATAAAAAAAATCCATATTTTTTAAAATTTTAAACGGCGAATAATTATTTTTTCTTCGTTTATTTGTTCTTGTAAATTTTCTATATTAGGTTGGTGTAGTCCAACAAAAGAGACCCTTATTTCTTGCACGCCAGGACCGTGATATTCTTTTTTAATTGGTTTTGGAGCGTGAACAAGTGTTATTCTTTGGATAATATTATTTTCAATCTCTACTTCTTTAATCAAAAGAACATGCCTTAGGTTGTGGCGAATTACCATGTCGCCAGGAAGAATTTGACTTAGATTTTCAATTTCTTGACTATTTTTATTATTGACCAATACTTTAACGCTAATATTTTCTATTGGTCTGGTTAGTGATATTAAATATCGGAAAGGATTTTTCCAAAAGGAGACAATGTGAATTTTGGGAATAATATTGATTTGTTTTTCTTCTTTGTATTCTGATTTTAAAACATAGGTCGCTAGAGCCGAACAATCAATTCCCAGGTGATGCTTATTAAGAATTTGGTATAGTTCTTCTTCTGATATTGTTTCTAAATTAATATTTTTTTGTTGAGCGATTGATTGTGCTTCTTCAATAATTTCATTTGCTGTTCCTTTTCCCAAGAACACGCGTAAGCCAGCATAAGCTCTAAGATGATTGATAAAATAAGGACAGGCAATGGTTTTATTGCCAATTTTCATCTTTAGATAAGAATCAATGGTTTGTTGGGCCGAAGAAGATAAAGAAAGTTTCTGCCTCATATTTGTTTATTTAAGTTTTTTGATCGGATAATATTTTTATAATTTTCTGAGCATCTGAATTCCATTGATTGTGTTTTTCAATAAAACCCCCCTTTTCTTTTTGAACAGAACAAACAACCTCATTGGGGACAGTCCCCATTTTCTGCTTGCCGCAAACCCACTCCTGTTCTGGGAGAGAGAGCAATTTTTTCAATTTGGCAAGATTTTGCCCTTTTTTCTTTCTTATTAGAATTCGCGCGCCTTGTTTCAGTTTTTGGACAGATCTTTGCATTTCTAAAGAATCAGCAGGAAGGGGGATGTCTAATAAAGCAGCTAAATGAATGGTCATGACGGTTAGCCCTGGTCCTTGTTTTTGTTGATAAATTGTTTCTAAATTTACTGAAGCTGGTTGGCGAGCATTGACTTCAATTACAAACCAATCTTCTTCAGAACGAATAAAATCTAAACCAAACAATCCTTTCCATCCATCTTGAAGCATAGCAATGCCTATTTTTTCTGTAATCCTTTTTATATCTTCTATATTTTTTTTTGAAATATTCTGGTTTGCGTACGACCAATCATTGCCAATGGTAGCAAAGGGCAAATCAGTGAATTCTTTAAGTCCAGTTATCTGATAGCTGATATTTCCCAATAATATACATTTTTTCCAAAGGCAAACATTAATAGTAAATGTTTCTCCAGAGATTAATTTTGAAAGTCGCAGTGGACGTTCGGGAAATTTTTTTTTCAACCTCTCCCAATCTTTTTTATTTTTAATTATTTGAGTTCCTTCTCCGCTGTGACTGCGATTAAATTGACATATAAATGGTTTGCCTACTTTTTTTTCCAATTTTGAAAATAAAATGGATTTAGGAATACTGATAATAGTTGGAGGAAGATATTCTGGAATAATTTTTTCTAACCATTGATATTGGCTTATTTTATTCTCGTATTTTTCTACCAGACGAAAATCAGGATTCAGTAATTTGATTTTTTTTTCTTTACTTAGTCGCTGTATTTTAGAATTATTCTTAAAAACAATTGCCATACCCTTGGGAATATCTGTTGTTTCAATAATTTCAGCAGTATCTTTCAAGGGAAAAGCTGTGATTATTTTATAATTTGTTAATAGTTTTTCTATCCCTGTTGCTCGCAATTTGTTGCGTGTGATATAAAAAAGAGGCTCTTTTTCTATTTTTTTATTGATTAAATTAATAATTTGTTTATTAGTAATCATTGTGTAGATTTTATATTTTTTGACAGAATCGTGCGAAATTGAAAAAATCGCTCTATAATCTTTTACTATAGCGAATTATACGATGGCAATAAAAGGGGACAGTCCCCTTTTAAGAATGGACCTAGGCAGAATCGAACTGCCGTTTCTACGTTGCAAACGTAGTGTTCTGCCACTGAACCATAGGCCCATGTTATTTTATAAATATCCCAGCAATTCCTCCCATAATATCTTGCCAAATATTGCTGATAACAAAAAGTCCTAATAAAATAATAGCTACTCCCACTAATTTGTAAAATAGATGGCTTCCGCCTTCATATTGAAGGTGTTTTTCAGCCCAGGCGCTTTTTCCGAAAAAGCCCAAAACTTTTTCTGATTTCCAAACAATCATAAATCCAATGATGGTAATTAATATTCCGATAAATACTCTTAGCATATTAGTTTTAATTTAATTATTATAAATCTCAAGTGGGCGTAGCAGGATTTGAACCTGCGACATCCACTTTATATCAACAACTACGATTATTATATATTGTATGGTTGTTGTTTGATATATCGATAACAATCATTATTATAAATCTCAAGTGGGCGTAGCAGGATTTGAACCTGCGACATCCACTTTATAAGAGTGGCGCTCTGACCCCTGAGCTATACGCCCATATTTACGCCCACTTGAAATTGTAATAAAGAAGAAGTTATCGCTATAAGAGTGGCGCTCTGACCCCTGAGCTATACGCCCATATTTACGCCCACTTAAGACAGTAATAAAAAGAAGTTATCGCTATAAGAGTGGCGCTCCCTGCCTACCGGCAGGCAGGTGACCCCTGAGCTATACGCTAGTATTTAATTATTTAGAGGTCGAACCTCTGAACTTTTAAATATTTTGTAGTATATTTATAATAACATTTTAGGGCATGATGTCAAAATATGTTTTTCTTGTTAAAAGATTTGATTTTGTTATAATAATATAAACGTTAAGTCAAGAATAACTAATTTAATTATTTTTTTAATTTTAGACATTATGTCCAAAGTGCCGCCAGAAAATATTATTAGTCAGGAAGAATTACCAGAAGACCAAGGAGTTGATTTAACTTTGCGGCCAAAAACATTAGATGAGTTTGTTGGGCAAAAAAAATTAAAAGAAGGGCTTAAGATATTTATTCAGGCTGCCAAGCAGAGGGGAGAGCCATTGGAACACATATTATTTCAAGGGTCTCATGGCTTGGGAAAAACTACGCTTTCACATATTATAGCGCATGAGATGGGTATTAATATTCAAATTACATCTGGACCAGCATTAGAAAGGGCAGGTGATTTGGCCGCTATTTTAACTAGTTTACCAGAAGGTGGTGTTCTGTTTATTGACGAAATCCATCGCCTCAATCGGCATATTGAAGAAATTCTTTATCCAGCTATGGAAGAGTGCGCTTTAGATATAATAGTAGGTAGAGGACCTAGCGCTAAAACTTTACGCTTAGATATTCCTCGTTTTACTTTGGTGGGCGCTACAACTAAGCCCAGTTTAATATCTCCTCCCCTGCGTGACCGTTTTGGTATGACGTATCGCTTGAATTTTTATGAAACCCTAGAGATAGAAGATATTATCAAGCGTTCATCTAAAATTTTGAAAATAGATTTAGAACCAAAAACAGTTCATGAACTAGCCAAACGCTCTCGTTTCACTCCTCGTATAGCTAATCGTCTTTTAAAAAGAACCCGAGATTTTGCCCAAGTAAGAGGAGAAAAGATTATTGGGGCATCTACTCTCTTTAATCTTTTAGATATTTTAGGCATTGATGATTTTGGTCTTAGTTTTATAGATCGCGAGATCCTTTCTTCTCTAATTAAAAAGTTTGCTGGTGGTCCAGTAGGACTCAAAACCTTGGCTGCGAGCACTGGCGAAGATTTGGCGAGCATAGAGGAAATATATGAGCCCTATCTAATTAGACTTGGTTTTTTGAATAGAACTCCTAGGGGAAGAATAGCAACGAAATTAGCATATAAGCATTTAAAAAATAATACTATTGTAGGTTAATGTATTTTTTATGAAAACTATCAGCAAAAAAAGAGCTATAATTTTAATTTTTGTGTTTTGTTTTTTTGGGTTTTTAATTGGCTTTTTTTTAGATAAAGATTTTACTACTTCTCCAGAAATAATTATTTCTGGTCAATCAGCAAGTAGCATTGATGATCAATTTGATGTTTCTTTGTTTGAAAAGGTTTGGACCACGATTGAAAAAGATTATGTAGTGCAACCAGTTTCAGAAGAAGATTTGTTTTATGGTTCTCTGCGCGGATTAGTGGAGGGATTAAAAGATCCTTATTCTATTTTTTTAAAACCAGACCTGGCCAAAAAGTTCTTAGATGATGTTTCTGGAAGTTTTGAAGGAGTGGGGATAGAGATTGGCATTAAAGATGATAGGCTCACGGTTATAGCGCCCTTAGATTATACTCCAGCTTTTCGAGCTGGTTTACGGTCAGGAGATAAAATTTATGGCATTGATGAAAAAAGTACTTTAGGCATGGGGTTAGACGAAGCCGCTCATTTAATCAGGGGCGAAAAAGGAACCAAGGTTGTTTTGACTATTTTAAGAAAACCAGAGAAAATTACCAAAGAAGTAGAGATTATTCGTGATACCATTGATATTAAAACAGTTTCTTGGGAATTAAAGGGAGAAAATGATAAGATTGCTTATATTAAAATAACTCATTTTTCTGATGACACTTGGTCTGATTTTCAGAGCATTGCTCAAGTGGTTTTAGCTTCTAACCCAGATGGTTTAATTTTAGATTTGCGCAATAATCCTGGTGGATATATGGACACAGCAGTGAACATCGCCGGTTATTGGCTAGGAAGAAAAGTAGTAGTTATTGCCCGGGATGCTAATGACCGAGGAAAAGAATATAAATCCTCTGGCCCTCAGCATTTTGATGATTTCCCAACCATTGTTTTAGTTAACCAAGGATCAGCTTCAGCTTCAGAGATTTTGGCTGGAGCTATGCAGGACTATCAAAAGGCAACAATCTTGGGCGCGCAAACATTTGGCAAGGGCTCGGTACAGGAATTAAAGAATTTATCTGACGGCTCAGCCCTTAAGCTTACTATTGCTAATTGGTATACACCATTAAATCGTTCTTTTAATGAAGAGGGAATTACCCCAGATGTAGAGGTGGAAGCAACAGAAGAAGATTATTTAGAAAATAGAGACCCTCAGCTGGTAAGAGCTTTGGAAATTTTAAACAAATAGAATCCCACATCAATTTGTTAACGTGGGATGATCATCTATTTGAATTAAAAATATTTATTTTTTCTTTTTTATTGGAGAAGAATTTTTGACATTGACAAATTTTCTCAATCGTAAACGACTGTCAAATCGGACAGCCTTTTTTTTGCTAAAATAAACTTCTCCTTCTTTTAAGGAATAGAGTGTATCGTCTTTGCCTCGGCGCACTCCTTCTCCAGGATGGAATTTAGTTCCTCTTTGTCTGACAATAATTGTTCCAGGTTTTACTTTTTCACCTCCATAAGCCTTAACCCCTAATCTTTGTCCTTGGGAGTCGCGGCCCAGAGATGTTGAACCTCCTGCTTTTTTATGTGACATAATTTATTTTATTTAATCTGCGATTATTCTATCATCTTTATAATTTATGTCAATTATTTGTTTTCTAGTTGTTTGATGTTATAATTAAACTACTTTAATTTTTATACAATAATATTTTAATTTCAAGAAATGATTAAGAATGTTTTTCAAAATTTTTCTAGGATAAGTTTTTGGAAAGAACCCAAAATTCGTTTTTTAATAATTACTAGTTCTGTCTTGAATATTTTCATTTGGTTTTATGTTATTTTTAATTTTTTGGGTGTTAAGAGTTTCGTAACCCTGCATTACAATATTTTTTCTGGCGTTGATATGATTGGTTCTTGGCCTAGATTGTTTATTCCTGTTTTATTCGGATTTTCAGTCTTAATAGTTAATTTAATCTTATCTTTTCATTTTTATTCTCAGAAGGAAAGAAAAATTGTTTTTGTTTTGCTGTATAGTTTTTTAATAGTACAAATTATTTTATTATTATCCATTTTGTTAATTATTAGTTTTTAGTTATGTTAAAAACCACCTCTAAGATTCATGCCCCTGATTATTTTTTGATTATTAGTTTTGTTCTTTTGCTTGTTTTTGGCTTTTTGATGTTAACTTCCGCCAGTCATTTTGTTGGTTGCCAGAAATTGAATGATTGTTATTTTTATTTAAAACACCAGTTGTTGTATGGTTTATTGCCAGGGTTGATTATTTTTTTTCTGTTGTCGCGCCTTGACTATCGTAAACTCAAAAAAGTAGCTGTGCCTATTTTGGTCGGAGTAATTTTTCTTTTAATTCTGGTTTTGTTGCCCAAGCTTGGAGTTATTAGGGGGGGGTCGCAGCGTTGGTTAAAAATAGGAAGTATTATTTTTCAGCCCTCAGAAGCAATCAAATTAGCTTTTTTACTTTTTTTGTCTGCTTGGTTATCTAAGAAGCAGACAAATATTAAAAATTTTTGTAGGGCGTTTATTCCTTTTGTTTTTTTGATAGGGATTATTTCTGCATTGATTATTCCACAAAAAGATTTAAGCACTTTAGTAATAATCATTTTTTCCGCTATAGTTGTTTATTTTATGGCTGGTGCTCCAATTTTACATTTTGGGTATTTGTTTTTTGGTTTTTTGTTAGCAGTTGGAGTTGCTATTAAATATGAACCATATCGCTTGCAACGTTTATTGGTTTTTTCTCGAGCTTCCGACATAAATGTTGACGGGATTGGTTATCATATAACTCAGGCACTTTCTGCTATTAGTTCTGGTGGTATTTTTGGCAAAGGATTAGGGCTTTCGGCTCAAAAGATTTATCGTCTCCCAGAAGTTATTAGCGATTCTATATTTGCGGTTACAGCGGAAGAATTAGGATTTATAGTTACCGCATTTTTGGTAATTGCTTATTTTTTTGTAGCTTACCGCATTTTTAAGATTGCTTTTTTGTCTAAAGATAGGTTCGGGCAGCTTTTGGCAGGAGGAATTGGTTTCTGGTTTATTTTGCAGGTTTCTATTAATATGGGTGGTATGCTGGGTCTCTTGCCTATGACTGGTATTCCTTTGCCTTTTATGAGTTATGGTAGTTCTAACCTTATTGTTTTTTTGTGTGCTTTTGGAATCCTTATTAACATTTCAAAACAGACCAAAATTTGTTAAGATAAGAACCTGCTCACTGTGTTCGCAGAACCTTGAAATTAAATCTTTATTGTAAAAATAATAATGTAATTTAATTATAAGAACCTGCTCACTGTGTTCGCAGAACCTTGAAATTAAATATTATCATATACAAATTAATGTATTTTAATTATAAGAACCTGCTCACTGTGTTCGCAGAACCTTGAAATTAAATCTTTATTGTAAAAATAATAATGTAATTTAATTATAATCCTAATTAACCAACATAATATGTCTGATAGAAGAATTAATTTAATTGATAGAGTTTATACCCCTCCTCGTTCTGAGCAGGCCTATGTTGCTCAGAACATTAAAAGAAAAAAGATTTGGAGGAATTTCAAGATATTGATTTTTCTTTTAATTTTTTTAAGTATTTTTTTCTCGCAAGTGGTTGTTTCTCAGAATAGTTTTTTGGGTAATTTAGGAAAACTTTCTTTTTGGGAGGGGGTGGTAAAAATGGCTATAGGCAAAGATAAAATACTTAAAGGGGAGTTATCTGACAGGATTAATATTTTAATTTTAGGTATGGGCGGAGCCCAACATGAGGGACCATATTTAACAGATTCCATTATTTTGGCTAGCATTAAACCTTCGTCTCATCAAATGGCCCTGTTGTCAATTCCTCGTGATCTTTATGTGCCTATTCCTAAATATGGTTGGCAAAGAATTAATTTTGCTAATGCTTTAGGAGCAGCTCGTTCTAATGATGGTGGAGAGTTGGCCAGCAATGTTGTTAGTGATATTCTAAGCGTACCAGTTCATTATTGGGTTCGGGCAGATTTTCAAATTTTTAAAGAATTAGTTGATGAATTGGGGGGAATAGAAATTGAAGTGGATAATGGTTTCGTTGATTATGAGTTTCCCGGCCTTAATTATCAACCCAGAACCGTTAGCTTTGACGCTGGTCGGCAAACAATGGATGGTGATAGAGCTTTACAGTTTGCACGCTCCCGGCACGGAGGCAATGGAGAGAATTCTGACTTTGCCCGTAGCAAGAGGCAGCAAAAGGTTTTAATTGCTATTGCCAATAAAGTTTTGGATCAAAATATTTTAATTCATCCCCAAAAAATATTGAGTTTTTACAATATTCTTCAAAACAATATCAGCAGTAATTTAGATATTAGTCAAATAATTAAGATGTCGCGATTGGCTAGCTATACTCCGCTTGAAAATATTATTACCCAGGTTATTCAAATAGGCCCTAAAGGATTATTAGAGCAGACAATTATGGATAACGGAGCTTATGTTTTAAAAACTAAGACAGGAAATTTTAAAGAATTGGCAAAATTAGCAAAAAATATTTTTTTAGTAGAAACCACAGAAATTGTTCCCGAAATTCAAAATTCACTTGGGATCTCGGCCCCCAAGTAAACTAATGTTTTTTTATGGTTAAAATTGCTTTAGTAGGACAAGCCAATGTTGGTAAATCAACTTTATTTAATCGCCTAATATCTCAATCTAAGGCGATTACCTCTGATATTCCCGGAACTACGCGCGATCGTAATTATGGGATTTGTGAGTGGCGAGGAGAAGAGATTACTTTTATTGACACGGGCGGAGTGTGGGAGGATCCAGATGATTTTAAAACAGAAGTAATTAAGCATATTAATATGGCCATTCAAGAAGCTGATTTTATCTTTTTTATCTTAGAAATTAAATCACCAGATGTTCCTATTTCTAATTTAGAAAGAGAAATAAGTCGTTTGATCAAAAAATCAAAAAAACCCTGTTTTTTGGTTTTGAATAAAGCAGATAATCCAGCCAAAAGAGAGCTGGGGTTGAGTGCGCATTGGTTAAAAATAGGCGCGGGAAAGCCCTTTTGTGTTTCCGCTCTTAATGGTAGTGGGGTTGGCGATTTATTGGATTATGTAGTAGAGCAAACAAAAGAGAAATTTTTAACATCAATAGACGACGATCGGGAAAAGTTGCCTTTAATTAAAGTAGCCATTATAGGTAAACCTAATGTTGGGAAATCAACTTTGCTTAACGCTCTTTTGGGAGAAGAAAAAGTTATTGTCTCTCCCAAGCCCCATACTACACGTGGACCTCAGGATAGTTTATTAACTGTAGGAGAAAATGATTTTTTATTAATTGATACTGCTGGAATTCGGCGTAAAGCAAGGATTAAAGCTATTATTGAAAAAATTGGAGTCCGTCGTTCTTTAGCTACCATTGAACGCGCTGATATCATTTTGATGGTCCTGGACATTACCTCTTCTTTAAGCCATCAGGACAAAGCTTTGGCTGATTTGATTATTAGCAAGGACAAAGGATTAATATTTGTTATTAATAAGTGTGATTTAGTTCCCAAACAAAAATTTAAAAGAGAAGATTTTGATCTTAATTTGGGTTCTTGGGCTCCAGCTGTTTTTGTTTCCGCTAAAAAAGGGAAGAACGTTCAAGAGATATTCAGCTTAATAGTTAGGGTGCAAAAAAATTGTTTTCGTAGAATAACCGAACTAAAATTAAATGAATTTTTAAAATCAATAGTTAGAAGAAAAAAACTTCCTTCTGATGTTTGGGCAAGAATTCACGCCCTGCAAACTGACGTTTGTCCACCTAATTTTTTATTTTTAACTCCAGCAATTGTTCTAAAAAGAAAATCTATTAATCCAGCTCAAATTAATATTATAGAGAAAGCACTTAGAAAGAGATGGGATTTTTCAGGAACTCCAATTAAAATCACATTATCAAGTAAAGCAAAAGTTTAAAAATTTAGTATTTATTAAGTTAGTTGGGATAGTTGGGTCAATTTTTATAATGTTCTAATGTTCCCATGTTCTAATGTTCTATGACTATAATCGTAGGATTAGGTAATCCTGGTCTAAAATATCAAAAAACTCGCCACAATATTGGGCAAGTAATTTTAAAAAAATTTGCTAATGATTTTCATTTTCCTAAATTCAAATTAAACAAAAATTTGCAAGTTCATATTTCTAAAAAAGATGACGTTTTGTTAGCTCTGCCCACTACCTTTATGAATGAATCGGGAATTAGCGTAGGCAAGTTAATCAAAAATAAATCTCAATTACCAGATTTCTGGGTGATTCATGACGACATGGATTTAGATTTGGGGAGAATGAAAATATCTTTTAATAGTTCTTCGGCCGGACATAAAGGCGTGCAATCTATCATTGAAAAATTGGGAGGTCAAGATTTTGTTCGTTTTAGGGTAGGAATAAAAAGTTTAGATGCAAATTTTATTGATGTTAGAAAGTTTGTTTTACAAAAATTTCACAGAAAAGAAAAAAAGATTGTTGAACAATCTATTAATTTTACATCTGAAGCAATTAATTTTGCTTTACAACAAGGGATAGAAAAAGCGCGAGCTAAATATAATTCTTAAAAAACTGGGCTCCTGCTTTCACAAGAGCCACTAAATTTTGTTTAGAGAAGTTGAAAATAGGTTTTCCTATCCAGCAACTCCCCTTCATCATTTCTGATTCTGACACGGAGTTTCATTTTGTCTCCGTGATCAAATGAAGTTGAAATGTTTTTGGTTTTATTTCCGCCAATAGAAATGTCACATATTTCTATATACTCATATCCAGAAACTCTGCGAGATATTTGGACTCTGGCGGAATTCCAATTTCCGTTTTCAATTTCAACCTCTTGATCCTCAAAATTGAAATGAACTTGAACGTTCAAGAGAACAACGTCCTCGCCTGGACCCAAAGGATCCCAGTCAGCGCATCCTACAAGAACGTACAGAATTATTAAAGAAAAAAGAAAAATTTTCATTTTACCTCCTTACAAATTTTTCTTCACTTTTCTATCTACCAGTGCAAGGCCTACGCTTGACAAGCAAGATCAACCTTGACTTGTGGCTACTTCCCAGTTAGGAGGGATGACTGGTTTTGCCACTGATAGACAGAAAACTGAAGAAAACAATATGTTAATAATATAACAGATTTGGAGAATTTGTCAATCCCCACAATAGCGAGTTATTTGGGAACTCGGTTTCCAAACTTAAATTATTTGCCTGTGTATAACTTTTTTTAAAAATATGGTATACTGTTAACGCAACAAAGACAACATTATATTTTTTTATAAATAAATAATATTTAAAGGTTAATTTATGAAAAACAAACAAAATCACAAAAAAGGTTTTACTCTAATTGAACTTTTGGTTGTAGTCGCAATTATGGGTATGTTAGCTGCTTTAGCTGTTGTTTCGTTAAATAACGCTCGAGCTCGTGCTAGAGATGCTCGTCGTATTTCGGACATTAAACAAATCCAAACAGCTTTGGAACTCTACTATTTAGATAATAGTGACTATCCAAGCGGAACTAATGTTCATCTCGGCTCAGCAGGCGATGCGGCTTGTTTAAGCGATACAGGATTTGCCGATGAATGTGGAACTACGGTGACTTATATGGGCGTTGTTCCATTAAATCCTGCTCCTTATGATGATGGTGGTTGCGCTGGAACTAGTGCCTATGTTTACACCAATGATGGTGGTGACGGGGTGAGTTATAGTATTACCTATTGTGTCGGTGCGGCTATTGGACAAATTTCAGCTGGGGCTCATACCGCTACTCCATCTGGTATGGTCAACTAGTTTTGAGAATATTTTTTAAAGAAAATAAAAATCCGCGTTTTTTAACGGAAAGCGGATTTTTTGTTTGGATATTTATTTATATTTGATATAATGGATAATATGATCAGAAAAGGAATTTCCATGTTTCTAGACAAGATTATTGAAGTTGGTTGGCTTTTGATTTTTGGGCTTTGTCCTATTTATTTTTCTCTTATTTGTTATAGCGATTTTGTAATTAGTCAGTATTTTTTATTTTGCCTTTTAACTGAGGTAATTTTATTTTTTTGGTTAACGAAACTTATTTTAAGTTTTGGAAACCGAGCTTCCAATTGGAAGCTCGGTTTCCGTAAATTTCGGATTCTTCTCCCAGTCCTCATCTTTATTATTGTTCTCGGACTAGCCACTCTTTTTTCTCAGTCACCTTATCGTAGTTTTTGGGGAAGCTATGCCCGGAAGATGGGCTATTTGACTTGGCTCCATTTTTTTGTTTTCTTTTTGATATTGTTTTTTAATTTGAAGAATAATAAACAAGTTAAAAGAATTTTTAAAATTATTTTATTCTCCTCTTTGATTATCATTATCTATGGTTTTTGTCAATTTTTGAATTTTGATTTTGTAGATTGGCTAGAACCACCTTCTCAAACTTTTAGGATTTTTTCTACAATTGGACAACCTAATTTTTTAGGCTCTTGGCTACTTTTAATCGCTCCGATTATTATTTATTTTTTTATAAATATTTTTCATAAACTCAAAGAAGACAAGAGCCCTCGACAACAATTAAAAGCAGGTTTAATTATGAGTTTGCTTTTTGCTTTAGTCTTTTCCTTGGTCTTAACCCAGAGCCGAGGCGCCTGGATAGGTTTATTTTTATCTTTTTTCTTTTTTAGTATTATTTATAATTTTTTACAAAAACAGAAAAGACTAGCTTTACTTTTATTAATTCTATTTATCCTTATTATTGTTTTTGGTGTTTATGTTAATTGTTTTCCTCCCCAAACTAACGCCAATGATTCTTTTCTGCTTTACCGTTTGAAAACTTTAGCTAATTTACGTAATTCAGTTACTGGACAAGTGAGATTTAAGGATTGGCAGACAGCTTGGAGCTTGATTCAAGAAAAATTTATTTTAGGATATGGCCCTGAAACTCAATCTCTTAATTTTCCTCAATATTATGCTCCAGAATATGCTCTCTTAGAAAAAATAAATAGTTATTCTGACCGCGCTCATAATGATTTTTTAGATATGCTTTTGGTTTCAGGAATTTTGGGCTTAATTAGTTATTTGTTTTTGATTGTTTCTGTTTTTTATTTTGGTTTAAAAAATATTTTTCAAAATAGATATAGATTAATTGTTTTGGTTTTATTGACCGGCTTGTTCGGTTATCTCATTTCTCTTCAGTTTTCTTTTCATGTTATTCCCACGGCTATTTATTTTTGGGGCTATATGGCAATAATATTGAGAATAACTAAAATACAAAAAAACGAATTAAATTCTGATTGTTGATTGTTCTAATGTTCCAATGTTCTCATGCTCTAATGTTTTATTTATGCGTTTATTTATCAGAATAATTTTGATTGTTTTATTGATAGTTTTTTCAACTATGTCTGTTTGGCATTTTAGTTTACAAGTTTTTTTAGCAGATGCTCACTTTAGAAAAGTGATACAGTATAAGAATGGCAAGAGCTGGCCAGAAATGCTTTATCACTATGGTCAAGTTTTATCTTATCAACCTTATGAATCATTTTATCAAACTAATTTTGCTACTGATTTGAAGGATGGGTTAGATTTTTATGATAACCCAGAAGCTAAGATTCAAATTATTGACTTAGCTATCGAGGCGATGAATAAAATTCCTCAAAAGAACATAGATCTCAGAATTATGAAAAATTTGGCTCAAATATATACAACTAAAGCTGGGCTGACCAAAAATTTAGAAGATTTTTTAATAGCTGATGAAATTTTTCGAGAAGTGACAAACATTTCTCCTCGAATGGCCAGCATTTATAAAAATTGGTGCCAATTAAAAATTGACCAAGAAGATTGGCCAATAGCATTAGAAATATGCCGGCAGGCTTTTTATCTATATCCTCAAATTAATTCTCGAACTTTATTATTACATCAGAATATGATTAAATCTGAAATGTCGGAGGTTTATGAGAAGCTTGGTCATATTTATTTTAATATAGAAAATTGGGATAAATCAGAACAAATGTATGTTCAAGCCCTGAAATTAGTTCCTCTGGGCCGACCAAATATTTGGAAAAAAATTGCTGATATTTATTACAAACAAGGCGATATAGATATGGCAATTGAGAAAAATTTACATGGCATGATCTTATCCCCCCAAGACTCTACCTGGCCTTTGGCAATAGGTTTGCTTTATGAAGAAAAGGGTGAAACAATAGAAGCACAGAGGTATTTTCAAAAAGTTTTAGACCTTGACCCAGACAATAAAACGGCTCAACAATTTTTGGGGTCAGACCCCAAGGATTAACGCCCTGAAAGACTTTCCCAGAGCACCTTTTGGGGCCATTTTTTAGAATATTAAAAAAATATGACTAGAAAATTAAGAAAACAAATTATT